>SESG01012890.1_pt1 | contig 13595 bp, 9 predicted proteins | sample 3171421 | NCBI WGS metagenome assembly SESG01 (sample SAMN10866946, study PRJNA518727) | freshwater metagenome | biome: subpolar coniferous forest; feature: holomictic lake; material: water; isolation source: holomictic Lake 227, 6 m and 8 m depth | place: Canada: near Kenora, Ontario | collected... | reverse complement strand
CGAGATCTTCAGCCCCTTTTCAATCACCGTCGATTGCATGTAGAACTGCATCCACGGGGCGATCGTCGTCCCGATGATCCCGATGATCATCGAAACCGAACGCTGGTTGAATTCAGCCCGGGGCCGGATGATGGATTGTCCGATCTCATGCCAGTCGGGATTTCCCATGAGGGCCGATACAACATACATCAAAAGCGAGACGCTGAACAGGATGAAGATGCGCTCGGCAATTTTGTAGTTGCCCTTCACCACCAGGATCCAGATAAGGATGGCAACCAGGGGGACGGAGATATACTTGCTGACGTGGAAGACCTCCAGGCTTCCGGCCACCCCGGCAAACTCGGTGGTGGTGTTCCCCAGGTCGGCCAGCAGCAACCCGATAAAAATAAAAAATGTGATCTTCACCCCCGCCTGCTCCCTGATCAGGTCGGCCAGCCCCTTGCCGGTTACAATGCCCATACGGGCATTCATCTCCTGGATGATGACCAATACAAAAAATGAGGGGATGAGCGTCCATATCAGCTTGTACCCGTACAGGGCCCCGGCTACGGAATAGGTTGTGATCCCGCCGGCATCATTATCCACACTGCCGGTGATGATGCCGGGCCCGAGAATGGCCATGAATATGGCCAAATTTCGCATGATCGATTTCCGGCGATGGTGGATGGCCATGGATGCAGATCCCGGTTATTTGGTTTTTCGGCGGCTTAACAGGTCGTCCACGATATCCTCAACCACCACCACGCCCTCCATCATGAAGTTATGGTTGATCACGGGGACCGAAAGCAGGTTGTATTTGGAGACCAGCTCGGCCAGGGAGTCCACCTTGTCGTGGTCAAAAACCGAGATCGGGTTTTTCTTCATGATCTCTTTCAGCTTCAGCGGAGGATCTGCAATCACCAGTTCTCCCAGTGAGATGGCTGATAAAAAGCGTTCATGCTGGTCCACCACGATGATGGAGTAGATGTGGGCCGGCTCGGGTTGCTGACGCCGGAGTTCATCCAGCGTTTCGGCTACGGTGAAATTTTCATGGAAGCTGTAATAATCGGTCGACATGAGCGAACCCACATATTTGTCGTGATATTCAAGCAGTTCCCTGACCTCCTCCGATGATTCCTTTTCCATCTCCTCGAGCAGCTTTTCAGCCTTGTCGTCGGTGAGAGCATCCAGCAGGTCGGCCACCTCATCGGCCGGCATCTTCTCAAGCACATCCGCCACCTTTTCCACCGGCAGGCTCTCCACGATATGGATCTGGGCATGCGGTTCAAGTTCTTCGAGCACATCGGCCGCCTGTTCTTCGTCAAGAGAGGCGAAAATATACATCCGGGATGTTTTGTCAAGCTCTTCGATGATGTCGGCCAGGTCAGAAGGGTGCAGGGTATTCAGCCTTGAAATTGATTTCGACAGCTTGATGTTGGCATTGGAAAAATCGACGGCGGCAATGTCATCCCAGAGTATGAATTTCCCCGGAATGCTGGCTTTGAACGGATCAAGAACAGTCTGGATGGGCTTGTCGATCCCGATCCGGCGCAGCAGCCCCTCCATGCCCACGTCAACGGCGATGGCATAGGTGCCGGCGGGGATCATCACCAGCCTTACATCATTCACCCGGACCAGTTTCCGGCCGTTGATGTCGACAATCTGTTTATCAAGGATATTTTCGGCCAGCCATAAACTGTTTGTAAAGGCCGTGGGAGAGATGTCATGCACCTCGAGGCAGGTGACCCTCAGCTTTCGCTTGAACTTCTTGATCTCAAAGGAGGAGAAATCGAGCACCCGGATGTCGTTTCCCTTTTTAACCTTGATGGCCACCACCTTTGGGCGCACCGGCTCAGATTCCTTCCCGGGAACGATGGCCTGGTCAATGAGGAAGTCCTTGATTTTTCCAATGGTTAAACCATCATCGGAAAGGTAATTTTTGCCCAGGATCTGGCTTAAATGGAAGGTAATTTGAGATGTCATGTTCGCCTCCTTCTTTTATTAACCTCTGCAAAGAGGGGCGACATCATGAATTTGGTCAGGATGAAACCCTACAGGTACAGGGGTGGATTGATCAAAATACTTCGCGCAGGTAAATCGTCCATTGGTGAATACATAATTTGACTGCAAAGATAACTAAAATCTTCTAATCCTCCTCTTATCCTTCCGGAAGGACGATTGTAACGGTGGTTCCCTGGCCCGGTTCACTGTCTATCCTGATGGTTCCGTTGTTTTTCTCTACATACTCCTTGCACAAAAGCAACCCGAGTCCCGTCCCGGTTTCACCCGCAGTTCCTTTTCGATTGTATTGATGGTCGATTTTGAAAATCTGATCGATCTGGTCTCCCGGTATCCCAATCCCGGAATCGGCAATCAGAATTTTCACAAAGCTTTTTGAATTTTCTGCCTTGCTTGCATGGATCCTAATCCAGCCTCCGTTCGGGGTGAACTTCACCGCATTGGTGATCAGGTTCCTGAACACAGTCAGCACCATATTCCGGTCGGCCAGCACCGTGATGGTTTCCGGAATATCGAACTGGATCACCAGCTGTTTCAATACGGCCGACGGATATACAACCGAAACTGCTTCAAGGTAGATTTCAAGAAGGGGAATCTTCTTCGGATCAGCCTGGATGCTCCCGGTATGCACCCGCGCCCATTCCAGAAGCTGATCAAGCAACATGGAGGCACCGCCCGCTGCTTTGTTGGTGTATTCAACCATCTTGCTGCTCTCATCCCGTGTCAACGTGCTTTGTTCTTTGAGCATGAGTTTGGTGAACCCCATGATGGTGGCAATCGGATTTTTTAAATCATGGGCAATGATGTAGATGAATTTTTCGAGGGTTGCATTGCTTGTTCCCAACTCAGTGGTGGTCTTCTCAAGGCGGTCCCTTTGGTGGATAACCTCCCTGTTCAGTGACTGTAATTCCAGGTTCACCCTCTTAAGCCTTCGCATCTGGGAGATCAGGGTGATGATAAAAAGAAGCGCCGCAATGAAAAGAATGCCGGAAAGGATGATAAGCCATAAACGCAGATTCATCTTCTGCTGAAGGTATTCCTGTCTTATTTTCAGACTCCCGTTCTCCTTTTCCGTCTCCGCCGCCCTTAGTTTACCCTTCATTTCATCCATCATGAGGTCGAAGGTTTGAACGCGAAACTCGATCAGGCTGTCATAGCCCTCTTTCAGATATTTGTACGCAAGCTGTGGGCGATTGGTTTTATTGTAAAACCGGTCGAGGAACTGGGCCGAAATGATGATGTATTGCATCGTATGCCTGCTTTTTGCCATCGTGTAGGCCTTTAGTCCGAGCTTTTCAGCCTGGGCTGTGTTTCCGAGCCTGAAATTCACCCGCGCCATGTTCACCAGGAGCAGGGGCTCATCTTCGGGGTTCACCTTCATCATAATGGGATAGGCCTGTTCGAGGAATTTCAAAGCGTTGGGGTAGTCCTCGCGGCTAAACTCGACCATCCCCAAAATATTGAGGTTACTGTAGATGATCTTCTGCATGTTTCGCGGCAGGGCGATCTCCATCGAAAGACCGGCATATTTTGTCACCGAGTCGAGCGATTGAATGCCAGCCTCATACCAGTCGGCAGCATAATTATTGTATGCAAGGGCCAGGCCCTCCGGATCAGCGGTTTTTATGGCTAAACGGATGGCTTCAAACAGGAATGCGTAGCTTTTTTGCCTGATCTCGGCAGCCCGGCAAATGTCGCCGAGCCGGGTAAGGCAATAGAGCTCTCTTTTGGAATTTCCACTTGACCTGAACCCATCCAGGGCCCGGGATGTATATTCCAGCGCCAGGTTGTATTTGGCAGCAAGATAGGCTGTATCGGCCCTTTTCAGGTTATACTCGGCTGTTATTTCGGCAGGTGTGGGGACATAGGTCGGCGGGCTCTTATCACAGTAGGCGGTCGGGAATAAAAAGCACCAGAATAGGATTGCCAGCAGGCAGCGTTTGGTCATCCTTACAAAAATAATGACTTCCTGCGATTAAATGACCTGATCATGGATATATTTTTCAATCATCCGCGGAACAGGGTATTCATTCAATTTGTTCACTGCGACCAGGAGACAGGGAAATTCGACCTTTTTTTCCGAATGAAACCGGTAAAACCAGGCATGGAGGCGCTGATGGGTAAGCAGGTGGTTGTACTTTGGTGAAACCCCCTGGAACTGCGCAGTTGCCAGGCCGTGTTGATTATCCCCGAGAAGGATACCGAGTTCCCGGGCATTCAGCGGATGATCCTGTTTAATCCCTTCCGGATGCTCAATCTGCGGGAAATCAAACAGGTTTTTCCAGATGTCCTTTCCAGTGCGCTTGTTCAGGCCGATAAAATCTTCGCCCCCGATGGTGCAGGTGATCACCAGGTAATGAAGATAGCGGTTGCGGATCGCGGCTTTCAGGCTCCGGGCCGGCAATTCAGCCACCATCCCTTGTTTCAGGGCGAAACAGGTTGATCTGAAAATGCAGGTGGCGCAGGACGGATTCGCCGGAACGCAGAAGGTGGCTCCAAACTCCATGATGGCCTGGTTAAAATCGCCGGGATGGCGGTGATCGATCTTTTCTGTGGCGATCTCCAGGATCTGTTTTTTTGTGGATGCCAGGGCGGCTGATCCGGTAATCCCGAAATACCGCGAGAAAAACCGGATGACATTTCCGTCGACCACCGGGTAGGGCAGATCAAATACGATGGAACCAATGGCAGCAGCCGTATAGTCCCCCACCCCTTTTAAGCTGCGGATCCCTTCGTAGGTGACTGGAAATTTTCCGTCAAAATCACGCACGATCATCCTTGAGGCTTCATGCATGTTGCGCGCACGGGAATAGTAACCAAGCCCCTGCCAGAGTTTCAATATCTCCTGTTCTCCGGCCCTGGCCAAATCCTGAACGGTGGGATAGGCAGCCACAAATTTCTCATAATAGGGCAATCCCTGGTCAATCCGGGTCTGCTGCAGGATGATCTCCGAAAGCCAGACAAGATAGGGATCGCGGGTCCTCCGCCAGGGAAGATCCCGTTGGTTTTTCTGGTACCAGGAAAGCAGTTGGTGGGAAAAATTCATAAGCAAAGATACTGAAAGGTGACAAGGTAACAAGGTGAGAAGTAATGAAGTAATGAAGTGATGAAGTGATGGAAAAAATCGTAAATCGTAAATCGTAAATAATTTTCCTTCTATGCATTGTTTCTCAAAATAATCTTATATTTGCAGCCCGTTTTCCAGCATTTAAAAGCATTCAGTAACAAGAATATATACCCAATTAACAACAATCAAACATGACAAAAGCAGAAATTGTAGCAGAAATTGCTAATAAGACTGGCATTGAGAAAGTTGCCGTTCAGGCCACCGTTGAAGCTTTCATGGATTCCATCAAGAATTCCATGACCACTGGCCAAAACGTTTACCTCAGGGGTTTCGGTAGTTTTATTATCAAAAAAAGAGCTGAAAAGACAGGAAGAAACATTTCAAGGAACACAACCCTTATCATTCCCGCCCACAACATTCCTTCTTTCAAGCCGGCAAAGACATTTGTAAATAAAGTGAAATCACACGTTAAAGTGAAGTAATAACTTCTTAAATCTGGTTTATTATGCCAAGCGGAAAGAAAAGAAAGAGACATAAGATGGCAACGCACAAGCGGAAAAAACGCTTGCGCAAGAACAGACATAAGAAGAAATAGCCTTCCTGCTGCTGCAATTCCTTCAGTCATCCATGGTCACTGGCCTATTGCCAGGACCTTTTATGTAAATTATGGAAAACTGTGAATAAGGAATTAATTATCAACTCAACTTCCACCGAGGTTGAAATTGCCTTACTTGAAGACAAGCTTCTTGTAGAGTTAAACAAGGAAAAAGCCAACAACGAATATTCCGTTGGTGACATCTATTTGGGCAAGATCAAAAAGATCATGCCCGGGTTGAATGCTGCCTTCGTGGATGTTGGGTATGAGAAGGATGCATTTTTGCATTACCTCGACCTGGGCCCCCAGATCCTCTCCCTGCTGAAATACATCAAGGCCGGACAGACTGGCAATGGCGCCGCCCTGTCCATCGGCGATTTCAGCCTCGAAGAGGACATTCAGAAATCGGGGAAGATCGCCCAGGTGCTCAAGCCCAACATGAACATCGTGATCCAGATCGCCAAGGAGCCCATTTCAACCAAAGGGCCCCGGGTGACCTCCGAAATCGCCTTTGCCGGCCGTTACCTGGTCCTGATCCCCTTCTCCGATAAAATATCCGTCTCCCAGAAAATTAAGAGCGCCGAAGAGCGCAACCGGCTTAAGCGGCTCATCACCAGCATCAAACCCAGGAATTGCGGGATCATCATCCGCACTGTGGCTGAAAACAAGCTGGTGGCCGACCTCGACGCCGATCTGCGCAGCCTCTATAAACGGTGGGAGATCATCACCCAGAAGCTGGCCACGGCCAAACCACCGATGAAGATCATCGGCGAGATCGACCGCACCTCGGCCATCCTGCGCGATGCGCTCAACGAATCGTTCAACAACATCGTGGTAAACGATCCCCTGATTTACGATGAGATCCGAGCCTATATCCAGCGCATTGTTCCCGATAAGGTCAGCATCGTCAAACTGCATACGGGCAAGGTTCCCATCTTCGACCAGTACGGCATCGACAAGCAGATCAAGAATTCATTTGGCAAGATGGTCACCATCAAAAGCGGGACCTACCTGGTGATTGAACATACCGAGGCGCTGCATGTCATCGACATCAACAGCGGGCACCGGGTCAACCAGGAGCAGAACCAGGAGACCAACGCGATGGAGGTGAACCTGGAGGCTGCCACCGAGGTGGCCCGCCAGTTGCGTCTGCGCGACATGGGCGGCATCATCGTCATCGATTTCATCGACATGATGCAGGGGCTGAACCGAAGGAAACTGTTTGAAAAACTGCGCGATGAGATGAAGCGCGACCGTGCCAAACATTCCATTCTTCCCCCGAGCAAATTCGGACTTGTGCAGATCACCCGCCAGCGCGTGCGCCCGGAGATGAATGTCCAGATCCTTGAAAAATGTCCGGCCTGCGACGGAACCGGCAAGATCAGGCCAACCATCCTGCTCACCGACGACATCGAAAACAACCTCGGCTACCTCATCCGCGAACAGAATGAAAAGAACCTGACCCTCGTCGTTCATCCCTACGTTTATGCCTTCCTCACCCATGGATGGTTCAACTTCAAATGGAAATGGTGGCGCAAACTCGGGCAATGGATTAAGATGAAACCCCAGAACGCCTCGCACTTTCTCGAATACCATATTCTGAATAAGAATGGGGATGAGATAAAAATGTAACACGTAACGGAAAAAGCGTGACAAGTGACGCGTGACGGAAAAAGCGTGACACGTGACAGGTGACGGAAAAAGCGTGACACGTGACGCGTGACGAAAAAATCGTATATCGTAAATCGTATATCGTATATCGTATATCGTAAATCGTAAATCGTAAATCGTAAATCGTAAATCGTAAATCGTAAATCGTATATCGTATATCGTAAATCGTATATCGTAAATCGTAAATCGTAAATCGTAAATCGTAAATGGATATAGTTGTTAGTGGCATCCGCCCCACCGGGAACCTGCATCTGGGTAATTATTTTGGCGCGCTGAAGAGTTTTGTGAAAATGCAGGAGGAAAACCAGTGTTTTTTCTTTATCGCCGACTATCACTCCCTCACCACGCATCCCACGCCGGCCGACCTGCATGGCCATGTGAAGACCGTGCTGGTCGAATTTTTGGCCTGCGGACTTGATCCGGAGAAGGCGACCCTCTACATCCAGAGCGATCTTCCCGAAACCGCCGAATTGTACCTGCTGCTCAATATGAACGCCTACATCGGCGAGCTGGAACGCTGTACCTCCTTCAAGGAGAAGATCCGCACCCAGCCGCAGAATGTCAATGCCGGACTGCTTACCTACCCTACCCTGATGGCGGCCGACATCATCATTCACCGGGCGCACAAGGTGCCGGTAGGGAAAGACCAGGAGCAGCACCTGGAGATGACCCGCACCTTTGCCAACCGCTTCAACCGGCTCTACCAGGTTGATTTTTTTCCCGAACCCGTAGCTTACAATTTCGGTGAAAACCTGGTGAAGATCCCCGGACTCGACGGGAGTCTGAAAATGTCGAAGTCCGACAATGAAAACAGCTCCATTTTCCTGGCCGACCCCCCGGAGGTGATCCGCAAAAAGGTGATGAAAGCCGTTACCGATTCGGGCCCGGCTGACCCCACCCAGCCCCGTTCACAGGGTGTTGTGAACCTCTTCGACCTGATGAGCTACTTCTCCTCAGCCGATACCCTGAAACATTTTGAGGAGACCTGGCAATCAGGAACGATCCGTTACGGCGACATGAAAAAACAACTCGCCGAGGACATCATCCTCTTCACCACCCCCTTCCGCGAAAAGATGATGGCCCTTGCTGCAGACGAAGCCTATCTGAAAAAAGTGGCCGTCCTAGGCGCCGAAAAAGCCCGTGCCTCAGCCTCCAAAACCATACGGGAGATCAGGGAGATCATTGGGTTTAAGGCCTTTTAGAGGGTGACAGGGTGACCGGGTGACCGGGTGAAAAGTGATGGAGTGATGGAGTGATGAAGTAACAGGGTAACAAGGTGACAAGGTAACAGGGTTTTATAAATGAATAATGAGTTACCGCATAAGCAACCTCAGGCTGGAGCGGTGGTAAGTTGCAGGAAATCTGCATAAATAAAATCGAGCGACAGGCGTAGTTGCGATGCGGTAACTATTATTCTCCCAATCGAGCGACAGCCGCAGTGACCAATTCCCTATTACTCCACCGGTATCGTAAAGCAAAAGGTACTTCCTTTTTCCGGTTCACTCTCCACGAAGATGGTTCCGCCGTTTTTATCGACGAGTTCTTTGCAGAGGATGAGCCCTAGCCCGGTTCCCTTCTCCTGCGCCGTTCCGTTCGACCTCACCTTTTCTTCGATCCTGAATAACTTTGGAACCAGTTCAGGTGCAATGCCAACTCCCGTATCATGAACGCAAACTTTCACCATTCCTGGCCTATCGGGGGTTTTTTCAATTTTTTGACCGGTGATCTTCACCTGGTCCCCGGGTTGTGAGTATTTAACGGCATTGGAGACCAGGTTCCGCATGATGGTCCTGACCATATTTTCATCAGCCCGCACCATGGTGTTGAAATTGATGGCCGTAAAAAGTTTGATCTGTTTGCTTTCAGCCTGATCACGCATCAGGATCACCACCTCATTGACGATCAGGCTCAGGTCGAAGGCTACCGGATTGAAGATGAGGGTCCCGGTTTGAGTCATGCCCCATTCCAGCAGGTTTTCAAGCAACTGGTAGGTATTTTTTGCAGAAGTATGTATGTTCTGGATAAACTGCTGGCGCTGTTCATCCGTGTAATCATCCCATTCATTCGCCAGAATATCGGAAAATCCAAGGATCGCGTTGAAGGGTCCCTTCAGGTCATGACTGATGATGGAGAAGAATTTATCTTTGGCATGGTTCAGATCCTGTAACTCCATGGTATATTTCAGCAGTTGCTCTTCAGATTTCTTCCGTTTGGAAATGTTCCTGACGATCGACTGCAGGTGAAGCACCCCGTCGAGGGGGACCGCATTCAGGCTGACCTCGGCGTCGAAAGGAGTTCCGTCCTTTTTGATGTGTCTCCATTCAAAGAGCTGGCTGTGCCCTGACATGGCGCGGTTAATTTTCTCACTTGCCTTTAATTTCGATTCAACTCCGTCGGGCTGAAACAATGGAGAAAAATCCAAGGGTGACTTGCCGATGATATCTTCCCGCTTACAGCCGAAAACCTCCGCGGCCCGTGGATTGCAATCGAGGAACTCCTGTTTGTTCATCAGAAATATGGCATCGTGGGCCGTGTTGAACAGAACCTGGTAGTTGATCTCCTTTTGCTCGAGTTTCAGAAACAATTCCTGAGGATCCAACCCCGAAACCCTTCCTGATATATTCTGTGAATTGATGTTTGATGAGGCTGTTTCAGGAGATTTATCTTGGTCGTTCATGATTGAAAGGTTACTTTTGTAAAAAAAGGTGACAGCGTAACAAGGTGACAAGTAATTTGACCCTAATGCCCAATGGCCAATGGCTAATGCCTAATGGCTATTGGCCAATGACTTCCCCCCGACATGTAAAAGTAATATATTTTTCTGACAAATGATTGAAACCGCCCCGATACAAGAGACTGCCCTGCTGATTGGATTGGCTACCCAGGCTCAAAGCCAGGAACAAACGAGCGAATACCTCGACGAACTGGCGTTCCTGGTTGAAACCGCGGGGGGAGTCCCTGTAAAAAGGTTCATCCAGAAACTCACCCACGCCGATTCAAAGACCTATGTCGGCAGCGGAAAATTACAGGAAATCCGTTCCTGGATGGAGGAAAATCCGGTTGACCTGGCGGTTTTCGATGATGAGCTTTCGCCCAGCCAGATCCGGAACATCGAGTCGGTGCTTCAATGCCGCATCCTCGACCGCAACAACCTGATCCTCGACATTTTCGCCCGGAGGGCCGTTACCTCCTATGCCCGTACCCAGGTGGAACTGGCGCAGAATGAATACCTGCTTCCCCGGCTCACGCGGATGTGGACGCACCTCGAAAAGCAGCGGGGCGGAATCGGCCTTCGCGGCCCCGGTGAACAGGAAATTGAGACCGACCGCCGGATCCTCCGTTACCGCATCTCCCTGCTCAAGGATAAACTGGAGGCCATTGACAAGCAGATGATGACCCAGCGCAAACACCGCCGCGACATGGTGCGCGTGGCGCTTGTGGGCTATACCAACGTGGGCAAATCCACCATCATGAATGTGCTCGCCAAATCCGACCTGTTTGCCGAAAATAAACTCTTTGCCACCCTTGATACCACCGTCCGCAAAGTGGTGATCGAAACCCAGCCCTTTTTGCTCTCCGACACCGTGGGCTTCATCCGCAAGCTGCCCCACTCGCTGGTCGAATCCTTCAAATCAACCCTCGACGAAGTACGCGAAGCCGACATCCTGGTTCATGTCGCCGACATCAGCCATCCGGCCTTTGAAGAGCAGATCAATGTGGTGCGGCAAACCCTGGCCGACATCAAGGCATCCGACAAACCCACCATCATGGTGTTCAACAAGACCGATGCTTACCGGTTTATCGAGAAGGAGGCCGACGACCTCACCCCGCCCACCAAAGAAAACCTGACCCTCGAAGAGCTCGAAAAAACCTGGATGGCCCGCGAGCATCTTCCTTCGCTCTTTATCTCTGCCACCAACAGGGATAACATCGACAAAATGCGCGAAACCCTCCATACCGAGGTCCGCAAGATCGTTGTGGTCAGGTATCCCGAGAATCAGGGATAATTGTATTTTTCGTATTTTTGTAATAAAGAAATTCAACTATGGTAACCTTCAGTGTAACTATTGATGAGGAATCACATAAGGATTTGTTTCTCCATATTATGGAGGAATTAAAATTTGTTGTTTCCGTCATTCCTCAAGTCAATTCTGGTGTATTGAATGCCCTTGATTTTTCCATGTCTGGAAGGGAAGCGTCTGACAAAGAACTTGAGGAACTGATGATCCTTGCAGAAAAAGAAGAAACCTACTTGCAGCCACAATCAAAGAAAATAAACAAGCAGCGATTTAAACAATGGCAGGAAAAAGCAAGCAAGTAGTCTATTCAAGCATTGCTCATGAGCAGATTCTGACGATCATGTTATTTATCGCTACAAAAGGATATCCAGATACCTCCATCAAATTCTGTGATCAGTTGTATGATTTTGGATCTACTCTTGGTTCATACCCTGAAAAATATACAATTTGTCATCACAATCCATTTAAGAAGAGGAATTTGCGATGTGCTCCATTTAAACATTTTGTATATATTTATTCAGTTTCTGAAGCAACTGTGACGATTCTATCAATTGTCCATTCAAGCCGCCTAAAATAGGGCTTGGTTGATTCAAGTGAAATTTGGAATTTTTTGTGAGTACAGAAATCGCCTTGAAATCTTTGCAAATTATTTACTTTTGTAATGCTATAAACCTTGATTGCCTTGAAATTCCGCAAATTTCACCTGATCCTGTTAAGCCTCCTCAGCGGGGTGATCCTCTCCCTGGCCTGGCCCGAACGGGGATTCCCGGCCCTGCTTTTCGTCGGACTGGTTCCCATGCTGTTCGTTGAGGATTACATCGCCCGCCATCCTGAAAAATTTATCAAGTTCAGCCTGCTTTTTTACGCATACCCCGGGTTCTTTTTATGGAATGTGCTCACCACCTGGTGGATCGCCAACTCCACCCTGGTCGGGGCCGCCATGGCCATCGTGCTGAATTCCCTCTTCATGTCCATCGTGTTCCAGGCCTTTCACTTTACCCGGAAAAAACTGCACAGCCCCCTGGCCGGATATGCCGCCCTCGTATCCTACTGGATCGCCTTCGAATACCTCCACCTCAACTGGGACCTCAACTGGCCATGGCTCAACCTCGGCAATGGCTTCGCTGCGTATTACAAATGGGTGCAATGGTACGAATACACCGGAGCCTTCGGAGGAACCCTGTGGGTACTTGTCGCAAATATTATGGGGTACCAGCTGATGAAGAATTTACGATTTACGATTTACGATTTACGATTTTTTCGTCACGCGTCACGCGTCACACGTCACGATTCTTGTCACGCGTCACGCGTCACGGTTTTCTTCCTCTGGCTCGCCCTCCCCATCCTCTCATCCTACATCATCTACAACAACTACGAGGAAAAAAAATCTCCGGTGAACTTCGTGGTAGTTCAGCCCAACATCGATCCCTATTCGGAGCAGTATTCCCTGCCGCCCGCTGAGGTCATCGGCCGGATCATGGCGCTGGCCCTGCCGAAAACCGACAGCACCACCAACTTCCTGGTGGCGCCCGAATCGGCCATCCAGGAGAGCATGTGGGAAAATGACCTGACCTCCTTTACCAGCATCCGGCTGCTGAAACAGGCCATCGCGCCCTTTCCCAACCTGAATATGCTGGTGGGCGGCTCCACCTTCTACCAGCTGGCCCCGGGAGAACCCCGTCAGCGCTGGTCCAGGAAATTTACCGACACCGACAATGCCTATTATGCCTACAATGCAGCCATCATGCTCAACAGCAGGGATTCGTTGCAACTGTATCACAAATCAAAACTTACCCCCGGCGTCGAAATCCTCCCCTCCTTCAAAGGATTTAAATGGCTTGAAAAATTTGCCATCGACCTGGGCGGAACGGTGGGCAGCCTCGGCATGGACTCGGTCAGGAAGGTATATACGACCGTCGGCACGGTGAAGGTGGGTCCCGCCATCTGCTACGAATCGATCTTCGGGGAATTCTTTGGAGAATTTGTGCGGAACGGGGCGCAGATCATGATTATCATCACCAACGACGGATGGTGGGGCAATACGGCCGGCCATCGCCAGCATTATTCTTTTGCCCACCTGCGTGCGATCGAAACCCGCCGCAGCATTGCCCGATCAGCCAACACCGGGATATCCGCCTTCATCGACCAGCGTGGCGACGCCCACCAGGCAACTGCCTACTGGGTTCCTGCCGTGATCAAAGGCACCCTCAATGCCAACGACAAGATCACCTTTTATGTGGAACAT
>SESG01029586.1_pt1 | contig 13600 bp, 16 predicted proteins | sample 3171421 | NCBI WGS metagenome assembly SESG01 (sample SAMN10866946, study PRJNA518727) | freshwater metagenome | biome: subpolar coniferous forest; feature: holomictic lake; material: water; isolation source: holomictic Lake 227, 6 m and 8 m depth | place: Canada: near Kenora, Ontario | collected... | reverse complement strand
GCAAATAATAATGAAAAATCTATGACAAATTCTGTTACAAATGAGGCAATTACTAGGATTTTATTATCAATGCCTGAAGTCGATTGTAGGAATATAAATGGTAAAAGTTACTTAGAAGAAATGTGGGGGAGTAATATACCAGAATTTTAATAAAAATAATTTTATGATTGACCTAAAAAAGTTACAAAAAGAAGTAATGCAGAATAAGTTGGAAAAAGGTTTCAATACAACCAATGTTGCTTTGGAATTTTGTCGTGCTCATGAAGAACTTTCTGAAGCTTTTTCTAAACACAACAAACATCAGCCGGGTGTAGCTGAAGAATTTGCTGACGTTATGATATTTATTCTTGGTATGTGTGAAACTATGAATTTTGATTTAGAGAAAGAATTGATTAGAAAAATAGAAATAAATAAAAGACGAAAATATAAAAAAGAGAAATCACCCGATGGTGATGATATTTTTATTCGTATAAAAACTCCCGAAGATCCCTAGAAGATTTATTTTTTAGTATATTCCACAAACTCTAGATCGTATTTATTTAATTCATCTTTTGGATGTTTTTCACTTTTTATTTTTTCCCAAATCTTGTCATCTATGATGGGGAAGTATGTGTCTGCGTCAGGAAAAGATTCATTTACATGCGTGATATAAAGTTTGTCCGCTTTTTCTATAAATAATCTATAAATTTGTCCTCCACCGATGATAAAATTCTCCTCGTCTTTTTCACAAGTTGTTTTCAGTAAATTAGAAAGTTCATCTAATGAACGAACGATCTCAACTCCTTGTATTTTAAAATTATCATCTTGTGTTAGGACGATATTTCTGCGATTTGGAAGTTTACTTTTTAGGGATTCAAAAGTTTTTTGTCCCATTATTACTGTGTGTTTTGATGTTGTTTCTTTGAAATGCTTCATATCTGCAGGCAAAGACCAAAGAAGGTCATTCTTTTTTCCAATCTCATTATTCTTACCAATTGCTACTATTATTGAAATCATTTATTTATTATACATTATACAGCAATAGGTGCTTTTATGGTGTCGTGAGGATTGTAACCAGTCAATTCAAAATCATCTATTGTAAAATCTTCCAGTTTCATTTTTTTAGGATTTATTTTCATTTTTGGAAGAGGCCTGATGTCATTGCGACGAGAGAGTTGAAGTTTTGCTTGTTCTAAATGGTTTGAATATAGATGTACGTCACCACCAGTCCAGACAAATTCTCCGACTTCTAGTTCACAAATTTGAGCTATGATCATCGTCAATAAAGAATATGAAGCGATATTGAGTGGAATTCCTAGAAACGTGTCACAGGAACGTTGGTAAAGTTGGCAAGAAAGCTTTTTATCTACAACGTAAAATTGAAAGAAAGAGTGACATGGAGGAAGGCCAGCTTTTGCCATTTCTTCTATGTCGGCGACATTCCAAGCAGAAACTATTAATCTGCGTGAATCTGGTGTTTTTTTAATTACTTCAATCACATTGGCAAGTTGGTCTATGTGTTGACCATTTGGTGTAGGCCATTTTCTCCATTGATATCCATAAATTGGTCCTAAGTTTCCATAATCTTTTGCAAAATTTTCATCTTTTTTTATTTTTTCTACGAACTCTTTGATGCCAGTATCCCATTCTTCAGATCCTGTTTTTGGCACAGTTATTTTATTTCTAATTAAGTACGCTTTGTATGGCCACTCGTCCCAAAGATGAACATTGTTGTCTACTAAATATTTTAAATTAGTGTCGCCTCGCATAAACCATAAAAGTTCGTGGGTGAGGGATTTTATCGGTACTTTTTTAGTAGTAAGTAGAGGAAAACCATCAGCGAGATTGAATCGCATTTGATAACCGAAAATACTTTTTGTTCCTGTCCCAGTGCGATCGGTCTTTGTGGCGCCATTTTTCATTACGTGCTCTACCAAGTCTAAATATGATTCATCTGCGTGTTTACCAATAAGCTTTTGCATATTTTTATTATACGTTTCTTATTAAATTAGGAAACATTGACAAGTTAATTAATTAATGCTACTCTTTTAATATAGATTGTGGAAATTAGCATGTTTGTCATTAGCTAGTATCCATGACAAAAATGCGTATGAACACAAAGCACTCGGTAACTCCAAAGAAATTTGGGGGCCACACTTCCACATTTAAAGCGAAACCTCGCTTTGGTGGAGGAAAATTTAATAGTCCTCGTCCTCGCCTTAGCGGGAGTTCTCGTCGTAGCGGGGGAGGTAAGAAAAGATTCGGCGGTGAGAGGATAGATTTTTCTCGTTTCATTAAAAAGGGAACTCACATTGAAGAGAAACCTTATGTTTCAAAGCATACTTTTGCTGATTTTCCTTTCAATCTCCAACTTCATAAAAATATAAAAGGAGCTGGATTTGAAAGTCCTCGCCCAATTCAAGATCAAGCTATACCCACAGTTCTCTCTGGCAAGGATGTCTTTGGTATGGCAAATACTGGCACAGGCAAGACCGCAGCTTTTTTGCTTCCTTTGATTGAAAAGATTTCTAAAACCAAAGGACAAGCTAAAAAAGAGATTGTTTTGATAATGGCGCCTACTCGTGAATTAGCTCTCCAAATAGAATCTGATTTTAAAGTTCTTGCTTTTGGTTTTGGGATGTTTTCTGTGGGTTGTGTTGGAGGTTTGCCAATAATGAAACAAATTAGAGAAATAAAAATGGGGGTTTCGTTCGTCATCGGCACTCCGGGACGTTTGCGAGATTTGATTGATAAAAAAGTCTTGGATTTATCTACTTGTCATAGTGTTGTACTCGATGAAGCTGACAGAATGCTCGATATGGGTTTCCGTGATGATATGGTTTTTATAATTGGAAAAACTTCCAAAGAACGTCAGACTCTTTTCTTTTCTGCGACACTTTCTCCTGATATTAAGAAATTAACCGAGCAATATTTGAAAGATCCTGTTTTTATTTCTGTAATTTCTGGTGAAACAGCAAAAAATATAGATCAAGACGTGATTCGTTTTAAAACTAAAGAAGAAAAGTTAGAAAAATTACACGAAGTATTAAAAAAAGATGGTTCAGATAAAGTGTTAATCTTTCGAGAGATGAAACATAGTGTTGATACTTTGGAAAAAGAATTACGTGGGCTTGGTTTTAAAGTTGGTGCTATTCATGGTGATAAAAGAAGCCGAGAACGTATTCGTATATTGGAGTCTTTCAAGAAAGATCATGTGACAATCCTGATTGCTACTGACGTGGCAGCGAGAGGTTTGGATATTCCTGATGTTACTCATGTTATAAACTATGACGTGCCACAAACGTACGATACTTACGTGCATAGAATAGGCCGAACTGGCAGAAGTGGCAAAAAAGGAAATGCACTGACTTTTGTACCAGCGTAGTGGTATAATTGATTTGATTAAATTAAAAAAATAACAAAAAATAATTATGGGTAATAATAAAATTTGTTTTCCGTGGGTTAGATTGATTTTGATATTAGTAATTGAATTTTTAATTGCTTGGTTATTTTCCACGTTAAGGGGGGAATATTTTGGTGAAATTGGCGGATTGGTGTTTTATCTTATTGCTTTGTTAACTATTTCTCTACTATCTTTCATTCACGCAAGGAAGTCGTCAATTAAGCTATGGTATGTAACATCATTAATTTTTTTGATTTTATCTCTAGCTTATACATTAAACTTTGTTATAAATTTGTCCAAGGTGTTTAATGCACAAAATACTAATCAGTCAATAATAAGTATACCATTTTCAAAATAGTATTATAAAAAACTTCACTAAATGTGAAGTTTTTTATTTTGCCTTTATGAGTCCAGCTTTAAGGAGGGTGGCGTATGCGCCGTTTTTCTTCATTGTTCGCATACCTTGAGTTGATACTTTTATATTTATGAATTTATTTATTTCTGGAACAAAGATTCTCTTCTTTTGAATATTTAGGTGCTTTCGTACTGTGCCAGTTGGGTTAAACTTTGTGGCACGGGTTCTGTTGGAGTATCCACCTCCGAGAATTGAAGTCTTTTTTGTTATGGCACATGTTTTCATATGTAGTTCTCGTATGCTATCATAGAATTTGTATGGACGCAACTAATACCATATTTTATATAGCTATACTTATTATGTCTGTGGTGATACATGAAGTATCGCACGGTTTTATGGCTGAGTACTTTGGTGACAAAACTGCGCGTTTTGCGGGGAGATTGACCTTGAATCCTATCAAACATTTAGATATGTATGGTTCTATAATTTTGCCAGTGATTTTATTTTTGTTTCATTCTCCTTTTTTGTTTGGTTGGGCAAAGCCTGTACCATACAATCCTAACAATTTGAGCAATGAAAAATGGGGAACGATAGCCGTGGCTTCGGCCGGAGTTTTGGCCAATTTTTTTATTGCTATTATATTTGGAATTCTGATTAGATTTACCCTTCAGTTTTCTTTACCAGATGGTTTTTATTTTATAACTTCTATTATTGTAATAATCAATCTCTCTTTAGGTATATTTAATCTAGTTCCGATTCCACCTCTTGATGGTTCTAAAATACTTTTCTCTTTTTTGCCTAGATCAGCTTCTTCTTTTGTTGATGCTTACGAACAATATTCATTAATATTGATTGTTTTTTTTATTGTTTTTGTTTCCCCTTATTTATCTCCAATATTAGGATCTCTTTTCCATTTACTCACAGGTCTTGCGTTTTAATTTTTTAAATAGTATATTGTCTCATATAGTCCTAAGGGACTATTTTGTTTACAAAGAAGACTACAGATGCCAACAATAAACCAATTAATAAAGAAAAATAGAGTTAAAGCTCATCCGAAAGACAAGACGGTGGCTTTGACCCGTGGATTTAATGTTCTAAAAAACAGACCTGTTTTCTTTTCCAGTCCTTTCAAACGTGGTGTTTGCACGAAAGTTTCTACAACGACCCCAAAAAAGCCAAACTCAGCTCTCCGAAAAATAGCCCGCGTACGTTTGACTAATGGTATGGAAGTCACAGCTTATATTCCAGGTGAAGGACACAATTTACAAGAACACTCAGTCGTTATGATCCGTGGAGGACGTGTGAAGGACTTGATCGGAGTAAGATATCACGTTGTTCGTGGAGTCTTAGATACACAGGGAGTTGAGAAGAGAAGACAAGGACGATCATTATACGGAAACAAGAAACCTAAAGAAGCAAAGAAATAAGATTTTATAAAATAGCAAAGCAAAAAAATGCGAAGAAAAGTAAAAAATAGAAATATAGTGCAACCTGATTTCGTCTACAATTCTACAAAGTTGGAGAAGTTTATCAATTACATAATGTGGTCTGGCAAGAAAGAGACTGCAAGAAAAGTTATGTATGCGACTTTTGATGTAATCAAAGAAAAGACAGGCAACCCAAATCCTCTTGAGATTTTTGATTTAGCTATGAAAAATGCTGGTCCTTCTACCGAAGTTCGCTCAAAGCGTATCGGTGGTGCGAACTATCAAATACCTATCGAAGTCAGACCTGAGAGAAAATTTGCTCTTGCAATGCGATGGATTCGTGATGCGGCTCGCGGTGGAAAAGGAAAACCTATGCACTTGAAACTCGCTGATGAATTGATTGCAGCCTCAAAGAATGAAGGTTCTGCTATAAAAAAGAAAGAAGATACACACAAAATGGCTGAAGCTAACAAAGCCTTTGCTCACTTTGCTTGGTAGGGTTGATCATTTCTCTTGTTGTTTTAGGATAATTTATCTTTTGGTGTTATAATACACAAATGATGAAATTTAATCTAAAAAAATCATTACTTCAGTCTCTTTTGGTTACTATTTTTAGTATGTTTCCCCTTGGGTTTGCAGGAGGGGAAATAAAAATATCTCTATTTTTAGGTTTTTTACTTGTAATTCTATATTATTTTTTAGTTTTATTAATTATATATATAATACACCTAGTATCAGGTCACTTAATTAATAGACACATGCCTCTATGGGTTATCGGTGTTTTTTTTATAATATTTTGGCTATTTTGTTTGTGGTTTTCCCCGATTCTATTTAAATAGATAGTTTTAAGTAATATAAAGTAATAGCAAAAATATTTTTCACAATAAATAATATATAATCGAAGAGTGCTTTTTTATTTGCAAAAACTATCTTTATAATATATAGTATCAGTAGCGCATGAGGCGCTTTTTTATTATTAAAAATCACTTTCTAGCCACTAGAACCTAGTAGCTAGCAACTAATTATTTATGGAACGAGACTATCCTCTAGAAAAAGTTAGAAATTTTGGAATTATCGCGCACATTGATGCGGGTAAGACCACCACGACCGAGCGTGTTTTGTATTACACAGGCAAGAAACATAAAATCGGTGAAGTCCACGAAGGTGAAACTACCACAGACTGGATGGAACAAGAACGTGAACGTGGAATCACCATTACTTCTGCCGCTGTGACTTGTTTTTGGAATCCTACTTATGCTCCGACTGATAAAAATAAGAAACATCGTTTTAATATTATTGATACCCCAGGACACATTGATTTCACTGTAGAAGTGAAGCGTTCTTTGCGTGTTTTGGACGGCGCCGTTGTTGTATTTGATGGTGTTGCCGGCGTAGAACCTCAATCAGAAACAAACTGGCGTTATGCCGATGAAGCAAAAGTTCCTCGTATTTGTTTCGTAAACAAATTAGATAGAACCGGCGCTTCTTTTGAACATTCTTTTGCAACAATTTTAGATAGACTTACAAAAAAGGCAGTTCGAATGCAGATTCCTATTGGTCTCGAAGAAAAACATGAAGGAGTTATTGACTTGCTTCGCATGAAGGCTTTTTACTTTGAAGGGGAGATGGGAAATAAAGTTATTGAAAGTGAAATTCCTGAAAATTTAAAAGCAGATGCAGAAAAATATCGTAATGAACTCGTTGAGAAAATAGTTGAGACGGATGATGTGATGATGACTGAATACCTCGAAGGTATGATTCCCAGCTTTGATGTATTAAAGAAGACTCTCCGAAAAGCTGTTATCGCAAATGAGATTTTCCCAGTATTTGCTGGTTCTGCTTTGAAAAATAAGGGTGTTCAGCTCGTGTTGGATGCTGTTGTGGATTATCTTCCAGCTCCTACTGATATTGCTGCTATTTCTGGTATTGACCCAAATAATGATGACGCCCCTATCGCAAGACATGCTTCAGATGCAGAGCCTTTTTCTGCTCTTGCTTTCAAAGTTGCGACTGACCCATTCGTAGGTCAACTTATTTTCTTCCGTGTTTATTCTGGAACACTTTCAGCAGGTAGTTATGTATATAATCCACGTACACGAAACAAAGAACGCATCGGACGCATTCTTCGTATGCATGCAAATGACCGAGAAGAAGTAAAAATGGTTTTTGCTGGAGAAATAGCCGCAGCGGTAGGTTTGAAAGATACGATAACTTCAGATACACTTTGCGATGAAGATAATCCAGTTATTCTAGATAGAATTATTTTCCCTGAGCCAGTTATTCAACTTCGCATTGAACCGAAGACAAAGGCTGATCAAGAAAAAATGGGTATGGCTTTAAATAGACTTGCGCAAGAAGATCCTACTTTCAGAGTAAGTACTGACCAAGAAACAGGCGAGACCATCATTGCAGGTATGGGAGAATTACATTTGGAAATCATTGTGGACAGAATGAAACGTGAATTTACAGTTGAAGCAAATGTCGGTAAACCACAAGTGGCTTATCGTGAGACCATCAATGGTCATGCTGAGGCTGAAGGAAAATACATCAAGCAATCAGGTGGACGTGGAAACTACGGACATGTGAAGATCAAAGTTAAGCCAATGGAAGTTTTGACTAAAGAGGAATTGGAAGATTTGCCAAAAAATACAAAGAGATCTCTTGGTTATGAATTTGTAAACACAATCAAAGGAGGAGTAATTCCACAAGAATACATACCACCTTGCGAAAAGGGGTTCAAAGAAGGTTTGGATCGTGGAGTTTTGGCTGGATTTAAAATAGTAAATGTTTCAGTTGAACTTTGGGATGGTAGTTATCATGAAGTTGACTCAAACGAAATGGCTTTCAAAATCGCCGCAAGTATGGCTGTGCAAGACGCATGTCGCCGAGCAAATCCAGTAATTTTGGAGCCTATGATGAAAGTAGAAGTTGTTACTCCAGATAAATTCATGGGTGACGTCACAGGCAATCTTTCTTCAAAGAGAGCTTTGATTGAAGGTATGGAAGACAGAGGAATGAATAAAGTTATCAAAGCGATAGTGCCTCTTTCTGAAATGTTCGGCTATATGACAGGACTTCGTTCGATGACCGAAGGCCGCGCATCATTTACTATGGAATTCTTCCGTTACGATATGGTGCCTAATAACGTAGCTGAAACCATCATCGCTGCGAGGAAGTAATATTAAAAATATCCTTATTTTTAGGCATATTTTCACAAATTGCTTGACTTTTAAACTCATATGTGCTATACTCTGTTACAGAGTAAGGTACTTTGAAAATGCTTCTGTTGTGAGTATGGCGATACGAGGGTTTCTATAAAAACTTTCATTGAAATAAAGCGGAAACTAGACAATCGTCTAGGTTTTTGTGTTTTTGGGTAACTTAGTTTTAGCTAAAACGGTGGATTGTGTCTGTAGACGTCCGACGTCTCCAAAGAAAAGCTTTGTTTGGGGGCAGTAAATTGACTAGACATTTTTTTGAGTATTGTTATAATGCAAGCTATGAATGAAAGTATTCTAAATGCAAATAATTCTATCTTAGAACAATTAGCCCAAGCTCGTGAGAAAGCTGGGCAAGAAAAAGTAATTAAAGATCAAGAAAAAAGAGAAGCGTTGGAAGGTGTTACCCAATCTCGCCAGAGAGTCAACCAAGAGAAAGTAGAAAAAGAACGAGAAAGAAAAGAAGTGTTGGAAGTTGCCGCTAAAGAGGTTCTTGATATGGAAAAAGGTAATCAAGTTTTATCTGAGGCCGTTCAAAAAGATCCTAGATTTAGGGAAGCATATAAAAAGGAGCTTGCTTTAAAAGAAGTAGAGAGAGTTCGCAAAGATAAAGAATTAGAAGAAGCAATAAAGGCAGAGAAAATTTTTTCTAGAGAAGTTGAAGAAACGAGAAGATCTATGGGCACTAATCCAGATTATAATTTATTGAATAAAGCAAGCCTTGAACAGAGTCGATTACACAAAGAAGTATCAAATAAAAAAGAGGAAAGTCGTTTGGCAAAACAAGATTTATTAAAAACAAAAGATAGACATTTTGATGAAGAAAAAGCAATTAATATGGCGGATAGACCAATGGAGTTTGCTGTTAATCAGGTTATGGAGTCAAGAAAGATGGATGCTAAGGGAGAGATGAATGAGACAGTGCCTTTTTATGAAGGCGAATTAAAAAGAGCAGTTTTTGCTGAACAGCAAAAAAGAGAGAGACAAAAAGTAGAAGAAGTACTAGCCCGCGAAAAGGTTTTGAAAGGTTTTTCAAGTTAATTATTAGATTAAAGTACAAGTTTAAATATCAAAAAAGCCCCGCTCGGGCTTTTTTGATTGAGATGGTATAATATTCGTATGGAAGAATCATTTCATGCAATTCATTTGCCAGTAGAAAAAAAAAGAAAAGAAACAAGATGGTTTGATAGAAAGCGTGCTTGAGCATATTGCTGAATCTACTCAACATCTTGATCATCAGATAAACATTGTCATTGGAATCAGTGCAGCGACTTTCGTACTGACTTCTTCAATGTTTGAGAAAGAGAGTGATAATTTGGCATTATTTTTAATAATGGTTTTTGCCGGCGCTTCAGCACTTGTCGGATTGCTCGCTGTGCATCCACCGAGATATATGCGCAAGCGTGGTCAGCCAGAGAGTTTATTGTATAGAAAAAAGATTGAAAGTTTTGATTCTCCAAAAGAATATGAAAAGGCAGCCGCAGAAGCAATGGAAAGTCCTGAAAAAACTCGTGAACAATACTCTATTGAGGTTTATAATTTATGCAAATATTATTATCGTCCAAAACGTAAGCTTTTTCACATATCTCGTAAGCTTTTATTCATTGGTATTTTCTTAAGTCTTTTTATCTTTATAATTCATTTTATTATTGAAAAGATAGGTTAATTATAGATTTGACATTTTTTTTCAATTTGCTACTATCTTAATAACTGCATGTTTAGGCAGTTTTTGTTTTAATTTAATATTATAAGTTTAATTTAAGTTAGTAACCAAGCCTCAGCAACTGGCTCCTGTATGTTGAGTTTTAGTTATTAATAATCCGTCAGTTGGCGGAAAAAAATATGGCTGAAGAATTTAAAAGAGACAGGCCACACGTAAATGTTGGCACCATCGGTCACGTCGACCATGGTAAGACTACTTTAACAGCTGCAATCCTCCATGTTTTAAATATGGCAGGAAAGACTGTGCGTCTACGAGGTGTTGATCAAATCGACAATGCTCCAGAAGAAAGAGCTCGTGGAATCACTATTAACATTTCTCACAATGAGTACTCAACAGATGCTCGTCACTATGCGCACATTGATGCTCCAGGACACGCTGATTATATAAAGAACATGATTACAGGAGCAGCGCAAATGGATGGTGCTATTTTGGTTGTTGCTGCTACTGATGGTGCTATGCCTCAGACTCGTGAACACGTTCTTCTTGCAAAACAAGTTGGTGTTCCAAAGATTATTGTTTTCTTGAACAAATGCGATATGGTTGATGATAAAGAAATGATTGACTTAGTCGAAGAGGAAATACGCGAACTTCTAACCAAGCAAGGTTTTGATGGTGTAGGTGCTCCGGTTATTCGTGGTTCAGCTTTGAAAGCTCTTGAATCCAAGTCTGTTGATGATGAATGGGCAAAGAAAGTTCTAGAACTTGCAAATGCTCTTGATACATATATTCCAGTCCCAATTCGAGATATCAGTAAGCCTTTCCTTATGCCTGTTGAAGACATATTCTCAATCGAAGGCCGTGGTACAGTTGTTACTGGTAAAATAGAAAGAGGTGTGATCAAGCTTGATGAAGACGTAGAAATCGTTGGAATCAAACCCACTCAAAAATCAACCGTTACAGGTATTGAAATGTTTAACAAGAACCTAAAAGAAGGTATGGCTGGCGACAATGCTGGTATTCTTCTTCGTGGTTTGAAGAAAGAAGATATAACTCGTGGACAAGTCCTTTGCAAGCCAGGTACAACTACTCCACATGACAATTTCACTGCTGAAATATACGTTCTAAAGAAAGAAGAAGGTGGACGTCACACTCCATTCTTCAAGGGTTATAAGCCTCAATTCTACATCAGAACTACAGATGTTACAGGTGATGTTACTCTAGCAGAAGGAACAGAAATGGTTATGCCTGGAGATACAGTAAAAATTACAGTTAAATTAGTTACCCCAGTTGCCCTAGAAGAATCACAAAGATTTGCTATCCGTGAAGGAGGCAAGACTGTCGGAGCTGGTGTGGTTACAAAGATATTAGGGTAATAAAGTTATAAGTTTATAAAAGTTCCATGACAACAACAGAGACAAAAATAAAAAAGCCAAAGGTGGTAAAAGTTCCAACAGATGAAACAGTTGTGGCAGATGCAGATGTTGCGACCCAAGTTCCTAAGTCAAAAGTCTCTAGGATTTCTATAAAAAAAGATAAACTTGCCTTAAAAGAAGGTGTAGATGGTAAGGTAATACTTCGAATACGAGTACGAGCTTATGAAAGCAAGATTCTTGACAGTTCCGTTAAACAAATTATGGATACTGCAATGCGTCATGATGCGAATATCGTAGGTCCTGTTCCGTTGCCTACTGAGATAAAAAAATACACAGTCAATCGTTCTCCTTTTATTTACAAAAACACACGTGAGCAATTCGAAATTCGTGTACATAAAAGATTGATTGATATTATAAATCCAAATGCAAAGACCATTGAGGCCCTTACTAATTTGTCGCTTCCTTCCGGAGTAGATATTGACGTAAAAATGATGTAAAACTACGAGCTTAACGCCACATAAATTATATGAAATTCATTTTAGCAACAAAACAGAATATGGCAGAATATTTTTCCCCCGAAGGTGTGGTTATTCCTGTGACGATACTTTCTGCTGGACCAATCACTGTAACCAGAATATTTTCTAAGGAAAAAGATGGTTATAATTCTGTTCAAGTAGGTTTCGGAGTACAGAAAAAAGAACGAGTTAGCAAGTCTAGCGCTGGAGCTATGAAAGGTGCTTTCTATAAAACTCTTAAAGAATTCAGACTTAAACCTACAGACAAGACAGATGCTAAAGAAGGTGATGTTATTGATGTTTCAGTTTTCTCTCCAAATGACAGTCTTCAAGTTACAAGTGTGTCAAAAGGTAAAGGTTTCCAAGGTGTTGTGAAGCGTCATGGTTTCCATGGTGGTCCACGCACTCACGGTCAAAAACACTCCGAAAGAGAGCCTGGAAGTATCGGAGGAGGACTTCGAACTCACGTTCCAAAGGGTATGAGAATGGCAGGTAGAATGGGTGGTGATCGTATCACACAAAAGAATTTAAAAGTTATTTCCATAGATAAAGAAAATAATATTATGCTTGTAAAAGGAGCAATAACCGGCAAGCGTGGAAGTTTAGTTGAAATAGTAAGTAGATAAAGTTATTAACTTTTTGCCCTTGACAAAGCCTTACGGGGGGGGTATAATTAAAAGTATATGAAAAAATATACTTTGTTTTTGTCTATTTTTGTTTTGTCTTTTATTTTATTAGGTTTTAATGCTCAGTCTGCAAGTGCATCAAATTGTGCTTCTGGCGAATTGTTTAACACAAATACTGGTGAGAGTTGTGGCACTGTTTCTAAAATTATAGTATGTGCTTCTGGTGATTTATTTAATTCTGTGACTGGTCAGTCTTGTACTGGTGTTTCACAGCAATTTAGTTCTGCTGGTCCTTTAACTATGAACCAGTTTAATTCTTTATTTAAAAATACTTTTACTGTTGGAGTAAAAGGTGACGATGTTAAATCTCTTCAACAATTTCTAAAAGATCAAGGTTATTACTTTGGGAAAATTGATGGTAAATATGGAAAAATATCAGCTCGAGCTGTAAAAGATTTTCAAGATGACAATATAATTACAAATAGTGATAGCAATTCTAATTCTAATTCTAATTCTAATTCTAATACGACAGGAGATCGAGGAGGTTCTTGTCCTGTTGGGCAAACATGGAGTGATCTAAAGTGTGTTCCTCAACCAAAAAATCAACCATCTATTGTAGTGATTGCTCCAAACGGTGGGCAAACTATTAAACAAGGGCAAGTTGTAACAATTCAATGGACAACTCAATATGTTCCTTCGAATTCTACAATGGATATAAATCTTATTAATGGCAATGGTATCGTTGGTCAAATAGCAACTGGTATAAACTTAAACACAAATCAATCTTTCTCATGGAATACAGCTTCACCGATTGGAACTATATCAACCATATCTGGAATAATTCCTGAATATCTCTCCCCAGGGCAATATAAAATAGGTTTGGAAGTTTCTTGGCCTGTAGCTGTAACTGAAGATAACCAGAAAGGAATGAGTGGTGTTAAATCTGTAGATTTTAGTGATCGTTATTTTACCTTTACTGATTCCTCAGGCAATCTTCCCGTTGCTCCAACTATTAGTTTGTCGACCCCTCCCAGTATTCCT
>SESG01012301.1_pt1 | contig 13609 bp, 13 predicted proteins | sample 3171421 | NCBI WGS metagenome assembly SESG01 (sample SAMN10866946, study PRJNA518727) | freshwater metagenome | biome: subpolar coniferous forest; feature: holomictic lake; material: water; isolation source: holomictic Lake 227, 6 m and 8 m depth | place: Canada: near Kenora, Ontario | collected... | reverse complement strand
GCGCAGACGACGTTCCTCACCTGGGTGGACGCCCGCCGGGCCGCTGGCCGCTGGGTGGGTTTCTGGCTGGGCAACCGGGAATACTTCCTGGATGGCCTCGCGGACCGCTTCGACCTCATGGGCGAGGGCCTGGGTGGCGCCCTGGACGGGGAAGCCCTGGCCTGGGAGCACGGGGACCTCATCAACAGCGCCGACCACCCCTATCGGCTCTGGAACCTGATCTCGCGGTCGGGACCGCTGTGGCTGGTCTTCCGCCTGCTGCCCGGCGGCACCGCCCGGGCGGTCTCGACCTGGCTGGAGCAGAAGCTGCATACCACCAACGCCGCCTACAAGCTGGCCTTCCCCCGGGAGGCCTTCCGCACCGCCGCCGAGGCCCATCCCGGTCAGACCTTCCTCACAGGCCACTTCCACACCCACGAGCAGGAGGCCAGCGGCATTGCCCTGCCCTGGGCCCACGAGGGCCGCTTCATGGTCTGGCGTGGCGGTCGGGTCGAAGAGCTGACCTAGAGCCCCAGCAGATCCGCGACTTCGCGGCGGAGCTCGGCGATGCCGGTGCCCTTGTTGGCACTGACCCAGGCGATGTCGGCGCTCTGCAGGCCCAGGTCCGCGGCCACGTCCTTGCGCTGCTTGAGGGCCTTGCTGGGCTTCACCTGATCGGCCTTGGTGGCCACGATGCGGTGGGGCAGGGCTTCTCCGCGGAGCCACTCGATCATGTGATGGTCCAGCTTGGTGGGGCCCACCTCCGCGTCCACCAGCACGAAGACCATGCGCAGGCTGGCCCGCCCTGTGAGGTAGCCCTCGACCATGGCCTGCCAGGTGGCCCGCTCAGCGGCGGGACCCGTGGCGAAGCCGTAGCCCGGGAGATCCACGATCCACCGGTCCGGACCTGTCAGGAAGACGTTGATGAGCCGGGTGCGGCCGGGAGTCTTGGAGACCCGCGCGAGCTGCTTCTGGTTGGCCAGGGCGTTCAGCAGGGAGGACTTGCCCACGTTGCTGCGCCCCACGAAGGCCACTTCCGCATGGCAGATCCCGAGCTTCCGGGCATCGGCGGCGGAGGTGACGAAGCGGGCATCGGTGAGGGGCTGGGCCATGGGACCTCGGGGTCTGGCGCGAAGGTCGCGGTGGACTCCAGACTAGCGTCCTTCCCCGGAAGCGGCGGCAGGGGATCCCGACCCCTCCGCAGACCGGCGCGCCCGGGGGCCCCAGACTACCCAAGGACAAGATGAACCGCCGCGCCAGCCGTGTGATGCTGGGTCGCCCGCCGGTGCGAGTCCCCAGGAGGCCGTGATGATCCTCTTCAATCCCAGGCAGCTGCAGGCCGAGCACCCGGATCCGAAGGTGAACGAGATCCTACGCAAGACCGTGGCCTTCTTCGAGGCCAAGGGCAAGGCCCACCTCAAGGAAGACGACCAGAACCGCGTCTGGTACAAGGACTTCCTGGAGTTCGTGCAGCGGGAGCAGATCTTCTCGACCCTGCTTACCCCTGCGGGCTACGGGGGCCCGGACAGCCGGTGGGACTCCTCCCGACTCTGCGTGTTCAACGAGGTCCTGGGGTTCTACGGCCTCTGCTACTGGTACACCTGGCAGGTGAGCATCCTGGGTCTGGGGCCACTCTGGATGAGTGCCAACGAGCCCCTGAAGCGCAGGACCGCCGACCTCCTGGAGCAGGGCGCCATCTTCGCCTTTGGTCTGTCGGAAAAGGAGCATGGTGCCGACATCTACGCCACAGACATGCTGCTGGCCCCCCAGGCGGATGGCACCTACCGGGCGAGGGGCGACAAGTACTACATCGGGAACGCCAATGAAGCGGCCGTGGTGTCCACCTTCGGGCGGATGGAGGCCACGGGAGAGTATGTCTTCTTTGCCGTGGACAGCCAGGCGCCGGCCTTCCAGCTGGTGAAGAACATCACCGCCAGCCAGTCCTACGTGGCGGAGTTCAACCTGCAGGACTATCCCGTCACTGAGGCCGACATCATCTCCCGGGGGGACGAGGCCTGGAACGCCGCCCTGAACACGGTGAACATCGGCAAGTACAACCTGGGCTGGGCCTCCATCGGCATCTGCACCCACGCCTTCTACGAGGCGATCAACCACGCCTCCAGCCGGATCCTCTACGGCAGGCCCGTGACGGATTTCCCGCATGTGAAGCAGATGTTCCTGGATGCCTACGCCCGCCTGGCGGCCATGCGCCTCTTCGCCCTGCGGGCCTCGGACTACCTCCGCGCGGCCTCCCCGGGGGACCGGCGCTACCTGCTCTACAACCCCGTCGTGAAGATGAAGGTCACCACCCAGGGCGAGCAGGTGATCGACCTGCTCTGGGATGTCATCGCCGCCAAGGGCTTCGAGAAGGACATGTACTTCGAGATGGCCGCCCGGGACATCCGCGCTCTCCCGAAGCTGGAGGGCACCGTGCACGTGAACATCGCGCTCATCGTGAAGTTCATGCAGAACTATTTCTTCAACCCGGCGGAGTATCCGGATGTGCCACGCCGTCTGGAGGCCAGCAACGACGATTTCCTGTTTAATCAGGGCCCCACCAAGGGGTTGGGAAAGATCCAGTTCCATGACTACCGGAAGGCCTACGCCAGCCGGGACCTGCCCAACGTGCAGATCTTCCGGGAGCAGATCAAGGTCTTCCGCGACTTCCTCATGAAAGCCACCCCTGACGCCGCCCAGCAGAAGGACATCGACTTCCTGCTGGCGGCAGGGGAGATCTTCACGTTGGTGGTCTACGGCCAGCTGATCCTCGAGAACGCAGACCTGCTGGCCGTCCCCGACGACCTGGTGGACCAGATCTTCGACTTCATGGTCCGGGACATGTCCCGCTTCGCCCTCCAGCTGCACAGCAAGCCCTCCAGCACGGAGGCCCAGATGGCCTTCTGCCTCAGCCTGATCCGGAAGGCGCACACCGACGCGGCTCGCAGCCAGCGGGTGCTGGAATCCCAGGTGTACAGCCAGAAGGGCGCCTACGCCATGAGCGACTAGGCAGACCTCCGCCGAACCCCTCCCCGCGCCCTACACCGTGACCAGGCTGGTGGGCGCGGGCTGGTCGAAGGCGATGCGGCCGTGCTCCAGACCGATGACCCGCTTGCGCATGCGCTGGATCAGGCCGCGATCGTGGGTGGCCACGATGACCGTCGTGCCCTGGCCGTTGATGCGCTCGAAGAGGGCCATGATCTCCTGGGCCAGGTCCGGGTCCAGGTTGCCCGTGGGCTCGTCGGCCAGGAGGACCAGGGGATCGTTGACCAGGGCCCGGGCGATGGCCACACGCTGCTGCTCGCCGCCGGAGAGCTGCAGGGGGAAGCTGCTGAGCTTGTGCTGGAGGCCCACCATCTTCAGGGCGCGGAAGGTGCGCTGCTTCTGCTCCGCCGCACTCACCCCCAGCACCTTCAGCACGAAGGCCACGTTCTCGAAGATGGTGCGCGTCCGGATCAGCTTGAAGTCCTGGAAAACCACGCCCAGCTTGCGGCGCAGGAGGGGTATCTCCTTCTCGGCCATGGAGGCCAGCCGGTGCCCCGCCACCTGGATCTCCCCGCTGCTGGGCACCTGCTCGCGAAAGAGCAGCTTGAGCAGGGTGGACTTGCCCGCCCCGCTCGGCCCCGTCAGGAACACGAACTCGCCCGCGTCGATGCTGAAGCTCACCTCCACCAAGGCGGTGTGGATGCGGTCGTACTGCTTGCCGACATGGGTGAGGGTGATCATGGAAATAGGCTATCAGCTGGGAGCCGACAGCTACCTACAGCCGCTCCACCAGCAGTGCCACACCCTGTCCACCGCCGACGCAGAGGGAGGCCAGGCCGAGGCGCTTGTCCTGGTCCTGGAGCAGGTGCAACAGAGACACGAGGATGCGCGTGCCACTGGCGCCGATGGGGTGGCCGATGGCGATGGCACCACCACGCAGGTTGACCTTCGCGGGGTCGAGGTCGGGCAGCTCGGCCAGGACGCCCAGGCTCTGGGCCGCGAAGGCCTCGTTCAGCTCGAAGAGGTCGATGTCGGCCAGCTTGATGCCGGTCTTGGCCAGCAGCTTCTGGATGGCAGGCACCGGACCGAGGCCCATGGTGGCGGGATCCACGCCGGCCTGGGCGAACCCCAGGATGCGGGCGATGGGCTTGTAGCGCTTGGCGGCGGCCTCCGAGGCCAGGACCAGGGCGGCGGCGCCGTCGTTGATGCCGCTGGCGTTGCCGGCGGTGACCGTTCCGTCCTTGCGGAAGGCGGGACGGAGCTTCGCGAGGCTCTCGGCGGTGGTGTCGCCCTTGATGTACTCATCGCGGTTAAAGGCGACGTCACCCTTCTTGCCCGCCAGGGTGACCGTGAAGATCTCCCGGTCGAAGGCGCCCGCGGCCTGGGCGGCGGCGGCCCTCTGCTGGCTGACAAGGGCGAAGGCATCCTGGGCCTCCCGGGTGATGCCGTGCTTGGCGGCGACGTTCTCGGCAGTGATCCCCATGTGGGTGTCGCCATGCCCGCACCAGAGGCCGTCCTGGATCATGCTGTCGAGGAGCTGGGCATGGCCCATGCGCGCGCCCCAGCGGGCACTGGGCAGCACGTAGGGGGCGTTGGACATGCTCTCGGTGCCGCCCGCCACCACGAGGTCCGCGTCGCCCATGAGGATGGACTGGGCACCCAGGGAGATGGCCTTGAGCCCCGATCCGCAGACCTGGTTGGGGGTGTGGGCCGGGGTGGCGAAGGAGAGCCCGGCCTTCAGCGCCGCGAGCCGGGCCACATTCTGGCCGCTGCCAGCCTGCAGGACGTTGCCCATGACCACGTCGCCCACAGCCTCGGCGGCCACGCCGGCCCGGACCAGGGCCTCGGTGATGGCCAGGGCCCCCAGCTGGACGGCGTTGAGCGGCTTGAGGCTGCCCCCGAAGGCGCCGACGGCCGTGCGGGTGGCAGAGAGGATGTAGGCAGTCATGGGGGCTCCGGGGCTCGGTTCAGGGTATCGTGAGCCGGTCGGACGATCAAAACCGCATACAGCCCCAATGGGTTTCGCCCCTTGAACTAAACCTGGCGAATCCTGGACCGTGAACAGGCTACCCAGGCTTGCCCTGGTTCTTTCTCTCGGGGAGCAGTCATGAAAGCCTCCAGTTGCTGGATTCCCATGCTCCTGGCCGGAAGCGTCCTGCTGGCCCAGGCGCCCCCACCGCCACCTCCGCCCCCGGCCCCCCCGGCACCGCCCGCGCCCACCATCGGCGTGGACATGCCCTCGGGTTCCCGCACGGAGCAGCGCACCGAGCCCCTGGCCCAGGGTTCGAAGCTCTGGGTGAAGAACCGCAATGGCGCCATCCGCGTCACCGGCTGGGACAAGGACGAAGTGGCGCTCACCGCCCAGATCCGCGACAGCGAGAAGCGGCGGGTGAGCCTCGTGGTGCAGCGGAAGGGCCCGGACCTCGACATCGAGGCCGCCTTCCAGCAGCCTTCCTGGAGCTTCGGCGTCTACATCAGCCCGCGCTGCGAGCTGACCCTGCAGGTGCCCCGCAAGCTCATCGGCTACTTCCGCACCACCAACGGCACCGTCTCCGCCGACAACCTTGAGGGCTATGCGCGCTGCGAGGCCACCAACGGCAGCATCCTGGTGAGCCGCATCCGCGGCGAGGTCCAGGTGGACACCACGAACGGACCCATCGAGGCCCGGAACCTGGCCGCCCGCATCAAGGGCAGCACCACCAACGGCCGCATCGTCCTCGAGGATGTGGAGGGCGGCATCCACCTGGAGACCACCAACGGCTCCATCCGGGCGCATCACCTGGATGGCTGGGGTGAAGGCATCCGCCTGGAGTCCACCAACGGCAGCATCGAGGTGGAGCTGGGCAAGGCCACCGGCGACCTCGTGGCCGAGAACAGCAACGGCTCCATGGAGGTCAAGGTCCCGGGCGCCCAGGTCGTCGAGCTCACCAAGCACAGCGCCCGGGTGAAGGTGCCTGGCCGCACCCAGCCCATCCGCCTCGAAACCACCAACGGCAGCATCCGGGTGAAGTAGTAACCTGGGAATCATGCGCCCGCTGGTTCCCATCCTCATCGCCACCCTCACGCTGCAGGCCCAGGTTCCGCGCCTGTCCGAGGTCCAGGAACGGCGGCTCGGCAACGGCACCCGCGTGTTGCTCGTGCAGCGGCGCGAGCTGACGGCCTTCCACGCCACCCTCGTCTTCCGGGGCGGGCGGGCGGAGGAACCCACGGCTCTTGCCGGAGCCACGGACCTGCTGGCCCGGGCGCTCTACGGCGCCACCTGGCCCGAGGATATCGACCCCGGCAAGGCCAAGCTGGAACTGGACACCCTGCTCAAGCAGGAGGAGGGACTCCTGGAGGCGGTGCGCCTGGAGCGCCTGCGCCAGCGCCGGGACGCCGCCACTTCGCAGCTGCCCTCACTGGAGGCCAGCCTGGCCACGCTCCAGAGCCGGCTCCAGACCCAGCTCTCGACCTCTCCCCTCGCGGATCTCTGCACCGCCCGGGGCGGACGCCAGGCGGCCGAGGCCACCGCCGATGCGCTGGTGGCCTCCACCGAGCTGCCCCAGGAAGCCTTCGAGTTCTGGTGCCGCACCGAGGCCCAGCGCCTCCGCACCCTCCAGCTCAGCCGGTTCTCCGGTGCCCGGGCCGCCCTGAGCTCGGAGCTCCAGCGCCGGGGGGTCCAGGGCATGGCGCTGCTCCGGGGGGCGGCCCTGCCGGGGCACCCCTACGGCCGGGACCTCGCGGACCACCTGTCCGCCCTGGAGGCGCTCCGCTGGTCCGACCTCCGAGCCTACGCCCGCCGCACCCTGAGCCCCGACCGCCTGACCCTCATCGTGATCGGCGGCCTGGGACTGGAGCAGGCGCTGCCCGCGCTCGAGCGGCACTTCGGCGCCCTGCCGGCCTCCCCGGACTCGGAAGAAGCGCTCCTGCCCGAGATCCCCGCGGACCTCGGGGACCGGCGGGTGCAGGTCGCCCTGGGGGGGGAAGCCCGGCTGCTGACCGGCTGGCGCCTCCCCGCGCGCAGCCACCCGGATCACCTACCCCTGCGCCTGGCCGCTCAGCTCCTGGGTGGCGGCAGCACCAGCCGGCTCCAGACTCGGCTGGTCCGCCAGAAGAGCCTGGCGCGGGAGGTCACCTTGCAGATGGACCTGCCGGGAAGCCACCTGCCGGGGCTGCTCGCGGTGGACCTGAAGCCTGCCGAGGGACACAGCCTGGCCGAGCTGGAGAACGCCCTGCAGAATGAGATCCTGCGCCTGCAGCAGGAACCCATCCCCCAGGAAGAGTGGGCGAAGGCCCTCACCCTGCTGGAGACGGACTACCTGCGGACGCTGGATGATCCCGCCTCCCTGGCCAAAGCGCTGGGCAGGGCCTGGGCCGAGGGCGGGGACTGGCGGCTCCTGGAACTCGACGTGCAGAGGCTCCGCCGCCTGTCCCCCGAGGGGGTCCAGGCCGCGGCCCGGGCCTGGCTGAAACCCAGCCATCGCACCACCGCCCTGCTGGAGCCCTCGGCCACCGAAGGCCTCGATCCCCTCGAGGTGGAGATGGCCAAGGTGCTGAGCGCCCTGGCCGCCAGCCGCATCCAGGACCTCGCCCAGCGTGAGCACCTGGTCAGGGAAGGGCTCCGGCAGCTGCGCATGCTCAGCCCGGAGGAGCGCCGCCGCACCCTGAACCTCCTCGCCGCCCAGCTCGGCCCGGAGAAGCGGTGAGAGCCCTCCTGCTGACCCTCCTGGCCACCCTGACCCTCGGGGCCCAGCCGAAGGTCCAGCCCTTCGTCCTGCCCAACGGCCTGCGGGTCTTCCATCTGGAGGACCACGAACATCCTCTGGTGCGCGCCCGCCTGCAGCTGGACCTCGCGCCCGCGGACACCCCGGCGGGCCGCGAGGGTCTCTCCGCCCTGGCGCTACGAATGTTCCAGGAGTCTGGTTCGGGCGTGGCCAAGGCCGATGACTTCGACCTGCTCCTGGAGGAGTCCGGCATCCTGCTCACCCGGGAGGCCGCGCCCTCGGGCCTGGCGTGGCAGGTGGTGGCCCGCAGCCGGGACCAGGACCGGGCCCTGGGCCTGCTGGCCGAGAACCTCCTGCGAACGGTCTTCGACCCGGCGGCGCTGAAGCGTCAGGCCGCAGCCTGCTGGCGGGACCAGGAAGGGCTGGGCGCTCCGCCCCAGGTCCGGCTGCGCCGGGCCCTGGCCGTGGCTCCCGGGGCGCGGCCCACCCAGGCCAGCCTGAGCGCCATCACCCTGCAGGACCTGATCGCCTTCCGGAGCCGGGTCTTCCGCCCCGACCGGGCGGTGCTGGTGCTGCATGGCGACCTGGGGCTGGAACAAGCCAAGCGCCTGGTGCTGCTCAACCTCGGTTCCTGGGCGGTGCCCCCCCGGCCTGCAGGCGAAGGGGGGCCGCGGCCCCCAGCCGCCCCGGAAGCGCTGGTCAGGATCCCGGGCCCCGGTCTGGGCCTCACCTTGGAGGCCGTGGCCCCCCCACCGCCGGAACTGGCCCCGGAGATCCTCGCCCTGCTGGACCTGCTGGTCCCGGGTGACCCCCTCCTGCCGCCGGTCCGGGTCACCCTGGAGGACTGCGGGCTGGTGGCCACCCTCGAGCCAGGCACCGACACCCCTGGTCCCCAGGCCCTGGCCGCCCTGCAGGCGCGCCTGGCGGCCCTGAGCCAGCGAGGCTACACCCAGCTCGAGCTGGAGCGTGCCCGAGGCGCTTGGCTGGCGCGCCGCAGCCTGGACTCCCTGCATCCCGAGGCCCTGCTGGCGGCCGCCCTGGCCGAGGCCCGGGGCCGAGGCGCCGCCTCAGGCCCCATGAAAGCCCTGACCCTGGAAGCTCTCAACGCGGGGCTGCGAAGCTGGCTGGCCCCCGCCCGGTTCCGCACCGGGGCGGCCGGTCCCCCGGAGGCCCTGGCCCAGTTGGCACCCCAAGACCCAGCCGTGAAATGAACCCGAGCCGCCGGAGCGGCCCGACCCTCAGAGCTGGACGCCGAAGCGCCCGGCCAGGTCCAGGTAGCGGGCGCGGATGCCCTCGATGATGGTGTCCGGCAGGTGCGGGGCGGGCGGCTGCTTATCCCAGCCAGGGAGGGTCTCCAGGTAGTCCCGCAGGAACTGCTTGTCGAGGCTGGGCGGGTTCCGGCCCGGGGCCCAGCCGTCCGCCAGCCAGTAGCGGCTGCTATCCGGCGTCAGGGCCTCGTCGATGAGGAGCAGCTCCCCGTCCGCATCCAGCCCGAACTCGAACTTGGTGTCCGCGAGGAGAATGCCCCGCCCCGCCGCCAGCTGGGCCCCCCGCTGGTAGAGGGCCAGGCTGAGCTCCCGCACGCGGTCGGCGATGGGGTTCCCGAGGAGGCCGGCCATGCGCTCGAAGGTGATGTTCTCGTCGTGCCCTTCCTCGGCCTTGGTTGCGGGCGTGAAGATGGGCTCGGGCAGGCGGTCCGCGAGCCTCAGACCCGGTGGCAGGGACACCCCGCAGACGGCCCCGCCGGCCTGGTATTCCTTCCAGCCGCTGCCCGCCAGGTAGCCCCGCACCACGCACTCCACGGGCAGGGGGCGGGTCTTCTCCACGACCACAGCGCGGCCAGCCAGCGCCTCGCGGTAGGCTTCGACCTCGGCGGGCCAGTGGGCCTGGTCGCGGAAGTGGTTGGGCACCAGGTCCTCGGTGGCCTGGAACCAGTAGGCAGCCACGGCCGTGAGGATGCGCCCCTTGTCTGGGATGCCGTCGGGCATGATGCAGTCGAAGGCACTGATCCGGTCCGTGGCCACGATCAGCAGCCGGCTGCCCAGGTCGTAGACGTCCCGCACCTTGCCCCGGCGGAAGACGGGAAAGGGCAGGCTGGTGCTCAGCAGGACAGACATGGGAACTCCGGGCTGGTTCATCATCGCAGAGGGCGGATGGGCTATCAGCTGTCGGCTATCGGCTATCGGCTATCGGCCACAGAGCATAGGCCCAGCCGAGCCCCGCTTTCACCGACAGCTGAGAGCTGACAGCCAAGAGCCCCCTCAGACCAGCTCTGGCAGATGCCTGGGGGTGGGAGCGGACCAGTTCAGGCCCGAGGGCAGCAGGGCATAGCGGTTCATGACGCTCACCCAGCGGGCCAGCTCGGCCTCGCGGATGGTTCGGCCTGGTCCCGCCTGCGGCAGGCCCAGGTAGTCGAGGTAGTCCTGAATCTCGGCCCCGGATACGCCAAGGACGCCGGGGAGATCCTCCAGGTCATGCTCCCGATCACCCGGGGGACAGGCCTGCAGCCGGTAGTCGAAGGTCTCGCGCAGCACGGAGGCCGTGGCCGCAGGGTCCAGCTCCTGGGCGGCATCGAGGTGGGGGAAGGGATTCCCGCCCAGCAGGCTCAGGGCCTGGGCAATGCCCATGTGGGCCAGCAGGTGCACGGGGTGGAGCTTCAGGACCTCCTCGAAGGCAGCCCGGGCTTCCTGGGCCCGGCCCATCCTCAGCAGGGCCTCCCCCTGCCACAGCCGGGCCTCGACCCGCTGCGGCTCAATCCGGATCCAGCGCTCCGCCACGGAGGCCATCTCCTCGGCCATGCCCTGGGCCCGGAAGAAGCTGGTGAGGTAGGCCAGGCTCGTCACATCCTTGGGGGCCAGCAGCAGCAGGCGGTCCAGGAGCTCCGCCGACCGCACCGCCTGGCCCTCCTGATCGAGCCGGTGGGCCCAGTCCCGGAGGATCTCCACCTGCCGGGCCACCGAGTGGTTGGGGGTGGACCGGGTGACCTCCGTCGGATGCAGAATCTGCGTGCGCACCCAGAGATAGCGCAAGGCGCTGCGGCCCTCGGGGCCCGCCAGCTCCCCCTCGATGGCATGGATGACGGTCTTGAGGCCATTCTCCCAGAGGGGCGGCATCGGCATCTGGACATGGGTCCGCAGCTCACGAATGAGGGGCTCCAGGGCATTGCCCTGACGCCCCAGGTGCAACCGGAGCCGGATCAGCTCAAGGCCGGGCTCGGGACCTGGCTGGAAGGCCAGGCGGAGGGCGAGCTCACCCGTATCGGGGTCGAATTCATCCAGGAGCAGAAAACGCAGGTGGGCCCTCATGGAATGAGATTAGCAAACTGCAGGGCCTTGCGCTTCCTACACCCAAAGGTGGTTGACCGGACGGCATCCAGGGACGATGATGCAGTATTCGTCCAAGTGGGGGTCACCATGCGCAACAAGCTGCTGTTCCTTTCCATCCTGGCCACCCTGCCTCTCTCCGCCGGTGAGTTCGGACTGCTCCTCGACAAGCAGTTCGGCAAAGCCCAGGCCCTGAGCGGCAAGAGCTACGACGCTATCAGCCCCACTGGCTTCGGTCTCCGGGGAGGCGTTGATGTGCTGGACCTGAAGGTCGCGGCCCTGCAGCTGAACGCCACCTGGCACAACAAGACCACCGGCGACCTCAACGTGGGCAGCGCGAAATACGGCGAGCTCGACAACCAGTACTGGGCCGCGGGCGCCATGGTGAACTGGAAGCTGCTCGTGAACGTCGGCGCGGGGGTCGAATACCGCTCCGAGAAGCTCAGCTGGCGTGCCACTCCGGCCGGTGCCCTTGCCTTGGGCGCTGGTGGCGATACCACCACGGGCCGCCCCTGGGCCAAGGTGAACATTGGCTTCAGCATCCCCACCCCGGTTGTCAGCCCCTTCTTCGTGGTGGAGCTGGCCGCGCCGCTGTCCAAGAAGGACTCCGCCAGCGCTCCCAAGGACCTCTCCGAGGCCCTGGCACCCCAGGTTCAGATTGGCGTCTACGGCGGCATCCGCTTCTGAGCGGCAGCCTTCCGCTGGAAAGGGGCGCTCCGGGCGCCCCTTTTACGTATGATGGAGATTCTTTCACCGAGGAATGATGGAACTCCGAATCCTGGGCTGCAGCGGGGGTGAGGCCGACGGCGAGCGTCTGACGGGACTGCTCGTGAACAGCTGTGTGGCCATCGATGCAGGCTCCATCACCGCCGCGCTGACCGTGGACGAGCAGGTGCGAATCCAACACGTCTTCCTGAGCCACTCACACCTGGACCACATCTGCACTCTGCCCTTCTTCACCAAGAACATCTTCGGCCGCACCCATGAGGCCGTGGAGATCCACGCCCTCCCCGAGACCCTCGATGCCCTGCGCCGCCACCTCTTCAATGACGAGCTCTGGCCCGACTTCAGCGTGATCCCGAGCCCCAACGACCCCACCATCCGCTACACGGAGATCCAGGACGAGCAGACCTACCACGTCTGCGGCCTCCACATCACGCCCATCCGGGTGAACCACCTGGTGCCCTGCGTGGGCTACAAGGTCGATGATGGCAAGGATGCTTTCATCTTCACCAGCGACACCGCCGAGACGGACCGGATCTGGGAGGTGGCCAATGCCACGCCGAACCTCCGGCTGATCATCACTGAAGCCAGCTTCCCCAATGAGCAGGCCTGGCTCGCGGAGGCATCCAAGCACCTGACGCCCGCCAAGCTCGGGGTGGAGCTGCAGAAGCTGCGCCCGCGGATTCCCGTGCGGGTCTACCACCTGACGCCAGGCGACCGGGCCACCATGCTGCCGCAGCTGCTGGCCCTCCAGGATGACCGGATCAGCCTACTGGCCCAGGACGAGCGCCTGACCTGGTAGAGCCCGGCCGCACCGCTCAGCTGGGTTCAAAGGTCGCCACCAGCGCGCCCAGGCCAGCCTCATAGGCCCTGGGCAGGCCCTCGCCCAGGGGCAGAGCCGCCTGCATCTTGCCTTCCCGGGCCTGGGTCTCGATCTGCTCAACGAGCCAGGCGAACCGCAACAGGCCGAGGTTCCCCAGCGCGCCCTTCAGGCCGTGGGCCTCGGCCATGGTGCGCCGGGTGTCCCCGCCTTGGATGGCCTTCTGAAGCAGGGCGACCCTACCGGGGATATCCTCCTGATAGAGCACGATCAGCTCCTGGACCAGCCCCTCCGTGGCCCCGATTTCCAGGAGGTCGCGGAGGGGCTGGGGATCCAGAACGGGCAGATCGGGCACGGTGGACTCCGCAGAGGTGGTCCTACCAAATTCCGGCAGCGGCACCTTAGACCGGGGCCGCCGGGACCAGGGATCAGTAGCCGTGGCCCGCGGGATGGCCGGCGGCCTGGAGGCGGATGAGGCTGGCATCCAGCTTGGCCTGGGCGAGGGCCATGTCGTGCTCGGTCTGGGCTTCCTTGAGTAGCTTCAGGGCGCGCTGGCGGGAAGCCTCGGCACGCTCCAGGTCGATCATGTCCATGGTCTCGCTCTCCCGGGCCAGGACCATGACGCGCTCGGGGCCCACCTCGGCGAAGCCGCCAAAGACCGTGAGCCAGTGCTTCTGGCCATCCAGGATGTAGTAGAGGAGGCCGTCACCCACTTCCGTCATGACCGGCGTGTGACCGGGCAGGATGCCGTAGTAGCCGCAGGAGGCCGTGGGGAACTGCACCTCGGCCACATCAGCCGAAAAGACCGGCCGCTCCGGGGTCACCACTTCCAGTTTGATGGTCAGGGACATGGCAATCTCTTTTAAAGACTCGGAATCCGCTGAGCGGATTCCGAGCAAGGGAAGAGCAAAACTAGACTGCCGCTAACTTCTCGGCCTTCTCGACGGCTTCCTCGATGGTGCCGACGAGGTAGAAGGCCTGCTCGGGCAGGTGGTCCCACTTGCCGTCGCAGATCTCGCTGAAGCCCTTGATGCTGTCCTCGAGCTTCACGTACTTGCCAGCCATGCCCGTGAACTGCT
>SESG01036072.1_pt1 | contig 13637 bp, 14 predicted proteins | sample 3171421 | NCBI WGS metagenome assembly SESG01 (sample SAMN10866946, study PRJNA518727) | freshwater metagenome | biome: subpolar coniferous forest; feature: holomictic lake; material: water; isolation source: holomictic Lake 227, 6 m and 8 m depth | place: Canada: near Kenora, Ontario | collected... | reverse complement strand
TTTTGAGAGATGCTCTAAAGCTGGTGGCAAAGGAAGAACGCCGGCTGAAGCCCGGCGTTTGGGACTATTTTCACAGGCTCTCACTGATTCCCAAACAAAGCACCCAGCTTCTTCCCTAAAATCCGGCTCGCCCCATAGAGCGCGATGCCTAGGAAGACCATTGCCCAGACTCCCAATGCCGAGGCGAGGAAACGGCCTTCGCCGAGCAGGTTGAAGAGTTCGTAGATGGCTTTGGTAATGGGGAAGTCACTCTGCCGCTGCGCCAGGATGAGCGAGTCGGAGACTTCCAGCATGGCGAAGGCGAACGCGAGCAGGCCGCCTGCAAGCAGGTTCGCGGAGAGGAGCGGCAGGGTGATGAGTCGCAGGGCGTGCAGCGGCGTCGCGCCGAGGTTTTGCGCCGCTTCCTCCAAGGCCACGCTGGTCTGTTGCAGCCCGGCGGCGACGGAGCGCACGACATAGGGAAGCCGTCGCACGGAGTAGGCGATGATGAGCAGCGCCGTCGGGTCTTTGGTGGGATTGAGAAATGCGAACACGCGGCCTTCCTGCGTCATCGCGAGGTAGCCGAACGCCAGCACCAACCCGGGAACCGCCAGCGGAAGCATGGCGAAGGTGTCCAGCAATCCCCGGCCCGGCAGCGCGGTGCGCACGACGACATAGGCGATCCCGATGCCCAGAAAAACATCCGCCACCGTGGCGAGCCCGGCATATTTCACGCTGTTCAAAATGGAGGGCACCGTGAGGTCGTGCCCCAGCGCGGCTTGGTAATGGGCCAGCGTCCATTGCGTGGGCAGGACGCTTTGGTACCACTCGCGCGCAAACGAAACGAGCACCACGCCTGCGTGCGGCAGCAGCGCCAGGGCGATCACTCCCGCCAACGCCAGCGTGCAGAGCGCGCCCGGCCAGAGTCCGAGTTGCCGGGTCTCCGCCGCGCGGGTCGCTTTGGGGAGCATGGCCAACGCCTTTCCGCCCACCGCCCATTTCCCGGCGGCGTAGAACGCAATGGCCGCGATGAGCGTCACCACCACCAGCGCGTAGGGGAGGGGATTGCCTGAAAGCTCCTTCAACCCTTGGAAAATCTGCACCGGTGTGACGCGGTTGTAGTCGAACATCAGCGGCACGCCGAGTTCCGTGAAGGCCCAGATGAACACAATCGCCCCGCCCGCGAACAGCCCCGGCATCATCAGCGGCAGGGTGATGCGCCGGAACTTGCGCCAGCCCGTGCAACCGAGGTTTTCCGCGGCCTCGCCCATTGCGGGGTCAATGTTCGCCAGCGCCGCCGCGACATTCAGGAAGAGGATCGGGTAAAGGTGCAGCGTGTTCATCAACACCACGCCCCAGAACCGCCCGTTGCGCGAGCCGCCCAGCCAGTCGATGGTTGCGCCGTTATGGAGAAACCCCAAGTGCGTGAGCGCCGCATTGAGCGCGCCGTATTGCCCGAGGATTTGCTTGAGCCCGATGGCGCCCACGAACGGCGGCAGCACCATCGGCACCAGCAGCAGGGCGAGCAGGGTGCGCTTGGCCGGGAACTCGAACCGATCCGCCAGCCACGCCAGCGGCACGGCGAGGGCGACCGTCAAAGCCGTGCTCGCCAACGCAAGCAGCGCGGCGTTTTGCAGCCCCTCAAGGTAGACGCGGTTGCGCCCGATCTCCCACACGTAATCAAGCGTCCAGTTCCCTCCCGCATCCATGAACGCCCCCCGGACGGTCTGGACGATGGGCCAGGCGAAAAAGCAGCCGAAGAAGAGGGCGGCGATCAGCCCAACCGCTATGGCAAAGGCGCGCGACATGGTTTTTTTACCAAGGAGCGATCAATGGAATGGTTTGCCTGCCGTTCTTGCGGTAGGCGAGAAAATCGCTGTCGGTGGTGAAAACAACGGCGTCTTTGTGAATCTCTGCCATGCGCACCAGACAGGCGTCTGCAAAACTCATGGGCGTATCCCGGTAGCGATGGAGTAGTTGCAGGATTTCTGTCAGATGGTGAGCCAGTGAAAAATCCACTTTGATAATCCCGCGTTCCAAGAGAGCACAGAGCGTTTCCTTGCCTTTTGAGGCGCGCTCGAGAAGAAAGAAGCTTTCCGATACAACAGCTTCACACGTCAGGCACGGGGTTGTAAACGCCTCGAAATTCGATCTCGACCAAGCGTGATGCTGGTCGCGTTTTCCCAAGGCCGCGACAAGCGCCCCGCTATCGATGAGAACGATTCTTGCCATACCCTTGGAGGTGTTTTTTGTTGGAGGAAAGATCGGTGGGAAGAGCATCGTCTTCGAGCACCAGATCCGCCATGCGGCTCCAGAGGGAGGACTGCTGTTTTGACGCCTGCTGGAGGCGTTCACGCACAATGGCTGACTTGGCTACCTTGCGCAACTTGGCAGCGTTGGTGATCTCCACAAAAAGCAAATCGGGCAATTTGACGGTGAGCGTTTTCACAGAGAGAAGTGTAATGCGGTTCTGGCAAAAAAGCAACACTTAGGACGGTGCCGAATCCGCGGCGTCCACCTCACTGCCCCATCTTCGTTCCACAAACCGCCACGCCCAGCAGGAAAACAAGAGCCCGAGCATAGTTGCTGTGACGACGTCTGAAAAATGGTGTGCCCCGCTGTAGATGCGTGCGCAGCCGATCAGCGGGCCGAAAAGGGCGATCAGCCAGCCGTAGCGGATTCCGGCGAACAGGGCGACGCCTGCGAAGGCGGCGGCGGTCGCGGTGTGGGCTGAGGGAAAGGATTTGTATTGGTTCTTCCAAACGATCTGCTTGCCGTCTTTTTTGAACCCGTAGAAGCCGTCGTGAACCAGAACGTTGGGCCGGGGGCGTCCCGTGGTGAAGCGCACGGCGTTGACCGCAACGCCCGCCATCGAGGAGGCGAGCAGCATGGTGAGGAAGAGGCGCATCAGGCTTTTGCGCTTGGCCCACCATGCGGCAGCGGCGGCGGTCAGCCCGAGTGTTGTGTGGAACGGCCAGTCCCCAATGCAATTCAAGAACGCAGCCCAGTGGTTCAAGGAATACGAGTGCTGCCGCGCGAAAAAAGCGGCCACGGCGTCATCTGCCAGGAAGGAGGCCAGGCAGAGGCCGATGAGCAGCAACGCCACGAGGTATTTGGCGGCTGTGCAACAAGGACGATGGGCGCAAGCGCCGGTGGATTGGCAAAGGGAAGGCATAAAAGCGCCCGGAATCTGCCGGGAACGTAAGGGAAACCCCGCCTTGGAGCAAGTGGGAAGCGTCAATATGAAGACTTGCAGATTCAAGCACCCTCTCTACACTTCGGCGCATGAATCCTCTCATTGTTGTCATTCTGGTGGGTTTGTTGGGAATTGGAGCCTTGGTGCTGGCGGCGGTTCTCTTCAATTTCTTTGGCATCTGGATTCGCGCTTGGTCCAACGGCGCAGACGTCGGCATTCTTGATATGGTGGGAATGCGACTCCAAGGCATCCCCGTTTCGCTCATTGTGGACGCCCGCATCATGGCGCTCAAGGCCGGCATGGAGATCGACCTCAAGGCGCTCCAGCTTCATTACCAATCCGGCGGCAACGTGCCGCAGGTGATTCTCGCGCTCATCATGGCTGACCGCGCCGGGATCGAACTCGATTACAACCGCACATGCGCCATTGACCTCGCCACCAAGGGCACCGGCAAAACCGTGCTGGAAGCCGTGCAGACCAGCGTGAACCCCAAAGTGATCGACTGCCCCAACGCCGCCATGGGCCGCACCAGCATTGACGGCGTGGCCAAGGACGGCATTGGCGTGAAAGCCAAAGCGCGCGTGACCGTCCGCTCCCACCTCGACCGCTTCGTGGGCGGCGCGACCGAAGAAACCATCATCGCCCGTGTGGGCGAGGGGATTGTGAGCGCCATCGGCTCCGCGGATTCCTACAAGGAAGTGCTTGAAAACCCGGATCGCATTTCCAAGGCCGTTCTGGCCAAGGGTCTCGACAGCAACACCGCCTTCGAGATTCTTTCCATCGACATCGCCGACGTGGACGTGGGCGACAACATCGGCGCAAAACTCCAGGCCGAGCAGGCCGAGGCCGACAAGCGCGTGGCCCAGGCGCGGGCGGAAGTCCGCCGCGCCGCCGCCGTCGCCTCCGAACAGGAGATGCGCGCGCGCACCCAGGAAATGCGGGCCAAGGTTGTGGAAGCCGAAGCGCAGGTGCCGCAGGCCATGGCCGAGGCGTTCCGCGCCGGGAATTTCGGCGTCATGGATTACATCCGCATGAAGAACGTCGAAAGCGATACCAAGATGCGCGCCTCCATCGCCGGGGGAGACCGCTCGGGCGACGAAGGCCGTCCCGTCCAACAGTAACCGCTTGCCCCGGTTCGGAGATTTCCCATGGATCAACTCATCCTCATCGTGGTGGTCGGGGTGATTGCGTTCGTGAAGTGGTTCGTGGAGAACGCAGGTCAAAGCGCACCTGACGAAACCCGGCCTCCCTCGCCGCGCCCGTTGCGGCCTGATCCCGCCGATGCCAACCGCGCGGAGAGCGAAGCCGAGCGCATGCGGCGTTTCATGGAAGCGCTCGGGCTGCCCCCGGACGCGGTTCCTCCGGCCCCCCCGCGCAAGCCGCCAATACAACCGCGAACCCCCGCGCCGCCTGTTTCCAAGCCGCTGCGTGCGCCGGGCACCTTTCCCCGGAAGGGGCGTCCCGTGGATCCGTTCCCTCGCCCTGCCGCACCGGCGCACCGCCCGGATATTGCCCCGCCGCTGGAAACCGGCGGGCCGTTGCCCACCCTTCCCAAAACCGCCTCGGTGAGGGAGACGGCTCCCTCCATGGAAGTCACCTCCATCCCGCAGATGACCTTTGCGGAGCCCGAGCAAGCGGTGCAATCTGCGGCTGCCGCAGTCGCCGCATCCACGAAAGCACTGTCAGGTTCTGCATCTCAGGCACTGGCAACCCCCAGCACGCCATCGGCCCTGCGGGAACAACTCCGGGAGCCGGACTCGCTGCGCAAAGCCATCCTGCTGCGCGAAATTTTAGGCGCGCCAAAGGGCTTGCAATCCGCGCAAAGTCCCTCTATTTTTTCCCCTCTCTAAAAGCCGGCGTGGCGGAATTGGCAGACGCGACGGACTCAAAATCCGTTGTCCTTTAAAGACGTGTAGGTTCGACCCCTATCGCCGGTATTAGATTCTATCAGGGTTTGCGGGCGATTTGCTCCGAAAAGTTCCAAGAAGTTCCAAAACAAAAAGCATCCTTGGCCCGAAGCATTTTTGAAAAAACGCCATGCGCTGGGATCATTTCGCGCATCTTTTTTCGAGTCCGCAAGGTTTGCCGCTGGCATGGGCGTTAAATTACGCGAACGCCTTCAAGAGCGCAGATGTCTCCTCTTTCGTGAAGGGACTCTTCCGGCGCAGCTTGCTGGCGAGGGTATGTTGATTTATCCCGGCCCGGCGCGCGAGCTTGGCGACGCTCAGGACAGGGGCAAACCGTTCGATTTCCTCCCTGGCAAGATCGGGCTCGGGAATGGTGTCGCCGTGACGGGTTGCGCTTTCCGTCCAAAGGGCGAACGCTTTTTCAAGTTCCCGCGCGGCCTTTTGCATGGTTGCGCCGTGGGCAACGCATCCGGGAAGCGCCGGGACTTCGGCGATATACGCCTCGTCGTCGTCGCTCCAGTGAATGCGGGTGAGATAGCGGTTGATTGTTTTCATTTGAGCAGCTTTCTAATTTCGCGGATGTAAACGGGCTTTACGGTCTTTCCGTGGCACGGGAGAACCATCTTGCGGCTATCGGCGTGCCGATAAACCCGGTAACTCCCTTTGCCACCATCCAGAACGAAGCCCGCCTGCAAGAGCAACTGTTCGGCATCGGCGAAGGTGAAAGACTTGTCTTGGTTGCCCTCCATCAGCCTTGCCAGAAGTTTCGCTCTCGCTGTCATGGGTTGAATATGCACGATATTTCGTGCGTCGTCAACCGAAAATGCACGAAATTTTGTGCACTGAAAATTTTCCTGTTCCCCTTCTGCTCCGTGGAGAACCCCTATCACCGATGTTTTCTTAAAATCCAGCGATTCTTTGGTTCCAGAAAGAATGCTGTTCCTTGTGTTGCCGTGCAGATTGGAATATACCGGAATAAGTGGTTTCTAATGAAAGAAGCCCGCATCATGAGCAACGAGGTTTCCCCACCATCCAGCCCGCCAAACCGCTTGCTGCGCCTGCTGCCGGGGCTCTCCCTCTTCCGCCATTACCAGCGGCAGTGGCTGCTTGCGGACATCGTGGCGGGCATCAGCGTTTGTGTCGTGATGATTCCCTCGGTCATCGCCTATGCCGGGTTGATCGGCATCCCCCCGCAATACGGCCTTTACGCCGCGCTGGTGCCGCTGGTGGTGTATCCGCTGTTCGGCAGTTCGCGCCAGGTGATCGTTGGGCCGGATATTGCGATTTCGCTGCTGATTGCCAGCGCCGTCGGGCCGTTGGCGGGGGGAGATCCAGGCCGCGCGGCGGCGCTCGCCGCGATCATTGCGCTCCTGAGCGGGTTACTCTTGATTCTTGGCGCGCGCGCCAAATTCGGAGCCGTTGCGGATTTCCTCTCCAAGCCGGTGCTGGTTGGCTACATGACCGGTGCCGCGCTGATCCTCATGGCCTCCCAGTGCAGCAAGCTGTTTGGGGTGCCGCTCCAGCATACGGAGTTTTTCCCGTTGCTTGCGGAACTGGCGGGAAAGCTGCATCAAACGCATCTCCCCACGCTCTTGCTGGGAGTGGGGCTTTTGGGGTTGCTTCTGGTGTTGCGCCGTGTGGCTCCAAAGCTGCCCGGCGCGCTGATCGTTTGTGTTGCAGCCGTCGGGGTCTCCTGGGCTTGCGGTTTGGAAAAGTGCGGGGTGGCCGTGGTGGGATCTTTTCAGGGCGGCTTGCCGGGTTTCGCTTTGCCGGGGGTGACGTTGAGGGAGATTCATGCGCTGTTGCCCGCATCCATTGGCATTGCGCTGCTTACCTACACCGAATGCATTTTGCTGGCGCGCGCTTTTGCAGAGAAAAACCAGTATGAGGTGAATGAAAATCAGGAATTGAGGGCCCTCGGCTATGCCGATGTCATTACCAGCCTGTTCCAGGGGTTCTCCGTCACCGGCAGCCAGGCGCGCACGACGCTCAATGACGCCACCGGCGGCAAGACCCAGCTGGTCAGCTTTGTGGCGGCGGGCACGCTGGCGCTCTTCCTGCTTTTTCTTACGCCGTTGATCGCGCTGCTGCCGGTGGTCGCGCTGGCATCCCTCTTGATCTACGCGGGGTTCAGCCTCATCGAGTTTGATGTGATGAAGCGCATTTACCGGTATTATCCGCGCTCCAGCGTGCTGGCTGCCGTTACCACGGCGGGCGTGCTTGTGGGCGGGGTGATCCCCGGGATTTTGCTGGGGGTGGCCATTTCTCTCATCGGGTTGATCAACCGCATTTCCCGCCCGGTGGATGCCGTGTTGCAGGAGGTCCCCGGCCGGGGCTATCACGACATCAGTGACACCTTGGAATCCCAGACTGTTCCGGGGCTCATCGCCTACCGCTTTTATGCCCCGCTGCTGTTCTCCAACTCAGGGCACTTCACCGAGCGTGTCCGTGAACTGGTCGCCGCCAGTTCCACCCCGGTGCGCTGGTTTCTCCTGGACGCCCAAGCGATCACGGATATCGATGTCACCGCCGTTGAAGCCCTGGTGCATTTGAAAGAGGAACTCCGTGAAAAGGGCATCGTTTTGAAAATCGCCCGCGCCAACCGGCCCTTGCGTGAAATCCTCCAGCGCGTCGGCGTCACCCATGACCTTGGGGAGGAAAACTTCTTTCCTTCGGTGCACAAGGGCGTCGCGACCTTTTTGGAACAGTCCTCCAAGAGGCCGACTTGAGGGTTTCTGGAAGAAGAGACTTAAATCGGCATTCAACGTGCCCTTGACCCATTCTAATACCACGGCTAATCTGTGCGGCAGCGCCAGCACCTTTTGATCGGCGTTCGCAGCTCTTTTTTGAACGTCGATTTCCCATCCTTCATGACCACAGATCCCTCTCTCAAATCTCCGGGCAACCGCGAGCGTTTTCTCGCGGCAGCGCGCTGCAATCCTGTGGATCGCCCGCCCCTGTGGCTGATGCGCCAGGCGGGGCGCTCCCTGCCGGAATACCGCGCCTTGAAGGAAAAACATTCCTTCACGGAAATCGTCCAAACGCCCGAACTGGCTGCGGAGGCCACGCTTCAGCCGATCCGCCGGTTCGGTTTTGATGCGGCCGTTTTGTTCAGCGACATCCTGGTCGTGCCCGAAGCGATGGGCCAGCGCTATCGCTTCAAGGAAGGCGGGGGCATTGAGATGGAATTTCTCCTGCGCTCTGCGGAAGACATCCGCCGGCTCGATCACCGGCAGGTTTCCGAACGGCTTCAGTATGTCGCCCAAGCGTTGCAGTTGATCAAACCCGCTCTGGGCGAGCAGGCGGCTTTGCTGGGCTTCGCTGGCTCCCCGTGGACGCTGGCGTGCTTTATGATCGAGGGCGGAAGCGGTCACGGATGCGCTCTGGCGAAGGAACTTTATTACTCCGAACCGGCTTTGTTTGGCGAACTGATGGAAAAGCTGACCCTTGCGGTGGCGGAATTCCTGCAACTGCAAATCAACTCGGGCGCGGATGCGATCCAGATTTTTGACAGCCTGGGCGGAGAGCTTGCGGACAATGCCTTCGAAAACGCTTCGGGCCGGTGGATTCGCCAAATCATCACCCAGTTGGGCGGAAAGGCGCCGGTAATTCTTTTTGCCAAAGGCACGCACGGAAAATGGGATGCGCTGGTGGAAACCGGCGCGAACATCCTGAGCGTGGATTGGACGCAATCGCTCGCCAAAGTCCGCTCCCTGCTGCCGCAAAATGTGGGGGTGCAAGGCAATCTCGATCCCTCGTTGCTGGTCACCACACCCAAGATCGTTGCTGCGGAAACCACGCGGATTCTTCGGGAAATGCGCGGAATGTCGGGACACATCTTCAACCTCGGGCACGGCGTTCCGCAGCAGGCAAAGCTTGAGTGCATCGAGGCGTTGGCCGAGACCGTCCGCAACTTCGCATGAGCGCACTCCAAGTTAATCTCGATCTGATCCGGAAATACAACGTGGCGGCCCCGCGCTACACCTCGTATCCGCCTGCGACGCATTTTGCCGAAATGGACGGACAGACCGTCCTGGAGCGGATGCGGGCGAACGCCGGGTCTGGGAAAAACCTTTCGCTCTACTTCCACCTCCCCTTCTGCTACTCGCTTTGCTGGTATTGCGGCTGCACGACGGTCATCACCTCCAACCAGAGCGCCAGCGCGCAATACCTGGAATACCTGGGCCGTGAACTGGCCCTCATGGCGCCGCTCATTGGCCGCGAACGCAAGGCGGTGCAACTCCACTTCGGCGGCGGCACGCCGACCTTTTTGCTGCCGGATGAAATCCGCGCGTTGGGCGCGCTGATCCGCTCCCATTTTACTTACGACGAAAACATCGAGGCGGGAGTGGAGATCGATCCGCGCCGGTTGACGCGCGATCATGTGACCGCCTTGCGTGAAGCCGGTTTCAACCGGGCCTCCATGGGCGTGCAGGATTTCGATCCCCAGGTGCAGCTGGCCGTGCATCGGATTCAGCCGAAGGCCCAAACCGAGCAGGCCATCGACTGGCTGCGTGAAGCCGGGTTCGCATCGCTCAATGTCGATTTGATCTACGGGCTGCCGCATCAGACGGTGGAGTCGTTTTCAAAAACGCTGGATGAAGTCATAGCGATGCAGCCGGATCGCCTGGCTGTCTTCAACTACGCGCATGTGCCGTGGATGAAGCCCGCGCAGAAGATATTGAAGGTGTTGCCCACGCCGGAGATGAAGCTGGAATTGCTGAAGCTGACCGTCGAGCGGCTCACCTCCAACGGGTATAGTTACATCGGCATGGATCACTTCGCGCGCGCCGATGACGAACTCGCCATCGCGCAGCGCAACAAAACCTTGCAGCGCAATTTCCAAGGCTACAGCACCCGCGGGAACACGGATATTTATGCTTTCGGCATGTCGTCCATCTCGCAGGCGGACGGCGCGTATTGGCAGAACCAGAAGGATTTGCCGCTTTATTACAAGGCGCTCGATGCCGGGAACGCGCCCATCTCCAAGGGCTATGTGTTGACGGAGGAGGACAGCATCCGGCGGGAGGTGATCTCGCGGCTGATGTGCGATCTGGGCCTCGACTACGCCAAAATATCCGAACAACTCGGCGTGGATTTCACCAGCCGCTTCGCTGGCGAACTGGCTTCGCTGGCCGATCTGCAAGCCGACGGCTTGATCGAGACCGACGCCTGCGGGCTCCGCGTCACCGACCTCGGGCGGCTGCTCATCCGGAATATCGCGGTGCGTTTCGACGCCTATTTCGGCAAGGAAACCGGCGAACGCTTTTCCAAATCGATATGAACCCGGTTGCCATCGTCGGCGGGGGAATCACTGGGCTCTGTGCGGCATTCCGGCTGCGCGAGCAGAACATCCCCGTCACCCTTTACGAGGCGGGCGGGCGCGTGGGCGGCCCCATTCAAACCCTGTGCGAACGCGGGTTCATGGCGGAATACGGGCCGAATACCATTCTCGAAACCTCGCCAAAGATCGCCGCGCTCATCACAGACCTGGGGCTGGATCCGCGCCGCCGCGATTCCGATCCCGGCGCCAGCAAAAATTATATTGTTCGCAACGGCAGAATGCAGCCGCTGCCGACTTCTCCCGCCGCATTCGCCGCCACGCGGCTCTTTTCCCTCCGCGCGAAATTGCGCCTCGCTTTGGAGCCGTTCCTCCGCACGCCGCCAAGCTCAGAGGACGAGTCGCTGGCGGATTTTGTGCTGCGCCGCCTCGGTCGGGAGTTTCTTGACTACGCCATCAATCCCTTTGTTTCGGGCATCTACGCGGGCGACCCGGCGAAGCTTTCCGTGCGCCACGCATTTCCCAAGCTGCACGCGGTCGAAGTAAAATATGGCTCGCTGATCCTCGGGCAATTCCTGGGCGCGCGGGAACGCAAAAAGCGTGCGGAAGTCGCCGCGCCGCAGGCCAAGAAAGTTTCTTTCGACGACGGCCTGCAAGTGCTCACCGACACCCTGCACGCGCAACTGGGCCGCGCGGTGGAGTTGAACTCGCCCGTGATCGCCGCGCGCAAGACCCCCGAAGGCTGGACGCTGACCATCCGCGCCAACGGTCGTGAGGAGGAGCGCAAACACTCTGCGGTGTTGCTGGCTGCACCGGCCCACAAGCTCGCGTGCATCCGCATGGAAGAGGGGGAGGGGAGCACCCTCGCCGGGCTCGGAGAAATCGAGCATCCGACGGTCGCCCGCATTGTTTTGGGCTTTCGCCGCGAGGATGTCGCAGATCCGCTTGACGGCTTTGGTTTTCTTGTCCCCGAAGTCGAAAACCTGAGCATTCTCGGGACGACGTTTTCCTCGTCGATCTTCGCCAACCGGGCTCCTGCGGAACACGTGACGCTGACGAGCTTTATTGGCGGATGCCGCAATCCCGAACTCGCGACGCGCGAGCCGGACGAACTTTTTGAGCGCACAGCGCGCGATCTGCAACGCGTATTGGGTGTGCGCGGCAAGCCCGTGTACCAGCACCATGCCTTGTTCCCGTGGGCCATCCCGCAATACAATGTCGGGTATGGAAAATGGATGGATCTGATGACGCAGACCGAAGCGCGCCACCCCGGGTTGTTCTTTGCGGGCAGCTACCGCAACGGCATTTCGGTGGGCAACTCCATTGTTGCCGGGCAGGAGGCGGCAAGTCGGCTCGCCAGCTATTTTACTTTGCTGAACCATAAATCCCTGGAGGTGCACGCATGAAAAAACAAGGCGTCCTGTTGATCAACCTCGGCTCGCCGGATTCCCCGTCCGTGGCGGATGTTCGCAGGTATCTGCGCGAGTTTCTCATGGACCCGTGCGTGTTGGACGCTCCCTGGCCGGTACGCGCCTTCATTGTGCATGGCTGCATCCTCCCCTTCCGGCCAAAGCACTCTGCCGAAGCTTACGCGCAAATCTGGACGCCCGAGGGATCGCCGCTCGTCGTTACCAGCCGCAACGTGCAGCACGCCTTGCAGGAGCGGCTTGGCGACGACTGCATCGTGGAATTGGCGATGCGCTATCAGAACCCCGGCATCGCCTCGGCCATCGTGGCGCTGCAAGCGCAGGGCGTCACCGACGTGCTGGTGATCCCGCTGTTTCCGCATTACGCAATGTCCAGCTACGGGACGGCGGCGCAGCGGGCGCTGGAACTCGCGGCAAAGCTGGCGCCGGGCATGCGGCTCAAAATCGCGGAGCCGTATTATGCTGACCCGCGCTATATCCAGGCGCTTGCGGCCAGCGCGGCGGAGTTTGTGCAGAAGGACTACGACCATCTGCTGGTGAGCTTTCACGGGCTGCCAGAGCGCCACTTGCGCAAGGCCGACCCCACCCGCTCCCATTGCCTGGGCTCCGCCGACTGCTGCGAGCGGCCCAGCCCGGCGCACCGCACCTGTTACCGGGCGCAGTGCTTTGCCACCGTGCGCGCCTTTGCCGCAGCCGCATGCGTGCCGCCGGAGAAGCTCTCTATCGCCTTCCAATCCCGCCTCGGGCGCGATCCTTGGCTCAAGCCCTACGCCGACTTCGAGTTCAAGCGCCTGGCCCAGAGCGGCGTGAAAAAGCTGCTCGTCATCTGCCCCGCCTTCGTCTCCGACTGCCTGGAAACGCTGGAAGAAGTGGCGATGCGCGGCCGCGACACCTTCCTCGAAGCCGGGGGCGAGGAATTCACGCTCATCCCGTGCCTCAACGAGCATCCCGAGTGGATCAACGCCCTCGAAGAGATGGTGCGGAGCACCCAGGGCTGAGTCTGGTAATTGGCGGGCAAGTAGGCTATAGAGGATGCAAAATATGCAGGTTTTCCGCCGCTTGATCCCAGGTCTTATCGTTTTTCTGCTCCGCGCGCTTGCGTTGACGCTCCGCTTCCGGGTGGATGACCGGTGCGGCATCACGCGCGGGGCGATGGTGCCGTTCATCGGGGCTTTTTGGCACAACCGCATCCTGGTTGTTCCCGTTGCCTACCAGCGTTATTGTCGCGGGCGGCGAGGCCACTGCCTCACCAGCCCCAGCAAGGACGGCGCGATCATTGAGGGGGTGATGTCGCGTTTTGGCATTGGCAGCGTGCGCGGATCAAGCTCCCGTCGCGGCGTCGCGGCATTGCTTGAACTGACGGCGATCCTCGAAGCCGGGGAGGATGTGGCCATCACGCCGGACGGCCCGCGCGGCCCCAAATACCAGCTTAGTCCCGGCGTTGTGAAGCTCTCCCAGATCACGGGCGTGCCGGTGATGCCCATTCACGTCGGGTATTCGCGCTTCTGGGAACTGAAAAGCTGGGACGCCTTCCGCATTCCCAAGCCGTTCGCGCGCGTCGAGGTCGTTTTCGGGCCGCTCTATGCGGTTTGCCCCACGGCGGACGATGCCGCTTTTGAAGCGGAGCGGATGCGTCTGCAAACGCTTTTAATGGACGAGATGGAATCCGCAAACCTCCGCTCGTGCGAATCCGTTTAAGCGATGCCAGGTTCCCCTTCTGCACCGAAGAAGAAGGAGCGGGCGATTGGCCGCAAAAAGGCACAAAAAACGCAAAATAAAACAGGACGTGGCATACGGCCCTCTGCCTCTGTGCCTTTTGCGCATTCTTGCGGCTAGAGCAATTTACC
>SESG01026791.1_pt1 | contig 13637 bp, 8 predicted proteins | sample 3171421 | NCBI WGS metagenome assembly SESG01 (sample SAMN10866946, study PRJNA518727) | freshwater metagenome | biome: subpolar coniferous forest; feature: holomictic lake; material: water; isolation source: holomictic Lake 227, 6 m and 8 m depth | place: Canada: near Kenora, Ontario | collected... | reverse complement strand
CCTCGTAGGGATATTCCCATTTATCCCTTTCGGCCAGCAGTTCGCAGCCCCCGGCATGAATCACCAAGCTGCCGAAATCCATCTGGCAATGGTGGTTGTAGGCCGGAATATCGCCCGCTTTAATTCCAACGTAAGAATCGCGCCAACCAAATCCGCCGCGCCAGACTAGCACGCCAAGTCCGGAAAACAATCGGCGCACCGGTTTGCCGGCCAGCGGAGTTTCGGGCTTGAGTTGCAGATCCGCCAAATATAAATTCTGAATGGCCGACAATCCCTGCTCCAGTGCCAGCCACTGATAGGCGGGGTTTTGATTGGCCCGCGCCAAACCGATCAGAGTGCTGGACGGCCCGACTTTCTTGGTGGCATCCGACCAGTTCCAGATTTCATCCTTTTTCGTCTGCATGAAAAGCCGGAAATCCCCGGTCTTTTTAAGAAACGAGTGTTCGAACAGATCCACTGCCCCACTCGTGAAGCTTTTCAGGCTGCGGGCAAAGGCCACGGCATAGCCCAGTCCGTAGTCCCAGTAGCCAGGGCCCTCGTTCCATCCGCCCTCCGCATCACCAGTGCCCAGCGACAGCAGCACGCCTTCCAATCCGTATTCAATCAACTCACGGTAATCGGGACATTCCTCTGCACAGGCCATGGCGGCCATCGCGAAACATCCGGGCAGGATGATGCGCCAGTTCGCCTTGTTGTGCATCCAGGGATAGGTCTTATGCCGCTCGGCCTCCAGACCGGGGCGCAGTATCCGGCCCACAATCTGGCGCGTCAGTCGCTGTTTGACTCCGGCATCCAGCGCTGCGCCCATGGCGCTTTTCATGAGCGCCAGAGCGTAGACCGCCGTGGCAGTGCACAGATCCATATCCAGCACGCCGATGCACGAGGAGAAGGTCCAGTAGGGACGCTGGCATCGCTCCAGAGCCTGCAAGGCCTCCAGCGCATCCGGGACCACGCGTTTGTCACCTGTGAAAAGATAATAGAGCGCGGCCTTTTCCATTTTACCGGTAACCAGAAAAGCCAGCGCATCCCAATCCTGACCGTAATCCACTTTCTTCCGGATAAGCTTCAGAGTTTTTCTGATTACGTCGGGATGACGGGCGGCCTTTTCCTGCAGTTCGCCGGGACGCAGCCATTCCGTGAAAATATCCGGCGGTGCGCCCTTCAGCTGCCACTTGTCAAAGGCCTTGAAAAACTTCAGCTCGGGCGCTGAAAATTGTTTTCGATTTATGGATATGCTCATCTTGATGTCACTTCAGCTCGATTTTTGCGTTTCCAACGGCAGGCGCAGCGACATGACCTTCGGGCCGCAGGAAAAATAGAACCGTCCATCAATGATCACCGCCCCACGGTGGAAGAGCGAGCCGCCGGGCCAACGCTTTACCTGCGCACCGGAGCAGCGGTGCAGCACCTCGATTTTGCCGCTTTCCGGACGCCAGCGGAACAGCGAGATCCATGTGATCCCGTAAATATAGCCGTCCGGCCCCCAACACATGGACTGTTCCCGGCAGGCCGAGATTTTGGAGGAAATCCGGTAGTCCATGGTGCGGGTCTTCAGGTCGAACCGGAAGAAACAGAAGTCGTTCCCGGTCGTTCCATAAAGCTTGCCGTCGCGGCAGAGCAGGTTGAGGATGCTCGACACGCCCGGAATCGCCACCTGCTTCCATAGCAATTTCCGCTGGCGCACATCCCAGGCGATCAGGTACGCCTCCTTGGTAACCGGGTCCATCCCGGAGCCGCGACCGATGGTCGTCCCTCCGTAGATGATCTCGCCGGACGGATCGTGCGCGAGCGCCCAAAGGCTTTGATCCGGTATCACAACCGGCTGGTTGACGTATTTGTTCCGGACGGTGTCGTAGCAGCCCAGTCCACCGTGGCGCGCGCCGTATTCCGGGTTGCCGGCAATCCAGATGCGTTTCTGACTGTCAATGACCATGGCGCGCGGGCGGTTATGGCCCTTGCCCAGCTGTGTAATCACCCTGGGATTATCCTGCCATTTCATCATCCCCGGTGGATCTTTGTGCCACGGCCTGGCCGGGTCGTAGCACATGAGGTTACCGTAACTATAACAGGCATAGTACAGCTTGCCATCGCAATGGCCGAACGAATAGGCCTCGCCATTATCCGGCGCGCCGCGGCCGAGGTTTTCAAGTTTGCGCGTGGCCGGGGTGTAGCGCAGGATATATAGAGGCATGATGGTACTGGCGTAGACCGTTTGATCCGGTCCTGCCGCAAGATGAAAAATGCTCGTGCCGTCGCCCTGATACTTTAATGGAAAGTGCCGGGCGTTTTTCCCGGAGCCCACGCAAATTGTTTCAGGGTCGAGAATGCGGACCTCGCGGCCATCCGGCAACCTGAGCGGTGCGCCCTCAAGCTTCTTCAGCTGCTTGTCCGGGAAGGCTGCACCATGCGACAGCCGGTAGAGGTTTCCGGTCACGGCACGGGCGTAAAGCTGGCCGGTCACGCTGCGGATGAGTCCGGGAAAGTTCGGCCCACACTCGGATTTTGGCAGCAACGGCGTCGTGTGCCCGGTGGCGATGTGATAAGCCACGACCTGTGTGGTTTCGATTCCAAGAGTTCCGTACACGTAGCCGTCGCCGCCATCGGCGACGTTCCGCAGAAATTTTGTGTTTGGATCCAACCGTCCGAGGTCCTCCAGCTTTTCGGTCACCGCGTCATAGCGGAACAGTCGGGCTTCGGGTGAGGTGGCGAGGTAGAATTTTCCGTCGGCGCAGCGTGCAATATCCCAGATCCACTGGCCAAGCCTGGCCGCGACCCGGACTTTTCCGGTTCGCGGATCGAGCCGGCAGAGGTGTCCATTGCAACTGGTAGCCAGGATGTGGCCTTCCATCGTACATTCCAAGCCCCACGGCCCGTAACATCCCTTTGGCATCCGGAAGTGCCGGCAGCGGCCGGTCGCGACGTCAAGCTGCACTATCAATGATGGCGTTGTGAAAATGCCGCCGTAAATATAATCGCGGCCCGTCGCTGGTTCGCGCCAGACCTTGAGCGACCGGCAACAGCCATTGTATACGGCCACCCCGTGATCACGCAGATCCGTGGCTTTTGATAAGGAATTGATCATGATGTGCAGCTTCCTGATTCTGATAAATTTCAGCGGCTCGTTACGTTCCCCGGATGACGCTACCTGAGAGCAATGGCTGGTAAGTTTGAGGACGGCGCAATGAGCGGCGGACGGTCTCCCAATCGGGAGCTTCGGGCTTGTCAGCGGGCCAGGAGCGCTTGTTTCCAATCACCACTTCGCCGAGCGCCAGACCGGCGCGCTTGCCGTGGACGCAGGCTTTGACCTCGCCGTTTGGCGCGATGACGGCGGACGCGCGTGGTTCCCAATCGTTCTCCGGGGCAAAACAGGCGTAGACCAGGGCGCAGTAATGATCGCTGGCGCGGACGCGCAGGCGGTTTTGTCCCATGTCCGGTGACTCATCAGGGAGCGTATAACCGCCGGACGGATGCAGTACGATCTGCACTCCGCGCGCCGCGAGGCAGGCCTGGTGCTCGGGAAATTGAATGTCATAACAGATTGAAAAGCCGATCCGTCCAAGGCGCGTGTCAGCCAGGGTGTAATCGCTGCCCGCCGTGACAATCTTTTTTTCGTCGAAAGGCAGATGAATTTTATCGTAGCGCAGCGCAATCTTGCCACGCTCATCCGCCAGCAGTCCGGTGTTGTAGATGCGCCCATTGCGAACGGTGTAGGTTGCCGTTGCGATCAGCATGCCTGTGTCTCTGGCCTGGCGACAGAGCCAGTCGGTAAATAACGCTCCTGACCATTTATAAAGCCGCACCGCATCGGCCTTGCCGTCGGGATTATTTTTGACCCCGGGCATGGGTGACGCCAGCACGCCGGGCACAAAACAAAATTCCGGCATCAGCAGCAAATCTGCCTGGCGATTGGCCGCCTTGTGTACCTGCTGCTCGAGATATCCCAGATACTCCTCCCCGTAGGCACGGGTATAGGCTTCGTCATAAGTCGCAGCCCCGATGTTGTATTTCTGGAAGTGTTCATTACGCTTTACGGGATTTCCCAGCAGGCGCCGTGCGATACGCGCCTTGGCGCACCAGAATTGAGCCGCCGCCAGCCTGACCGGAACTTTCATGGCAATCCTTTCATAATACCGCTGGCATGCACCTGTCAGAGCCACGCCGTATATCCAAATACCGTGTCCTTCAGCCGTGATTGGATTGAAGGATTTCCCCGTAAATATGCATTCGGTCGCTAAGATACAGGCGACCGTCCGGACCTTCCTTGACCTGGGCGCCCGGCAACCCGCCGGTGTACAGTGGCCGCATGCTGCCAGTGGCGGTCATTTCCACCAGTTTATCATCCATATACAGTATGAAACTGTCACGGGCATTCCACCGGTACACCCCGACCACACGTCCATCCGGATGCGGATGCGGCAGCTCCATCTCGCCGGTGTCGGCGTGATAGACGAAATAGTTCATCGTACCCCATTCGTTACCAACCACGAGATCACCAGCAGCAGCTGTAAAACGGATGCCTCCGATGTGAATCATCGAGCTTGTCATCACCCGCTTTTCAGCGGGAAAGGGAAATTTGAATGACCGGACGATGGTGCGGGTTTGTGTGTTCCAAACCACAAAAGTTCCCAGTCCCGTGCCAATATAGAGCTCCGTCCGCGTCGGGGAAGCCGCAATCGTCCAGAGTTGTTCGCCGGGCACAAGCGGATCCACAATCTTCAGGACCTCTTCAGTTTCCGCATCCACCACGACCAGCGCGCCCTCCCGGCGCGTGCAATAGTCCGTGCGGCTGATGTAGCAAACCAGCCCGTCCGGCGTCACAGTTATTGCGCTTGGACGATGCTGGCTGTCGTGCTCCAGCGCCAAGTTGAGAATATGGCGAGGATTACAATCCGACTGCCTGCCCCACCGGTCCGTCGGACGTGTTACGTCCACGCGCGTCAATACCGAATGCGTATAACTGGCAACAAACATTTTGTTCTTCCAGTTCGCAAACTGGTGTAGCTCGCCACCGTGAACCCGCACAATATCACCGTGGTTCTTGAACGCGCCGGCACGGTCGATTTCCCACATCGCGTGGCTGTAGCAGCTACCGTAAAACTTGTTGTCCGGTCCGACATTCCACTCGAAAATCGCCTGCGGGTGCTTGTACGGACCACGCAGTTGAATTCGCGTCGTCTTTCGCGTCTTGAGTTCGACTCGAATCACCTCGTCGCCCTGTGATTCGTGCGCTATCAAAGTGTTCTCGCCGTGCAACGACCAGTCGTCGCGTGCCGGTATATCGTCCGGTAATTCACCGATCAATTCGAACCGACCATTGTGAAGGTCCAGAAAGCCGATGCGTCGCGCTTGCCGGACTAGCGCGCGACCGCCGCGATCCAGCAGCCCGGTCGGCGAGCGGTTCCATCCGTTCCGCATTTGCAGCGTGTAAGCCCCGGCGCCGGTTACCGGAACAGGCGGATCCACGAGCTCAGCTGTACTGGCATCAGCAAAAATCTGGCCGGCCCAGATCAGGTTGCCTATGGCCACGGGCGTGCCAGCCACCGGCTGCCGTGAGGCCTTGACGGGATCGGCAGCCGTCTCGCGGACACGCGGATCCAGCGACGTTCCGGGTTTGCCCCAAACTACGCGCGTCGTACGCGTCTTTGGATCGAACACCGCCAGACACGGAATCGGATACTGGTGCATCCAGATGCGCCCGTCCGGGCCGACGCCGTGAGTCATGTGCGTCCCCTGAGCGTAGAAATAGTCGTCGGGCGTCACATCGGGATAGCTGGTCAATTTATTCGTGGCCGGATCGAAACAGGACAATGACCGGGTTTCTGCGCACCATACCCGGTGCTGCCGGTCCACATCCATTGTGGGCCGCACCAAGGTTATTTCGCAGGCCACGCGGATGCTGAGCGTCCGGCGGTCAAGTTCAAGCAACTGTTTGTCAGTAGCGATCCAGAGAACCGGACGGTACGGATCGACGCCCAAACATTGCGTGCTGGAAATGCCATCGAAACCGATAATGGTTTGCCGGCCGGAGTCCAATTCCACGGCAATCAGATCGGCCCCGTTTGTCGTGCCAGTCCATTCTCCAAGGAAAACCTGCGCCGGCGCTCCGTCCAGAGGCGGGGCATAGGCTGCGGCCCAGATGCAAAACATATTTTGCCCTGGCGTGCAAAGACGTTGGAAGGAGGAGGCGGCTAATGCAGGCATGATGGTGGTGCTGGTTATTAAAGGTGCCTTAAACGCATTTTCGCCGCAATCATTCTGCCGGAGCAATCACGGACTTGGCGATTTTAGCGATCAATCCGCTTTTCGCTCCAGCCAGCGCCGCCCAGTTTGCCGCCGGCATCCGTCCAGCGGATTTTTCAATGGCGTCGGCTAGCAGCTCGATCATCACCGGATCGTCGGCTGTCATGGCGTACCGTAAAAAGGCATCCGCTTGCGGGGCGGGAATTGGCCCGAGATTATTGCCCACAAACTCCCAGGCCTCCTGAAATTTATCGGCAGCTTCAATCCGCGCCTTTAAATTTTTCTGCCCTACGGGATCTTTTGGCCACACCTTGGTCGAATTCCATAAGATCCGCCGGTAAAGATTCAAGCTCCTGGAAAACTCTATCAGCCTCGTTATCGCCTCCTGATCGCCCAGCCTGTACAGAGCGACAGCGGCGTGGGCGGCGGGCCCGACGGCGGCGGAGAACTCCATCGGCTTCCAGCGGTCCGGTCCATCCGGCAGCCGGGCGGGTTTCAAGGCAGACTCGAACTGCGACTTCAGAATCGGAATGGCCTCCGCTTTCCCAAGCTGACCCAGTCCGTCCAGAGCTGCCTGCAGGGTTCGCTGGTTTTTCAGCGCCTTCAACAGCAACACGTAAGCGTCTGGATCGTGGCAGGCGCCCAGCAGGACCAGCGCCGCATTGCGCGTCTCAATATTCGGCTCCATGTCATCGGCCATGGCCTTGAGCCGCACTGCCCATTCCGGTCTGGCATATGGCAAAAGCGCTGATAAAACCTCGCCCAGCCCGCATTTCGCGTCACCGCTCTCCGGCACGGCGAGATTGAACAAGACCGTCGCCACGTCTTCGCCGGGATTGGCGACGGCCCGTTTCACGAAGTCCTTGGGCAGTTTTTCTGAACCAAAATCCGCCACCCTGAGTTCATCGCTGGTCAGGGGCTTGAGCCCGGCAGCTTTCCCGGCGCTCACGGCTGCCACCGTTCCGGCAGGCCTGGCGCCCGCAGCCCACTCGATGGACTGGCCGAGCATGGCGGGCCAGTCCTGCCAGTCCCAGAACGGCATCACGCCGGGCTCAGGCTCACCATTGATCGTGAGGGCGCAGGCCACTACGCGGCCCTTGCCAAATGTGCCGCTGACTATGGCCGGCTGTCCACCAACATTGACTTGAACCCTGGCGCCATTGGTCGGAATCAGCGCATGAAAATAATAGGCGGTTGGTCCTTCCTTGAAATCAAACTTCATCGGCCAGTCAGCCGTGCCGGACGGCGTCAGCCTGGCGCCTTTTACGGAGGAGGCAAAATGTTCTATGTAACTATTATGGAGCGAGACCGGCAGTATTTCCTCAAGCGGCGTTCCATCGTAGGCGCCATTGCCATAGGCCGCCAATCCGCCCAATACCACCAGTCCGCCGCCTTGATTGACAAACTCACGGATATTCTCCATGTCGCCATTCTTAAGTGCAACGGCGGAGGCATTGACCAGCACGATAACCGTGCATGCTGATAGATTCTTGAGCTCACCGCGACGGCGGAAGCCGGCCTTATCCAGCGCTTCGGTGACCCGGAACCATTTACTCCATAGCCCATTGACGACCAAAGCCTGCGGCACCCGGGATTTCTCCCACTGGATAGGCCCTTGTATTAAGACCGGCGGAGCCTTGGCTGGACGCCCCGCCTGACAGAGGCCCGGCAGGGCGATCAGGCAGATTGCGATCCAGCTGGCAAATGACACAGGCAGCGTACGGATGTTTGAGTTCACGGTTTTTCACTCCATACTAAAAAGCTCCAGAGACGCAGGTCTGGAACGATCACAGCATATTCTTGCCCGCGGCGCTCCGGCTGAAGACGGACCACCTTCAATTCCGGCTCTGCCGTAAGCAACCACACATCAGGCTGGGACCGGCATTGCTTCCTGACAGTGATGGCCTTGCTCCACTCCACCTGAGCCTGCTTCAGAGCTTTGGCCGGGTCGCCTTCCGGACTGGCAATCAGATGCACCACGGTCTGCAGAAGATCGTTTGTCCGGCGCTGCCGGATAAATTGCTCCCAAAGCAAAGGCGTCTTTGATTCCACCGTGACGCCGGCCTGAGCCGGAGTCACCGGCACAAGCGCGAGATCCCAGCAGTACTCCCCGTAGCGCGTCATGAATTGAGAATATTTTCCGGGCATGCTGCCTGACCAGCCGTAATCCCCGTACGGATGCGTGCCCGCCGCAAAGGTAAAAATCCCAGAATATGCCGAGGCCATCGGCGCGGCGCAGGCTTCCGCCTTGAATACGCAACTGTATCCGCCCAACTGGCGGACTCCTTCGGAATGCCACAATGCCACTTGCATGTAATTCGTCAGGCTGCCGCAGTTCCGGATGGCCTCGTCCATAACCTGCCCGCCACCCTTGCATTCAGGGGTGAACTGCTCGATCTGATTGGTTGTTAGCGGCGAATAGCCACCGCCGTTGTATGAAAGTGCAAACTGCTCACCCAGTTCTTTTTTGAAAATATATTGGAAATATCGCACATTTCTGGCAGTGATGGCCTTTCCGGACCAGGTGCTGCTGGTGGTGTTGTAATATTCCGGCATCAGTTCTTTCATCACGTCCTTGACCCCGAGTATTTCGAACTCCTTCTGCACATCAGCCGTGCCCATCCCGCTCCAGCCAGGCGGATAATCAAACCGGATGCCATCCCAGCCGAAGCTTCGTGAGGAACGAATAACCTCCATGGCATGGTGATGAATCGCGCGCAGCAAACCCAGATTGACAAAATTACTGAGCCACTGCCCGCTCCGATAGCGCCATAACTCGGGGCGCCCGGCCGTCACGGCGGACAAATCCAGGTCCTCCTCATCGGTCTGCGGAATGCCGCCTTTTTCCCGGCACAGGATGTCCGGGAAGCGCCGCCCCCAGTCAAAGCCGGGCTTCCCGCTTATGCTTGCCCAGGAATAAGTGATCAGCTTGATGCCGTTGCTGTGGCTGTGTTTAAACCACTCCCGCAGTCCGGCCAGACTGTTGCAGGCATCGCCCTGACCGGTAAACCACAGCTGGTTGGTCGGGTTCAGATCCGTCCAGCTGCTCGGCTGCCAGCTGAAGGCCTCCTCAACATTGCAGTATGCGCGGCGGGTGCTTTCCACATGCTCGGCAAACGAGTCCTCGCGTCCGTGCCAGATCAGAAAGCCGCTTCCCTGAATAGCCGTTTTCCAGATGGGCATGCTGACGCTGAAATATTCCGCGTTCGAGTGTACGTTTCCGCCGTTCACAAGCAGCGTGGCAGCCGCGCCATACCCATATTCGCGTGTTCCCGCAACCCACGGAAACGTCAGCGTGGCCGTGTCGCGCGCCGGAACCCGCAGCGGCTTTTCGCCGACGGCCGCCGTTTCATCCAGCCCGGTTTTCATCTCCAGCCGCACGCTGGTCTCCACAGCCTGATCCGTAAAGTTGCGGATTGTCACCGCGACCGGATTGGTCCCGCCCGGGTAGATGTGGATTTTTTCCGGCCAGACCTTTTCCACGATAAGCGTCGTGGAAACCGGCTCCATAACAGGATCCCCCACCAGAATGGCCGGGTAATCCATTTTTGCAACTGGCGTCAGCGTATCAGAATCAATCTGGCTAAGCAGGTCCGCAGCTGGAGCGGCCTGATTTTTCGCGGGCTCCATGGCATCCGCATCATCAACATCGGGCAGCTTGATTTCAAAGGCTGGTTTTGACGCCTTGCCCGTTTTCAGCGCCTGCGAATCCTCCTTAAACCGCCAACTCAAGGACAGCGTATTTTTCGCAGAAGGGGCCTGCAGAATCACCGGACGCGTCAACACGGTCCACGCGCCAGGCGTTCCGTCGAGCTGTCCCGGAGCAATCCGGCAGGTCAGCCACACGTTCGTGCTTTCGCCGAACGCAAGCTTAAGCTGCAATCGTGCGGCGCTGAATCCCGGACGGACTTGAAGTCGAATCGGAACTTTAACCTCATAGAGACCGGGCACCACACCGGGCCATTGGAACGGCATCACGACGTCACCGGGCTGTTCCTCGATCCGGATGGCCAGACAGCGTCCGCCGGGCGCGCCGGGATCTTCTGCACACGCCGTACCCGACGCCGGGCGCAAAAGTTTTACGGAACCGGCAATCAGAGACGTCGCCGGGATCGCGATCATGACAGCGCATAATAAAATCCCGGTGCTTGATAATTTCACGGTGCTCCCTTCAGGCGTTTTTCAAAAAATGCGAAAGTCGCCAGATATTGACGCTGACCGAACCCGTGCCCATATCCGTCAATGATCGTAAAGTCGCACTCGGAACCTGCGTTTTTTAGCGCATCGGCCAGGATTTGGGACTGACCAACCGGCACGAGCGTATCTTTGCTACCATGAAAAATCTGGAACGGCGGCAGATTGCTTGAAATGTAATTGATCGGGTTGGCCAGACGGATCAGCTGATTGTGTTGTTCGAGCGGGCCGCCGCCGAAAAGCGCCTCAAAATATGTGTCGCCTTTCAGCCTCAGGTTATTCTTGAAAACATTATCCGGGCCGGCTTGATCGTAGAACTGCAGCAAATCCGTCGGGCCGCAGTAATCACTCACAGCCTGCACGCGGCTGGAGACCCCGAGGTTGCCACCGACGTCGCCTTCGAGCTCCTTGACGCCCCCCGAGGTGCCCAGCAGCGCCACAAGGTGGCCGCCTGCGGAAAGGCCCCAGACGCCGATGCGGTCGGGATCTAGCTGATACTCCCTGGCATGTGCGCGGAGCCAGCGGATGGCGCCCTTGCAGTCGTAGATTTGCGCAGGGAAATGAGCCTGCCCGCTCAGCCGGTAGTTGATGCTGGCAACGGCAAACCCGCGCGGCAGCAATTGCAGAAATTGGCCTGACGGAGATTTATCGCCGTTGGCCCAGCCGCCGCCATGGATCCACACCACCAGCGGAAATGGTCCTTCTTTTTTCTCCGGCAGATAGATGTCCAGCAGGTTGGCCCCGCCGGGCGCGTCTCCGTATGCCAGGTTGGCAAACTTCGGCACGACGGGCGTGGCTTTTCGCACGACCGGCGCTGGCTTCGGAAGCGGCAGCAGCGGCTCTTCAGCGTCAGCAATTGCGGGACCAAACGGGCTGATTACACCGGCAAGCGCAATGGCCTGCAACCACCATCGGATCAGACGCATGTTGAGACTCCCTTAGACAGTGATTCCGGTGACATAGGGGCGCATCGCGCGCGCAAGTATTTCCGCGTCTGATTGATGGGGATTCCAGAGTGTCTCGGCAAAAAGCGAGATGCCGGGCTGAATGCAGCCTTCAAAGATTCCGTCTTCCACGAGCCCGGTTGCCCAGACCTCAGGGTTGACGGCGCAAACTTCGCGGTAAAACCGGGCCGCCAGCGGATAATGCCGGAACCACCCGGAATTGACGGCATTCCATTCCCCCTGCCGGGCAGCCAGACGTTCACGGATGTAGGCGGGATTGCGTTCGCCGAGCAGGAACGGACCGTGCTTGGCGAACTCATCATCCCAGCGCAGACACATCCACCCCTTCGGCACGATCGCGAACGGTGAGCCGGGGCGAAACGCGGCCAGCTGTTTGGAATAGGCAAGCGTGGCTTCGTAACCGTCTTCATGGCCGGGGTTCGGCGAGTAACTGAACGGCAGCGCACCGGCGTCTTCCCAGGTAATGATCATTTTCGGGTCAAGCCCGGCCAGATCCGTGTAGTGCGCGCGGATCGATGTCGCATGCAGTCCGAACTGAATCGAAAGCTGCGGATCGAGCGCGTAGAATTCCCTGGCAATATCGTTGACCATTTCGCAGCACCAGGCGGCTACCGTGCGGCCATTGATCTCTTGCGTCTTGTGTTCGGTCTCGGACTGGAAATAGATGCCGTCAATCGGCTGACCGGCATATTCCTCCCGGTAGGCGTCCAGCGCCAGTTCCTTGATGAAGGCCCGTCCCTCAGCGGTCGAGATGTCGCGCTTGTACCCCCAGCCCCAGTTAAAGCCGGCAATGATCTTGATGCCGCGCTTGTGGGCATAATCGCAAATTTCCGTCAGGTTCAAAGGGGCTTCGCTGTTCCAGATCGTCAGCATGTTGAATTTCAGCCGCGCCATGTTGTCGAGAAAACGCCGGTAGTCGTACATGACGTAACCCCAGGTCCAAATACCGCGCTCCTTCACCGCCGGCGTTTCAACAGTAGCGCGGTCAGCCAGTTTCACCAGCGCCGCGCGGCGCGCCACCGGCTTGTCGAGTGGCGCAAAATTATCCGACAACGACGCCAGTAGTTCCTGCACGCCGTAATAGGCGCCCACCGCGTCCCCGCCAGCGATTACGATCAGCCGGTGCTCCGCATTCCACGGCGCATTGCCAATCCACAAGCTGAAGCTCTGCGCTCCTGCTGGCGCCGGGATCACCTTCCGCGTCAGCAGGTCGGCGATGATCGGATTGGTCGCGGCGGTGCCGAGCAAGACCAGATGTTCACAGGCTGGCTGGTAGCGCCGTTGCTGACGGTCACTGCCGGGGGGCAACTGCAGCGCCATGGTCTGGTGGTCAACAGAGCTGGCCGCGCGGACCGGCAAGGCGTAATTCAGATAGAAATTGAAGCCGCGATAAAGCTCCAGCAGCGCCTGATGCTCGATGCCTTTGTATGAGCCGTACAGAATCGTCCAACGTTTTTCGCCGGGTGTAAGGTCTGCCATTTTCAATTTCCTTATATGCTTAACTTTTACGTTTTCAGCCACTCCATTATCGCGCTATCGCACCGGTCTTTCCATGTAAAATTCCGGCTCGCCGTCGCGTGCACGGGACTGCTCGCGAATTATGCGGAATCCCGTCCTGACATACAATTCAACACCTTTGGGGTTTTTCTTTTGAACGGTCAGGCTCATGGCCGGAGGCCCGACTGTCCCGGCGATCTCCAGCAGGCGCGAAACGAGCTGCTGACCAGCCCCGGCGCCCTGCAACGGACGTGCAATACAGATTCCGAACCCGCTGATGATGTCCTCTTGCTTCCAACGGTACCACGCGTAGCCGCCAATGCCGCTGCCGGGACTTTCCAAAACCAGCACGACCTCGACCGGGCTGTCCGCCCGGGCGGAGTTTTCAAAAGCGCACTCGCGCGTCAGCGGATGCGGGCAGTAAAAAAAGGCGTCTTCGGCAGGAATTCCCGCGTAAAATCCGGCCAGCGCCTCACCATCGGTTTTGGCAAGCAGGCGGATCACCACCGCTACGCCATTGCGCAAAAGCGCGGCTTGCGGTGGAAACCGCTCCCTGTCCGCCGGCGTCATTGCCGCTCCCACAATCGCACGAGGGCTTGCTGTGCAACATCCACCAGATGCGCAGCACCTTCCACGCTGACTCGCGAATAACGGTTGATGAGGGACTCGTACCCGCCTGCCAGCCAGGCCTGTTGCGTGATCAGATATCCCATACGATCGCCGCCCAGAGTCACAGGGAAT
>SESG01019107.1_pt1 | contig 13638 bp, 11 predicted proteins | sample 3171421 | NCBI WGS metagenome assembly SESG01 (sample SAMN10866946, study PRJNA518727) | freshwater metagenome | biome: subpolar coniferous forest; feature: holomictic lake; material: water; isolation source: holomictic Lake 227, 6 m and 8 m depth | place: Canada: near Kenora, Ontario | collected... | reverse complement strand
TGGTTCGGATCTACTTCCTCATCACAATTACCCCGATTGTATTGCTCCATTGCGCGAAGACTCATCCCCATGGATGAAAATCCGCCATCATGGAATAGATTTTGCATGGTAACCTTCTTGGTCAGATCCGAGAACATGACGATGCAATAATCGGCGCATTCGTCGGCAGTGGCATTACCAAGCGGAGACATTCTTTCTGAAAAATCCAGAAGACTGTCAAACATTTTGATGCCATTCCCGGCAGTCGTAGGTGTTGGAGACTGTGAAATGGTATTGATCCTCACATTCCTTTCACGACCATAGATATATCCAAAACTACGCGCAATTGATTCCAGCAGAGATTTGGCATCAGCCATGTCGTTGTACCCGTAAAAAGTCCGCTGTGAAGCAACGTACGAAAGTGCAAGAACAGAAGACCATGGATTCAGAGCATCGAGTTTCCTGGCAACCTGAAGAACCTTGTGGAACGAAATGGCAGAAACATCAAGGGTTTTAGCCAGTAAATCGTAATCAAGTTCGCTGTAGTGTTTGCCTTTGCGTACATTGGGCGACATTCCGATTGAATGGAGAATAAAGTCAAGTTTTCCACCGAGAACTTCCATTGACCGGCTTATCAGGTTTTCGAGATCCTTCACATTGACAGCATCAGCTGCTATTACTTCTGTTTTGCATTTCTCAGCAAGTAGTTGTGTGTCACCCATTCGCAAAGCAATGGGTACGTTGGTCAGGGTAAAAATTGCACCCTCTTCGTAAGCTCTTTCGGCTACTTTCCATGCGATGGAATGTTCATTCAACGCACCAAAAATAATTCCTCTTTTTCCTTTTAACAGGTTGTAAGACATGATAATAATATTAAATAAATTGGTATTTCTTCAGGATGGCCATTTTTTGGGAAAATTGCCTAAAGTGAACAAAAGTGACTAACATGATTAAAGTCGCTATGATACAATACTTTATAGAAAATAAAACTGTAACTGATTCGAAATTCATATATTTTCACCCGATTCAACTATTTGGAATAGTACGATAAAAACGAATTTCAGTTTCATATTCAACCGGAATGACCCTAAATTGGAATTATTAAAGCCGGAATAACAAAAAATTACGAACTCAGTTCCGGCATAATAGCATTATTAATGCTAAAGTCACGCTATTTCAGGAGTTCAGTCGCATTCAGCCTGGCCGCATCCGTAATAATTTCTCCGCTGAGCATCTTGGCCAATTCCGAAATTCGATCACCCGAATCAAGCAGTTTCAAACGTGTAAGGGTTTCCTTTTCGGTATCTTCCTTGTAGACAAGATAATGCTGATCTCCTTTCGCGGCAATCTGGGGTAAATGGGTGATATTGATGACTTGCATATCATGCGAAATTTCCTTGAGGATATTGCCCATCTTATCGGCAGTTTCACCCGAAATACCAGAATCAATCTCATCAAAGAGAATGGTTGGCAATGCCTTGGATTTTGAAATCAGCGCCTTGATGGAGAGCATCAATCTGGAGAGTTCACCTCCCGATGCCACTTTTGAAATCTCGCTTAATTCTCCATTCTTATTGGCAGTAAACAAGAAATTTACCTCGTCTCGTCCAAAAGGTGACAATGCAAGACCGGATTTAACTTCAGCTTTAAACCTCGAATTGGGCATTCCAAGTTGTATCAGCTGCTCTTCCACTTTCTGACCGATGGGCTTGGTGGCAGCCATCCGCTCATGTGATAACAGATTTGCCAGTTTCAACAGTTCCTCTTCCTTTTCCTTGACGGCCAAACGCAAAGCAGAAACAGCATCGTCGTTCGAATACACACTGTTCACTTTCACTTCAAAATCATCACGCAACGCGATTAATTCCTCTTCATCGGCAACATGGTGTTTTTGTTGAAGAGAATAAATCAGATCCAAACGTTCGTTCAAATGCACAATCCGGGCAGGATCCACCTCCATTTTTTCGGATGAATATTCAGCCTCCGAATAGATATCACTTATTTCCAAGTAGATGCTATTCAGCCGTTCAACAAGTGGTGATGCCTCCGGATAGAATTTAAGAATCCGGGTAAGTCCATTCATAGACTCCTTAGTCCGTGCGAGTGTATTCCCCTCTTCTCCGCCAAGTAAGCCGGCAACCGACAGAAGTGCGGATTTGATCTCCTCCGCATGGGTTAGCACGGAAAGTTCATGCTCGAGATTCGCTTGCTCTCCGATCTGCAGGTTGGCTTTGGATAACTGATCCAACTGGAACTGGAAATAGTCCAACTCCTGGCGCAGCAGCAAAGCCTGTTCTTCGGCTTTTAGCAAGGAAGAAAGAAGGTTTTTATAGTACTTGAATTTTGTCTGATAATCAATCAAAACAGGTTTATTTCCTGCATAATTATCGAGCACCATTAATTGGAACATTCGATTGCCCAATTCGAGACTCTGGTGCTGGGAATGAATGTCAATCAGGCGAATACCCAAATCCTCCAGCGTTTTCAAATTGACCGGAGTATCATTGACAAAAGCGCGGGATTTACCATTTGGTGCGATTTCCCTTCTGAAAATTGCCTGAGTGTCATAATCCAGGTCATTCTCTGCGAAAAGTGACTCCAGACCATATCCTTCCACTTCGAAGACTCCTTCGACGACGCATTTGCTTTCCTTGTCCTTCAGGACACCGGAATCAGCTCTCTGGCCTAATATCAGGGAAAGTGCACCGATCAGAATCGATTTACCAGCACCGGTTTCACCGGTAATGATCGTCAATCCGGAAGTGAATTCCACATCCAGTTCCCGAATCAATGCATAATTTCTGATCTGTAAGCGTCTTAACATGAATCCTTGTCTGAATTAAACAATTGAATTTGTAGCTGGTAATTAGGTACAAGTTGCGAACCTCAGCACCCTAAATTTCAATTTTCCTGGTCATTCACAGTTATAGAACCCACGAACCCGGGTTCAAAATACTTTTGTTTGCATGATCTTTTCATATTTCCCCGAATTCGAAGGATCACACTCGGATAAAACTGACATGACCCTGCTTCGCTCATCTGTACTACCGGTGGAAAACAGATTGACAATCTCATCAGACTTCGCATCAAAGAAAATCCGGTTGATATATGTGTCAGGGCGAGAACGGTAAACCCGTTGAATATTTTTCATGGCATCGGCAATTTCACTTCGGCCAATATCCGGTTTTTCAGACATCACATCCAGTCCAAGACGGTGATACCGGTACATCAAATCCCGAAATGGGCTGTATGCCTTGTTGTACAGGTTATCGATCAACCAGAACCTGTTGAAGTTGCCCTCAAATGCCCGCCAGCCTTTTTCGTGGGCATTCTGCGATTGATTGACAATATTTCTGGCTTTGAGAAAGAAAGGAGTACCTCCCTGTGGAGAATAGGTGTCGTAATCAAATCCCAGGATGATATAGGCGTAATAGGCCAGTATATTGGTCAAAGCATTGGTGTTGGAAGTCTCGCTGAAATCCAGGGGCTGAAATTCGACGTAACGTACATCAAAATCATTGTCCTTGATATTGAGGACAGGTGACTGGTAGGAGGAATTAAAAATCGGCCTGTTGAGCTGCACCTGTATGGTACCCTTGAACTCGTCCGCTCCGATTTGATCTGTAATCTGGATGAATATGGTGCAAATAATGCGCTCATCGACGGCAAACTGATGATCCGTCCATTTTCTGTTGTTCATGAATTCAGAAATGTCATTCCGCATCGTATTGAATACCTCCTTGTAGGTTCCTTCAATTCTGGAACTGGATACACTGACACTGCATTGCAACTCCTGTCCTGACAACTGAGCCAGAAAACTGAAAAGAAATAGGAATAAAAAGGTAATTCGCATGTGCCAAATATTGTTTTCTAAAAATAGACAATCTATTCAAATTGCGATGCTTGTCAAAGGCAAATATCCCGGTAAAAGGTAAAAATTGTTTTTCTTGTTTGACAATCAGTCTGATATACAGTTCATTCGAACAATTCAGACTCGGTCAGGCAGTTCCATTTTGAGGATAAGTTGAACAATATCTGCAGCCACCTCAATTTTGGATTTTAATTCGTAAGGATAAATTTCGCCATCCCTGGTAAGAATGGTTATTTTGTTGGTATCATGACCAAAACCCGCTCCGGCATCTTTCATTGAGTTCAGCACGATCAGATCCAGATTTTTCCTTTTCAATTTAGAAAGAGCGTTATCCATTTCATTCTCAGTCTCCAAAGCAAATCCAACCAGAAGCTGGTCTGCACGTTTGATCCGGCCAAATTCGGCAGCAATATCCCTGTTAGGTCTGAGTTCGAGGAGCAGGTTTCCTTCAGTCCGTTTGATTTTTTCTCCGGAAGTTAAGACCGGGGAATAATCAGATACGGCAGCGGTCATAACGGCACCTTGGCATTGTGGAAAATGCTGCATACACGCATCATACATTTCATCGGCTGAGATCACATCAATACGATGGATCAAGGGATGTTGGGTCGTCAGTTCCACCGGCCCGCAGATCAAAATTACGCGGACTCCGCGGGATGCCAGTTGTTCAGCGATGGCAAACCCCATTTTACCGGTCGAATAATTACCGATAAAACGGACCGGGTCAATCCTTTCATGAGTTGGACCGGCTGTAATGAGATAAGTCTTATTCAGAAGTTTTTTTTTTCAGTGAAGAAATCTTCAATCATCTTCAGGATCGCTTCAGGTTCTTCCATCCTACCTTTTCCCACCAGACCACTTGCCAGGTCGCCTGTGGCAGGTTCGATCACTACAACACCAAATTTCCTAATGGTATTGAGGTTATTCTGCATCGCTGAATGAGCGAACATGTCCAGATCCATGGCAGGAGCTACCATCGCAGGACATTTTACAGACATAAAAGTAGTAGTTACCAGGTTGTCACAAATTCCGCAGGCCATCTTACCAATTGTTGCAGCGGTTGCAGGAGCGACTAAAAACAGGTCGGCCCATTGGCCCAGATCCACATGGCTATTCCAGGAGCCGCTTTCTTTGGAAAAGAAATCGCTCAATACAGGTTTCCCCGAAAGGGAGGAAAATGTTAGCGGGGTAACAAATTCTTTGGCCGCCTCTGTCATCAAAACCTGAACCTCGGCTCCGGCCTTCACCAAACCTCTAAGAAGGTATACCGCCTTATAAGCAGCAATGCTGCCAGTTACAGAGAGAACAATTTTTTTCCCTTGAAGCGGCATGTGAAGTGAATTATTTCAAGCTCAATACTATTTTTTCTCCTTGGCAGGATTGCGGTAATAAATCAAACCATCCTTGAACTCTTCGTAAGCGATCAGAACAGGTTTTGAAAGTCTTTCATAATATCTGGAGATCTCAATCTGCTCGCGGTTTTCGAAGACTTCCTCCAGGTTATCGGAATAGGAGGCAAATTCCTGCAGTTTTTGATTGAGTTCCTCTTTCACTTCTGCATTAATCTGATTGGCACGTTTGGCAATCACCATCAATGATTCGTAAATGTTGTCGGTTGTTGCATCCAATTCGCTCAAATTGCGCGGAACTGTCGTTGAAGCTGCTTTCACTTTTCTGTAATCCATAACTATTTCTATTTCTTAACTTCTTCTTTTTTAACTTCTTCCTTTTTAACGTCGTCGATATTCAGATTCATCATCTTTTTTGTGCTTGCGAAGAATCTGTCTGCTTCCTTGCGGAATTTACTGTTTGGAAACTCATCCACAAAAGTGTAATATTCATCCAACTCAGCATTGAGCCTGTCACGTTTTTTCTCGTCTATACTATTTTCTCCCAAAAGGTATTTGGATTTCAATAGGTAAAACATCAGCTCCTCGCGATACTTAGAGTCAGGATATTCCTTTAAGCTGTTGGTCAGCGATATAACGGATGCCCGATAATCACCCAAATCATAATACAATTTTCCGTTCAGGTAGGATTTAAGCACCAATTTTTCCCGCAACTCATCAATCAGTTTATTGGCATCTGCCACTTTGTTGCTCGAAGGGTAGATATTCATAAAAAGCTGAAGTGCATCGATGGCATCCTGAGTGGTTTTTTGGTCAAGCCGCGGAGTTGGTGAATCGAGATAATAACAAAATCCAATCATGTACTGGGATTCTTCCGAAAAAGTACTGTGCGGATACTCTTTGATCAACTGACGGAAATAATGACCTCCCATCAGGTAATCGCGTTGTCCGTAGTTACTTTTCGCCAGATAATAATAAACCTGATCTGCACGATTGGTACCACGATAGATATTTACAAGCTCAGAATAAAGCTGTGTAGATTTACTATAATCTTTGTTGTCGTAATATTCGCGGGCCTTTTTGAGTTTGTATTCATAGTCGGTACTCTTGACTATTTTTTGATACTCTCCACAAGATGAGGCGATTAGCAACACGCCAACTGCAAAATATGTTCTCATTTTCCGAATCATGGTGCAAAGATATGTTTTTTCTCCATTTATAGAATAAGAATCAACACTTTTGGTTGCTTCAGTATGGTTAAAAACTGTTCAAAAGTATTAACAATTCAAATTGTCCAAAGGATGATTTTCTGTCTTGTTGAAACCCAAAATAATATTTAGATTTGCAGGCTCTCAAAAACATTTTGCAATACTACATAAAGTTTATTACCGTGGATATATTTGAAAAAATTAAAACTGACAAAGGAAACCTTGGTCAGTACCAGAAAGAAGCTCATGGCTATTTTTCTTTTCCTAAGTTAGAAGGAGAGATCGGTCCAAGAATGAAATTTCGTGGGAGAGAGGTTCTTAACTGGAGTTTAAACAATTATTGCGGATTGGCCAATCATCCGGAAGTTCGTCAGGCAGATGCTGAAGCAACCGCCCAATACGGCCTTGCCTACCCAATGGGTGCCCGAATGATGTCAGGACAAACCAGCAAACACGAAGAACTGGAAAAACAACTCGCTGCTTTTGAAAGTAAAGAAGATGCATTTTTGCTTAATTATGGGTACCAGGGAATGATCTCCATCATTGATGCGATCTGCGGTCGTAACGACGTGATTGTCTATGATGCGGAAGCCCACGCCTGTATTTTGGACGGTGTTCGTTTACACATGGGCAAAAGATTTGTTTTTCAGCACAACGACATGGACAGTCTGCGCAAACAACTTGGTCACGCTACCTCTTTGGTTCAGAAAACAGGCGGTGGCATTCTCGTAATCACGGAGGGCGTCTTTGGAATGGCAGGTGACCTTGGACTGCTTGACCAGATTGCTGCTTTTAAAAGTGAATTCAATTTCCGTTTGCTGGTAGACGATGCGCACGGTTTCGGCACCATGGGAGCTACAGGTGCCGGAGTTGGAGAACATTTTGGTGTTCAGGATCAAATAGACATGTATTTCGGAACTTTTGCCAAGTCAATGGCCGGAATCGGAGCATTTATTGCCGCCAAAGAAGAGGTTTGCGATTTCCTCCGTTACAACATGCGGTCACAGACTTTCGCCAAATCACTGCCTATCGCAATGGTTATCGGTTTGTTGAAAAGACTCGAACTGATCAAAACACAACCGCAGATTCGCGAAAACCTGTGGATTATCGTTGAAGCGCTGCAAAAAGGATTAAAAGAGGAAAATTTCGACCTCGGTGTGACGAATTCTCCTGTAACACCGGTCTACTTGTCCGGAAGTGTTCCTGAAGGAACCAATGTGATCATGGATCTGAGGGAAAACTACAATATTTTCTGTTCCATCGTGATCTATCCGGTTATTCCAAAGGGACAACTTTTATTAAGACTGATACCTACATCCTCCCACACGCTCGAGGATGTGGAATATACCATCAAGGCATTCTCTGAAGTGCGCAAAAAACTGGAAGCTGGCAAATATGTGGCCTCCAAGATCGCACAGGTTTCGTAATACAATTGACAAAGGACAATTAATTACCATGATGATCAAATACAAAGGGTATCCGTTTCGGGTACCCTTTGTGGTTTTTAAAATTCTTTCACAGAGAATTATGAAGGAACAAATAGGGTTTCCAGGTACTTTGAAGAGAGTCTCTAAGTGTTATTGCTTTTAAACATTTTCCTGATTCCCCATGGTGAATGGTGCAATCCCGGATTTCCAAACCTTGAACCATTTTGGTATGGCCACGGCAATGATCACCATGACACAGCCCAAAATAACGATGGTTAAGGCAGAATTAATAGCTCCCTGCAGACTGGTTCCGGCTGCCAAAAACTGCGGAATGTAAATATTCATCAGATTCATGACCCCACCCGTAATGGTAGTAACACCCACAAAAATCATTGGAACAATTGTGATCCAGCTGTACCTGATCTTTCCCCGGTTGATGAGATAAGAAGTCCCGATCGCCAGTGCAAGCGTCGCCAGCAATTGATTGGCAACCCCAAACATAGGCCAGATGGTCGATACACTCCCGGTGTATATGAAATAGCCCCAGGAAAAGACCACAATGAAACTTGTTATCAAATTCCCGGGAAGCCAGTTGGTCCTTCCAAAAGGTTTGTAGACTTTCCCGAGTACTTCCTGCAAAATAAATCTGGCTATTCGGGTGCCTGCATCCACGGTAGTCAGAATAAACAAGGCCTCAAACATGATCGCGAAGTGATACCAATAAGACATCAGTCCGGCAAGTCCGGGTATACTGGAAAATATCTGGGCCATCCCAACAGCCAGTGAAACTGCTCCACCTGGCCGGCCGGCGATTTTCTCCCCTACCTCCGCAGAAAGCTGAGTCAGATTACTTTCAGTAAATCCAAGTGAATGAAGTTGCGGAAGTATCTGGGTAAATTTTTCAGGCGACACGTTGATTTGAAAATAATCGAGTGGGAACAGACTGGTCGCTGCAATAAGCGCAAGGATGCTTACCATCGCTTCTGCCAGCATCGAACCGACTGCGATAGCCTTGATGTGAGACTCCTTCATCAGCATCTTGGGAGTGGTCCCGGAACTCACCAGCGCATGAAAGCCTGAAATAGCCCCGCAGGCAATGGTAATAAAGAGATACGGGAACAAGGTGCCGGGAATTATTGGTCCCCCACCATGGATGAATGGCGTAAAATTCGGCATTTTAATAGTAGGCGCGACGACAACGATGCCAATGGCCAGCATCGCGATGACCCCTAGCTTCATAATAGAACTCAGATAATCACGGGGTGACAAAAGCAACCAGACAGGCAGCACGGAGGCCAGCAAACCGTACAATGCCAAAAGAATCGTCAGGGTCGGCTTGTCGTAGGTAAACCAGTCAGCTATTGCCGAGCCCGGGACGTATTTTCCTCCCACAACGGCAGCAGACAACAAAATGACGCCAACGATAGTAGCTTCAACCGTTTTTCCTTTTCTGAAAACAAACATCCACAACCCCATCAGAATAGCAATCGGGATGGTGGCAGCGATAGTAAACGTTCCCCAGGAGCTTTCAGCCAGAGCATTGACCACAACAACCCCCAAACCGGCCAATGCCACGATGAGTATGATAAAAACGGCGACAGATGCTACTCCCCCACTGAATTGATTGATCTCTTTCCTCGCAATTTCAGCAAGCGATTTTCCGTCATAACGGGAAGATGCGGTCAAAATCACCAAATCATGAACTGCGCCTGCCAAAACAGACCCGACAAGCATCCAGACAAAGCCCGGCATGAAACCGAACTGGGCAGCCAACACGGGTCCAACCAACGGACCGGCTCCCGCGATAGCGGCAAAATGATGCCCGAACAAGACCCACTTCGGCATCGGATAGTAGTTTTGCTTGTCAAAAAGCCGGAAGGAGGGCATATTGTGCGCGTCGTCCAGCATCAGGACTTTGGCACATATATAACTGAAATAGAACCTGTAAGCAAGGGCTAAAACAGCCAGTGCACCGATCACAAAAGGCATAGCATTCATAGACAGGACAGTTTGGTTGATCCTATAAATCTAAGTGATTTTTCTTCGCTTTGAAAACTATAATTGGATGGAGTTATTTTCTGATAAGTCAGGTAAAAGGAACAAAATTTGATATAATTAATTTTCTCTGCTTTAACATCCCCCAACTCCAACAAAAAAAGGGAGTAAAGCACCGAAGCTGACCAGAATGGAACTCATAAATCTCCCGGGAGAGATTCAGAGGGGTAATATATTGAAAATGAGACATTTATTATTCCCCGTAACTTAAGTTATAAGAAATATTAAATGTTGCTGATTCTGGTTCACATGTTTCAATAATTCTGCCAGTTGTGTCGCTCAAAGCCCGCAAAGAAAAAATTACGACATGATTGTTTGTTTATTACTTAGGTTGAAACATCAAAAAACGCCCTTACAAACCGGCAATCAGAATTTGAATCTTTTTGCAAGCCTATAAGGGCGTCATTTTGATCAATTTTGTTTATTCTTCAGATTTTACTGCATTTTATTTCACTTTCTCAATCCAAATATTCCTGAACTGAATCCTTGATCCTTCAGCCTGCAGGCCAATGCTGCCTTTGGTCATCGAGCAATTCTTTGCCGTATTCTGGAGCAATCCATTAACTGAAACCTCTACAGTGCTTCCCTTGCAGACAATGTCATAGCTGTTCCATTCACCAACTTTTTTCTCGTTGGTTGGATGCAATTTGACGGCAATTGGTTTTACTTTTTCGGTACCTACATAAATGCTGTCACCTGACGTTGCCTTCTCATCCACTGCATTGACAATAAAATCGCCTGCGCACAAAGTCTTCAACTGGCATTGATAATGCTGGGGCCACATTTTATCAGGTCCGTTGGTATGAACAAATATGCCGCTGTTGGTTGCCTTTTCTGGGTAACACCATTCAACATGCAAGTGATAGTTTGAATATTCCTTCTTGGTTCTGAGATAACCCATCGGAACTCCGGGAGTTTCTATCTTACCATCAATGACATAGAAGAAATTCTCCGGACTGATTTTTGTGTCACTGACAAAGATGGTCCATCCATTCAGGTCCTTTCCGTTGAACAATGATTCTTTTTTCTTTGCGTACCCGGAAATCACCAGGAACATCAAGGCAACAACAAGTATTTTTTTCATTTTAAATATTTATTTGATCCCATAAAAGTAAAGATAATTTTGGAAGATTGCATTTCGGGAGCCGTTTCATTGAGCTTTATGATGCGAATACAACAGAGTTCCTCAAATCCCTGAGAACGCCTGCTCCATATCCGCAATCAGATCTGCCTTGTCCTCGACACCGATGGAAACCCTGATCAATGAATCCTTGATGCCGGCCATCTCACGCTCCTTCGCGGTGATGGATGAATGGGTCATCAGGGCGGGATGCTCAATCAGCGATTCCACGCCCCCCAGGCTTTCCGCAAGGGTGAATAATTTGAGGCTTTCCAGAAACTGTACAGCCTCCTTCTCCCCTCCCCTGATTTCGAATGAGATCATTCCTCCAAATCCTGATGATTGACTCTTTCCTGTTTCGTACTGAGGATGGCTTTTTAATCCCGGATAGTAAACTTTGTCCACCTTCGGGTGACTTTCCAGGTAGGAAGCTATGGCCAAGGCATTCGACTGGTGCTTCTCCATTCTGAGGGAAAGGGTTTTCAATCCCCTGAGCGTCAAATAACAATCGAAAGGTGATGGTACAGCTCCAATCGCGTTTTGGCAGAATTTAAGTTTGTCGTACAACTCAGTATCATTTAGCATGATGGCGCCACCAATCACATCACTGTGTCCGGCAATGTATTTCGTGATACTGTGTACCACAATGTCAACACCCATTTCTGCGGGGTTCTGGAAATAGGGAGAAAGAAAAGTGTTGTCAACGACCACCAGCACATTATGTTGGTGTGCGATTGCGACGATGGCCCTGATGTCACAGATCCGGAGAAGCGGATTGGTAGGCGATTCAAGCCAGATCAGCCTGGTTTCAGGCCTGATGGCGGCTTCCACCATCGCTGGTTGTGTGGCATCGACGAGACTTACTTCCAGTCTGACGTTCTCCTCCCACAGATGAAACAACCTTTTGGTGCCACCATACAGATCATCAAAGCCAATCACATGGTCACCCGGCTTGATGAGGGCAAACAACAGGGTAGCCTCCGCAGCCAGACCTGATGAAAATCCCAAACCGTAAGTTGTTTTTTCGAGGGAAGCATACCGTTGTTCCAGTGCAAATCTGGTAGGGTTCTGGGTGCGGGAATATTGAAATTGACCATGGTGCTTAACCTCTTTTTGGGCGAACGTGGAGGAAAGATAGATGGGTGCAACTACTTCGTTTTTGCTCCCTTCCAGAAATTCCGCCTTCTCACCTACGTGGATGGTCCGGGTATCGAAAGCGTGATCCTTGTGTGACATAACTGACAAATTTTATAATTCGATGATTCGAAAATGAAAAGATGAGAATCAGGGCCATATCTGATAAAAGGCAAACTAACTATATTCGTATAAATGCATCATTGCCGAATTGTCGAATTAACCAATCGTCAAATTGATCAGTGCTTTTCGGACAGATATCTCTCTGCATCTATGGCAGCCTTGCATCCCGAACCGGCGGCAGTAACAGCTTGCCTGTAAAGCGAATCCATCACATCTCCGCATGCAAACACACCGGGAACACTGGTCATGGTGGTTACACCCAAAGTCTTGATGTATCCCACTTCGTCGGTTTCGATCATTGGTTTAAAGATACCGGAATTTGGGACATGTCCGATGGCGAGGAAAAATCCGTCGATCGGAATGTTGACCACTTCTTCGCTGGCTTCACCTTTGTTTTTGACGAAAACCGCACCTTCAACGACGCCCTGTCCTGTCAGTCCCAAGGTTTGATGCTTCCAGAGTACTTCGATGTTGGAAACTTTCACTACCCTGTCCTGCATTACTTTGGACGCCCGAAGTTGGTCGCGACGAACCACCAGGTATACCTTTCGGCATAATCCAGCAAGGTAGATCGCCTCTTCGCAGGCGGTATCTCCACCCCCAACTACAGCCACATCTTTGCCTCTATAAAAAAATCCGTCGCAGGTAGCGCAGGCAGACACACCGGATCCGGCATATTTTTTCTCGTCAGGGAGACCCAGGTACTGGGCTTCCGCTCCTGTGGCAATGATTACTGTTTCGGCTTCAATCACCTTGATTCCATCAATGGTGATCCTGTGAGCGCCTTCGCAAAATTCTGCTGCAGTAGCCAATCCCCAGCGAACATCGGTACCGAACCGCATCGCCTGGGCCTTTAGCTCTTCCATCATCACCGGACCGGTAACCCCATCAGGGTATCCAGGAAAGTTTTCCACCTCAGTGGTAGTGGTTAACTGGCCTCCAGGCTGCAACCCTTCAAACATCACCGGATGAAGGTTGGCTCTGGCTGCGTAAATCGCAGCAGTAAATCCCGCTGGTCCTGACCCGATGATCAGGCATTTTACTTTTTCAGCCACATCGGGCTGAGCGGATGGAGCGCCCTTCGGACCCTCCGTATTCAAAGGTTTAAAAAATTCCATGGTATATTATATTTGGATCAAAAATAGATAAATTCAATTACAAGGGCAATAATTGCTAGTGTAAATTATTTATTTTATTTAAATATCCCGAATATTTTGGAATACGGAAAACAGAAGCTATTTTTGCAGACGTTTTCAAGAGGGTTTCTCCTGTCAAAACATCAATAAGTTCGGGGTGTAGCGCAGCCTGGTAGCGTATCCGTCTGGGGGGCGGGGGGTCGCAAGTTCAAATCTTGTCACCCCGACAATTGAAA
>SESG01006709.1_pt1 | contig 13650 bp, 10 predicted proteins | sample 3171421 | NCBI WGS metagenome assembly SESG01 (sample SAMN10866946, study PRJNA518727) | freshwater metagenome | biome: subpolar coniferous forest; feature: holomictic lake; material: water; isolation source: holomictic Lake 227, 6 m and 8 m depth | place: Canada: near Kenora, Ontario | collected... | reverse complement strand
GTGTTCACGGAAGAAAAAAAGCCCCCCGCTCAGGCCGTGTGGCTTGGTTGATTGGACCTGTATTGCTACAGGTGGGGCACTTCGAAGCACCTCTCGTAGGCTTCTCCCTCGATACATGGGAGCTTGCACATGAGCGATGCCGGGTGCTCCTCTTTGTTCAGAGTCGGCCCAAACGACGCGAAGCCAATCGCGAACCCAGCAGGGGGCAGATCGAGGCAGTAAAAGAGCTATAACTTCTCGAAATCACGAGAAGTTTCACATCCTGATCGTAGGGGTGCCGGGCCCCCATGTCAAGGGGAAGCGGCCAGCGCCTCGCGCATCCGCCGAACGACGCCGGGCATCACCCGGATCGCATGATCCACGTCCCCTTCGGTGCTGCTCCATCCGAGCGAGAGGCGCAGGGTGGCGCGCGCCTCGTCCGGCGTGAGCCCCATCGCGGAGAGCACGTGGGACGGGGTGGTCGAGCCGGAGTTGCAGGCGGCCCCGGCGCTGGCGCAGATCCCCTCGAGGTCGAGCGCCATGAGCAACGCCTCGCCGTCCGCGCCCGGGAAGGTGATGGAGAGCGTGTTCGGGAGCCGCTCCGCACCGGCGCCGTTCACGCGCGCGTCCGGCAGCGCCGCGACGAGCCCCGCCTCGAGCCGGTCCCGCAGCGCGCTCTGCCGTCCCGCCTCCCCCGGCAGGCCCCCCACGGCCGCATCGAGGGCCGCCCCCATTCCCACGATCCCGGGCAGGTTCTCGGTCCCGGCGCGCCGCCCCCGCTCCTGGTGCCCACCGGCCACCGGCGGGAGATTCACTCCTGGTGAAATCCAGAGCGCCCCGGTGCCGCGCGCGCCGCCGAACTTCTGGGCCGTGAGCGCCACCAGGTCTGCCCGCAGCGCCGGAACGTCGAGCGCGACCTTCCCGGCCGCCTGCACCGCGTCGCACAGGAGCAGCGCGCCCGCGGCGTGGGCGAGATCGGCGAGATCGGGGACCGGCTGGAAGACACCGGTCTCGTTGTTCGCCAGCATGCAGCAGGCGAGCGCCACGTCGGGACCGAGCGCCCGGTGGAACGCCTCCCGGTCCAGCACGCCGCGCCGATCCACCGGCACGACCCGCACCGGCGTCCCCTGCCTGGCGAGCTCGTGCGCCAGCTCGAGGACGCAGGGGTGCTCGACCGCGGTGACGACGAGCGCACCGCGCCCCTCGGGCGCCTTGGCCAGGACCCCGCGGATGGCGAGCGCCGTGGACTCGGTGGCTCCGGACGTGAAGACGAGATCCCGGGGGCTCACGCGAAGCGCGTCCGCCACCCGGGATCGGGCCTCGTCGAGGAGATCGCGCGCATCCCGGCCTGCCGCGTGGACCGACGAGGGGTTGCCGAAGGTGGAGAGCGCCCGGAGGACCGCCGCCTCGGCCTCGGGCCGGACGGGCGTGATGGCGTTGTGGTCGAGGTAGGTCACACGAGCTTGCGCGGGCGGGTGCCCGAGACGCCGAACTCGCGCAGGAAGGCCCGGAGGACGCGGCGCATCATCCGCTGACGCTCGACCACCGACATCCGGCGAACCGCCAGGCGCGCGCCCGCCATCGACCCGTGCCCGCCGGCGTTCCCGCCCTCGCCCTCGATGATCTCGCGGATCATCTTGCCGGCGTTCATGCGGCGGTCGCGCGTCCGCACCGAGAAGTAGAGGCTGCCGCGGTACTCGCCCAGGGCGAGCGACCACTTCACGTCCCCCATGGAGAGGAAGCGGTCGGCCACCTCGGCGGCGAGGTCGGGATAGTAGATCTTCCCGAGGTCGCAGATCACCGCGTCCCCGTAGACGCGTGCCTGCGCCACCGCGGCGTGGAGCAACCGGAAGTGGTCCTCGGGCAGGCGGGGTCGCTCGATCCGGGAGAGCGCCTCCGTGTCGGCCCGGGGGAAGAGCCACAGGTAGGCCTCCACGTCGGGGGGCGTGGTCTCCCGTTCCAGGTCGCGGGTGTCCGACTTGATTCCGTAGAAGAGGGCGGTGGCGATGGGGGAGGGGATGTCGAGGCCGCTCGCCCGCAGGTAGTCGGTGACCAACGTGGAGGTGGAGCCGGTGTCGCGCCCCACGTCGGCCACCACGGCGAGCCGGCTCTCCGGCTGCTCGGGGTGGTGGTCGATGACCACGTCCGGGAAGTGGGCCGCCGGCAGGGAGTGGTTCCCCTGCTCGGGCTGGGTGTCCACCATGGCGATGAGGTCGTAGTCGGAGAAGGAGATCCGGGAGAGCGGGAAGACCGGGAGGCGCAGCACCTTCACGAGGGCGCGGTTCTCGGCCCGCCCCACCACGCCGCCGTAGGCCACCACCGCCTCTATGCCGGCCAGCCGCTCCAGCAGCCAGGCGAGCGCAACCCCCGACGCGATGGAGTCCGGGTCGGGGTTGTCGTGGGTGAGGATGAGCGCCTTCTTGTGGCTGCGCGCGAACTCGACGAGCCGGTCGAGCCGGGCCCGCACCTCGGAGCGCGAGCTGCCGCCCAGTCCCACCCGTGTCCTCGAACGGCGGCGCGCTCCGGCGATGCGCCGGCGAAGGTGGGCCTGATCGCGCGTCATCGGAGGAGGGAACGCAGCACGTCGAGGTTCTCGCGGAACCGCATCTCGGTCTCCAGGAAAGCGGGCAGCTCGGCGAAGCGCCGGTCGTTCACGAGCAGTCGGAAGGGTGTGAGGCCGAGCGCCCCGTCGCCGATGTGCTCGTGCCGGTCCACCCGGCAGCCGAGCGCCTTCTTGCAGTCGTTCAGGTGGAAGGCGGAGAGGTGGTCGAGGCCGATCACGCCGTCGAAGTCGCGGAAGGTGCGCTCGTAGCCCTCCGTGGTGGAGAGGTCGTAGCCGGCCGCGAATGCGTGGCAGGTGTCGAAGCAGACCCCCACCCGTCGCCGGGCCTGGCCGGGGACGGCCTCGCGGATGGCGGCCACGTGCTCGAAGCGCCAGCCGAGCGACTTGCCCTGGCCGGCCGTGATCTCGATGAGGAGGCGCGCCTTGCCCTTCACGGCGTCGATGGCCCGCTCGATCCCCTCGGCGACGAGCTTCAGGCCGCCCTCGACGTCGGCGTTGCTGCCGGGATGGAAGACGAGGGAGGCGATGCCGAGCTGCTCGCACCGCGCCAGCTCGTCGGCGAGGGTGCTCCAGGATTTCTCGCGCAGCTCCGGGTCGGCCGCCGCGTGGTTGGCGAGGTAGATGGAGTGGGCCGCGAGCGGCATCCGGGTCCGGCGGGCCTCGGAGCGGAAGCGTTCGACCTCGTCGGGCTCGAACGGCTTCGACGCCCATCCGCGCGGGTTCCGGACGAAGATCTGGATGGACTTCGCCGTGTCCTGCTCGGCGCGCTCGAAGGCGCGGGAGACTCCACCAGCGATGCCCTCGTGGGCGCCCAGGATCATGGCGGGGGACCTCATACACCAAGCGAACCCCTGCCGCCACGCGCAGCCGCCGCGTGCCTCCCGCCACCCCCCTGGTGGGTCCTACCGGGCCGAACGGCGCGTGCGGGTCGGCGGCGCCTCGGCGAAGTGCTTCTCGGCGTGCTCGACCGAGTTGTCGATGGCCTCGATCATGAGTTCGCGCAGCACCGTCTCCGGCATCTTGAATGAGTCGTAGTAGCGCTGCCGGTCGATGGAGTGGATGACGCAGGGCAGGAACCCACCGCGGATCAGGTAGAGATTCCCGAGAAGTCTCGCGACCTTCCCCGAACCGTCGGTGAACGGATAGACCTGCATGAAGCCGTGCTGGACGCGGGCCGCCTGGACGATGGGGTGCGACTTCTTGAAGTCGGCTCCGTCCACGGTGTCGAGGACCTTCTCGAGCATGGTCGGGATGCGGATCGGCTGGGCGATCTCGTGGAAGTAGGACCGGTGGAGCGGCATGTCCTTGCGGAATTCGGTCGGACCCTTGCTCTGCATGCCCCGGTTGAGCGTCTCGTGGATCTTCTTCACGAGGCTGAGGTTCACGCGGGACTTCTTGGACCCCGCCTCGGCGCGGACGAGGTCGATGGCCGCCTTGTGGTTCCGGACCTCCTGCAGGACCCCGATCACCGTGGCGTCGGCCACGGGCTGCGGGGCGGAGAGGCCGGCCACGAGTTCCTGGACCGTGTAGATGACGCCCTCGAGAGCGTTCTCGTGGTACATCCAGGAGAGCTCGTACTTTTGCAGAAAATCCGTAGCAAGATCGGGATCTTCCTGCATCCGTTCGTTCAGGTCCTGAGAGCGGTCGTCGAGGTCGAGGTAGCGGTTGCGCATCTTGGAATTCCTAATCGGGGAATCGGCCATCGCAACGTGGAACACTCCGCGAGCCAGGCCATTCCCGGCGGGTGCGCCGAGGGCTTCCGGAGGCTTCGAACGGCGGGATGCTACCGGGGCTTGCTCCGGGGCCGCGACTTCCGCGCCTCGGGGGCCTTCCGGGCCGCCTTCCGGCGCACCTTCCTGGGTGCCGAGGAGGCTTCCTGCCGCCGCGCCTGGAAGAGCCATCCCTCCGGCGCCGGGCGCTTGCCGCGCTGGATGCCGGTGAGAACCTCGTAGATCCGGCGGGTGTGCGGGCCGATGCTTCCGTCGCCGACGCGCAGCTCGGTGGCATCGTCGAAGACGTAGCTCCCGACCGCGGAGACCACCGCGGCGGTCCCGAAGCCGCCGGCCTCGGAGATGGCGCCGGACCGGACGCCGTCGAGGAACTCGTCGATGGGGATGCGGGCCTGCTTCACCGCCACGCCCAGGTGGCGCTCCCCGAGCTCGATCACCGACTCGGAGGTGATGGAGCGGAGGATGGTGTCGGTGAAGGTGGGGATGACGAGCTTGCCCCTCCGGGTGACGTGGAAGTGGTTCATCGCCCCCGCCTCCTCGATGTACGTGTCGGTCACGTCGAGGAAGAGCACCTGGCTGGCGTGGTGCTCGTGGGCCACGTGGCCGGCGAGCAGCGAGGCGGCGTAGTTCCCGCCGGTCTTGAAGGCGCCGGTGCCGCCCGGGGCGGCGCGGTGGAAGCGGCGGGTCACGAGCAGCTTCACCGGCTCGTGGAAGCCGGCGGGATAGTAGGGGCCGCTCGGGGAGAGGAAGATGCAGAAGGTGTAGCGCGAGCTCGGTTTCACTCCAAGTGAATCCTGGGTGCCGAAGACGAAGGGGCGGATGTAGAGCGACGCCCCCTCCTGGTGGGGCGCCCAGAGCCGATCGACGTCGAGGAGCGCCAGGATGGCCTGGACCTGGTCGTCCTCGGGGATGGGCGGGATGAGGACCCCGGCCCCCGAGCGGTTGAGCCGCGCCGCGTTCTTGTCGATGCGGAAGGCGTGGATCTCGCCGTCCTCGTGGAGGAAGGCCTTGGCGCCCTCGAAGATCTCCTGGGCGTAGTGCAGGGCCACCGCACCGGGTGGCAGCGAGAGCGGACCGTAGGGCACGATGCGCGGCTCGATCCACTGGCCGTCCTCGAAGTCCATGAGGAACATGTGGTCGGTGCGCAGCTGCCCGAAGGGCAGGGGGGCGTCGGGATGGAACGCGGTCCGGCGTCGGTCCGAGCGTGGTTTCAGGTCGAAACGGATGTCCATGGCAGGCCTCTCCCCGGACCCCCATCCATAGCGGCGCCGCGCCGGGAAGGGAAGGGCTACGGCGGGGCGCCGCCCGCGCCCAGGACCTCGACGAAGGCAGCGCGCACCGCCTCCGTCACGCGGGCGTACTCGGCGAGGAGCCGCGCGCCCGGGTCCTCCCCGTGGTAGCCGAGGCGGCGCGCCAGCTGGGCGAGCTCCGGGCCGCCCGCGGGGAGGTAGTCGATCCCGTAGTCGTGGACGATGCGCATCCGGGTGGCGAGGCGCCGGTGGAACTCGTACCCCTCGGAGAGGCGCGCGAACGTGGCGTCGCGGAGCAGCCCGGCCTCGCGGAGGCGCCGCAGCGCCACCGGCGTGGAGGGCGAGCGGATGGCCGGGTGGTCGTGGCCGAAGGCGAGCTGGAGGTACTGGACCGCGAACTCGACGTCCACGATGCCTCCCCGGCCCACCTTGGGATTCTTCCCCTTCGCCGACTCCCGGCCGATCTCGCTCTCCATGCGCTCCCGCATGCGCCCGATCTCGACGGCCAGCGCGTCCGCGTCCCCGGCAACGCCGAAGAGCACCGGGTCGAGGACGTCGCGGCGGATGCGGCCGTAGAGGGCCTCGTCGCCGGCGGCGAAGCGCGCCCGGAGCAGCGCCTGCCGCTCCCAGAGCTGGCTCTGGGTCTGCGGGCTGTCGGCGCGTGCCAGGTGGTAGCGGGCGAAGCCCTGATCGCTCGTCACCAGCGCGCCCTGGTTCCCCGACGGGCGCAGCCGGGTGTCGATCTTGTAGAGGAAGCCTTCCCGGAGCGGCATCTGGAGGAAGGAGAGGAAGCGCTCGGCGAGGCGCGCGTAGCGGATGTGGGCCGGGGTCTGGCCGGGGACGTCCACCGCGCCCGGCTCCGAGGCCGGGTAGAGGAAGATGAGGTCGAGGTCGGAGTGGTAGCCGAGCTCGCGGCCGCCGAGCTTCCCGAGCGCCATCACCGAGAGCCTGCCCGGGGGCAGCCTTCCCTTGGCCGCGGCCTCCTCCTCCGCCAGCCCGAGCGCCGCGCCGAGCAGCGCCTCGGCCAGATCGGAGAGCTGCTCGGCCACGCTCCCGAGCCGGATGCTGCCCGCGATGTCGTGCATCGCGATGCGCAGCACCTCCTCGTTCTTCACCCGCCGGAGCTCGGCCAGCTTCCGCTCCATCGCCTCGTCGATGGGGGTGTCGGGTGGGAACGCGGCGAGCCGCTCCGCGATCTCGGCGCGGAACACCGCCAGGTCCTTCGCCAGCACCACCTGGTCGTCGCGGAGGAGCTGGTCCACGAGCTCGGGGTGGCGCAGGAAGCGCTTGGAGAGGAAGTCGGAGGTGCCGAAGAGGGACACGAGCTGCCGGGTGACCCGCGGCGAGTCCCGGAGCAGCCGGAAGTAGGGCTCGGGAGACTGCAAGGCGGCGGCGAACTCGGAGAGGTGGGCCACCGCCTGGTCGGGGTCGGGCGTCGCGATCACCTCCACGAGCAGCGCCACCGCCGCGGCCGGGTCCCCCATGCGCGAGAACGGCGTGGGGCGGCGCGCCAGCGCGTCGAGCGCGGCGATCGCCTGCTCGGGATTGCCGAAGCCCCGTCGCGCCGCGATCTCCCGCCTCCGGGCCGGCGCCACCTGCTGGTCGGCGAGGAGCGCGAGCTCCGGGTCGAGCGGGGCCGCGCCCGCGGAGGTCCCGAGGAGTCCCGAGAAGAGCCCGGCGACCCGCTCCCGGTGGCCGGCCAGCACCGCCTCGAACCGCTCCACCTCGGCGTACCCCATCGACCGGGCCAGACCGAGCCGCTCGTCCGGCGGGGGCAGCCGGTGGGTCTGCCGACCGTCCACCATCTGCACGCGGTGCTCGGCGCGGCGCAGGAAGAGGTAGGCGTCGCAGATGGCGTCTCGGTCGCGGGCCTGCACGATGCCGGCGACGAGCAGCCGGTCGAGGGCGCGCAGCACGGCCCGCTCCCGGATGCCCGGGTCCCGCAACTTCCCGCCGTGGAGGAGCTGCAGGGCCGACACGAAGAACTCGGCCTCCCGGATGCCGCCGCGCCCCAGCTTGAGGTCGGACTTGCCCTCGGCGCCGGCGCGGGCGTCGATGCGGGCCTTCATGGCCTGGATCTCCTCGATGATCCCGATGTCGAGCGACCGGCGCCACACGAAGGGCTCGAGCTGGGCGAGCAGCTCCTCGCCCACGGCGAGGTCGCCCGAGCCGGGGCGCGCCTTCACGAGCGCGTTCCGCTCCCAGGAGCGCCCGAACGACTGGTAGTAAAGCTCGGCCGCGCGGACGCTGTTCACGATGGGTCCGCTGCGGCCGTCGGGGCGCAGGTTCAGGTCCACCCGGAAGACCATCCCGTCCTCGGTCACACGGGAGAGACTCTCGGTGACGAGTTCCGCGAGGCGCGCGAAGTAGGCGAAGTGGGTGAGGGGGCGCTCGCCGGTGGTCGTCCCGTCGGGCGCGTAGACGTAGATGAGGTCGATGTCGGACGAGAAGTTGAGCTCCCTCGCCCCCAGCTTCCCCATGGCGATGGCGCAGAAGCCGGCGCCCGGCGCGCGGTCCTCCAGGCCGGCCGGGGGTCCGTGGCGGACCCGGAGCCGTCGATCGTGGAAGACGATGGCCTCGTGGAGCACCGCGGTGGCGAGCGACGAGAGCGCGCCCGTCACCTCGTCCACGCGGGCGCGGCGCAGGTCGCGGAGCGCGACGCGAAGGATCTCCCGGGTGGCGAAGCGGCGCAGGAGCCGGTGCAGCCCATCCACGTCCTCCGGGTCGAGCCGGCGCGCGGCCCGCGCCAGCGTGGCCCGCATGGAGGCCTCGGGCCGTTCCCGACGCACCCAGGGAGACCGGGCGGTTCGTCGGAGCAGGCCCGGGTCCCGGGACAGGACCTGCGTGACGAGGCGGGACGAGCCGGAGAGCAGGACGAGCGCCTCGACGAGGTCGTCACCGCGCGGCAGGTCGGCCGCGTCGAGGAAGCGCTCGACGCCGGCCAGCGCCAGGTCGGGATCGGGTGCCAGCTGGCACAGGTCTGCGACGGGGGATGCGCGGTCGCCGAGCCGCTTCCGGAGGCGGGAGAGCCGGTCGGCCGCGTCCGGCGCGCGGAACGGCGCGCGGGCGGCGCCCAGGCCCGGAACGAGCCCCTCGCCGGTCCGGAGGGGACTCATGTCCGACGCTTCACCGTGAAGGGGGAGAAGGCCTGCTGCTCGGCCATGAGCTCGATCACGTTCACGTTCACGTGGGGAGGCCGGGTCACCGCCCAGTGGATGGCGTCGGCGACGTCGTCGGCCCCGAGAGCGGTCACCCCCTGGTAGACGGCCCGGGCCCTCTCCGCGTCCTTGAGTCGCACGAGGGAGAACTCGGTGTCGGCCATCCCCGGCTCGACGCAGGTGACCCGCACGCCGCTGCCCACCAGGTCGGCCCGGAGGTTCAACGAGAACTGGTGCACGAAGGCCTTGGTGGCGCCGTAGACGTTTCCGCCGGGGTAGGGGTACGTGCCCGCCACCGACCCCACGTTCACCACGTGGCCGCGGCCGCGCTCCACCATTCCCGGGAGGAGGATGCGGGTCATCACCACGAGCCCCCGGTTGTTCGTGTCGATCATCTGCTCCCACTCGTCGAGGCTGGCCCGGTGGGCCGGCTCGAGACCCAGGGCCAGCCCGGCGTTGTTGACGAGAACGTCCACCTCGGCGAACCCCGCGGGGAGGGAGGAGAGCGCCCGCTCCACCGCGACCCGGTCGCGGACGTCGAGGGGGAGCGGATGGATCGGGGCATGGGGGGAGAGGCGGCGCGCCAGCTCCTCGAGCCGGTCCGCGCGGCGCCCGGCCACGATGAGGCGGGTGCCATCCCGGGCAAATCGCTCCGCGGTCGCCTCCCCGAACCCGGAGGTGGCGCCGGTGACGAGGACGGTCAACGGGGCGGTCATCCGGAGCATCCTAACCCACGCGGGGCACCCCGGAACCCGAGGGTTTCGGGAAGAGGCTTGACGTACCGCCGGGGGCAGCCTTTCCTGTCGGAACCATGGCCACGAAGAAGCCAACAAAAAAGCCCGCCGCGAAGCCCTCCCCGAAGACCCCCGCGAAGGGGGGGACGAAGAAGGTCGCGGTGAAGGCGGCGGCGAAGCCCGCGGCGAAGCCGGCCCCGAAGCCCGCGGAGAAGGCCACGGCGAAGAAGGCGCCGGCCCGGGCCACGCGACGCAAGCCCGTGGCGCGCCCCCCCGCGGTCGAGGGGCTCGACCCGGACGGCTACTTCGTCGCCCGCGTGCGCGGCGAGGAGGCGGTCCGGCTCGCGCCTCACCCCATGACCGAGGGGGACGAGAGCGAGGATCCGATGGCGCTCCGCGCGCTCGCCGAGGTGCCCGTCCCGGCCGACGACGAGGGGCTCGGCGATCTCCCGTGGAGTTACGGCGAGGACGTGTTCGTGGGGCTCCCGCGCGACCCCCGCACGATGTTCTTCTACTGGGACCACTCGGAGGCGACGCGCAAGCAGGGATTCGAGTGGCTCGACCGCCCCCGGGCGCAGCTCCGGGTGCTGGCGCTGCGGGGAGACGGGGAGTGGGAGACCGTCCGCGTCGCAGAGTTCGCGCTGGAGGCGCGCGGCTTCTACGTCCACGACCTCGAGCCGGGTCGGACCTACCGCGGCGTCATCGTGGCGGTGTCGAAGGACGGCCGGGAGCGGATGGTGGGCGAGCCGTCCAACGAGGTGGCCTTGCCCTCCCAGGGACCGTCACCGGTGGTGGACGATCGCTTCGCGACCATCCCCTGGGACCTCCCGCTGGAGGGGTGGCTGCGCGAGGTGCGCTCCGGGGGCTCCTTCCCCGAGGAGATCCGCGCGATGCTCGCGAGCCTCTCGAAGGGGACGAAGCCGGCCCGGCCGGCCTGGGACGTGCGCAGCGAACCCTCGCCCTCGGGCCCCTCCTCCCCCACGCGGGCCTGGGGGGGCGGTACCCGCCGCCGCGGGAAGGAAGGCGCCTAGATGGCCGCCGCCGTGAAGGGCTACCTGGCCCTGCACCTCCACGCGCACCTGCCGTTCGTGCGCCACCCGGAGCACCCCGAGTTCCTGGAGGAGGACTGGCTCTACGAGGCCATCACCGAGACCTACCTCCCGCTGCTCCGGGTCTTCGACCGGCTCACCGAGGAGGGGATCCCGTACCGGATCTCCATGACCATGTCGCCGCCGCTCGTGGCCATGCTGCGCGACGACCTGCTCGTGTCCCGCTACGCCCGCAAGCTGGAGAAGCTGCTCGACCTGACCGACCGCGAGGTCCACCGCACCCGGAACGACCCCACCTTCAACCGCCTGGCGCGCTACTACCAGCACGAGTTCAAGGAACTGCACGGGCTCTTCGAGGACCGCTACGACCGCGATCTCGTGGGGGCCTTCCGCCGGCTGGAGGACGCCGGCGGGCTCGAGCTCCTCACCTGCGGGGCGACGCACGGGTTCCTGCCGCTCATGCGGGACTATCCGGAGGCCGCGCGCGCGCAGATCGCGGTGGCGGCGGCGAGCCACCGGCGACACTTCGGGCGCAGCCCCGCCGGCATCTGGCTTCCCGAGTGCGGCTACTACCCGGGCGTGGACGAGCTGCTCGCCGAGCAGGGCATCCGCTACTTCTTCACCGACAGTCATGGCGTGTCCGACGCCACCCCCCGGCCGCGCCACGGGGTCTACGCGCCCATATTCACTCCGAGTGGACCGGCCGCCTTCGCGCGCGACGCCGAGTCCTCGCAGCAGGTGTGGGACGCCAAGCGCGGCTACCCGGGCGATCCCGAGTACCGGGAGTTCTACCGGGACATCGGCTGGGACATGGACTGGGAGTACATCAAGCCCTGGATCCAGCCCGACGGAAACCGGAAGAACGTGGGCATCAAGTACTTCCGGATCACCGGCAAGGGCGAGCACAAGGAGCCCTACGATCCCTGGCGCGCGCGCGAGCGCGCAGCCACCCACGCCGGGAACTTCATGTACAACCGGGAGCGGCAGATCGAGCACCTCCACGGGAACATGGGGGGCGCGCGCCCCATCGTGGTCGCCCCCTACGACGCCGAGTTCTACGGTCACTGGTGGTACGAGGGTCCCCAGTTCATCGACTTCCTCGTCCGCAAGGTGGCCTTCGACCAGAAGGTCTTCCGGATGGCCACCCCGGGCGACTACCTCCGGGAGAACTCCGAGCAGCAGGTGGGCACGCCGCCGCTCTGCTCCTGGGGCGCAGGCGGCTACGCCGGGATGTGGCTCGACGGCTCGAACGACTGGATCTACCGTCACCTGCACAAGATCGCGGAGCGGATGATCGCGCTCGCCCGGGACTTCCCGGAGCCCGACGCGCTCACCCGCCGCGCGCTCAACCAGGCGGCCCGCGAGGTGCTCCTCGCGCAGTCCTCCGACTGGGCCTTCATCATGAAGACCGGGACCATGGTGGAGTACGCCATCCGCCGCACCCGGGAGCACGTGCTGCGCTTCTCCCGGCTCCACGACCAGATCCGGGCAGGTGACGTGGACGAGACCTGGCTCGACCAGGTCGAGTCCCGGGACAACCTGTTCCCGGAGATCGACTACCGGATCTACAGCCCCGCCATCTGACGGGCTCGAACCAGGGGAAGAGGATCCGATGTCCGAGGAGCTGGGAGCAACCGAACGGGAGATCGTGGCGCAGCGGCTGCGGAAGGCCGAGGAACTGCGCCAGCTCGGCGTGAATCCCTACGGGAACGGCCACGCGCCGGAGCACCTGGCCCGCGACCTGCACGGCCGCTACGGCGACGCGCCCCCCGAGACGATCGCCCTCGACCCCGGCGACTGGTCGGTGGCCGGGCGCGTGCTCGCCATGCGCAGCTTCGGGAAGGCGGCCTTCCTCAAGGTCCGTGACCGGTCGGGGGAGATCCAGGTCTGGGTGAAGAAGGACAAGGTCGGCGAGAAGGCCTTCGAGATCTTCAAGCGGCTCGACGTGGGCGACGTGATCGCGGCCCGCGGTCCGGCCACCCGCACCAAGACCGGGGAGCTCACGGTCGAGGCCGCCACCTTCACCATCCTCACCAAGGCCATCCGGCCGCTGCCCGAGAAGTGGCACGGACTCGCCGACGTGGAACAGCGCTACCGGCAGCGCTACCTCGACCTCGTGTCCACGCCGGGCGTGCGGGAGACCTTCGAGAAGCGCGCCCGCATCGTCACCACCATCCGGCGCTTCCTGGACGACCGGGGCTACCTGGAGGTGGAGACGCCCACCCTCCACAAGCCGGAGGAGGCGGGCGGCGCCACGGCCCGCCCGTTCGAGACCCACCACAACGCCCTCTCCCTGGATCTCAAGCTGCGCATCGCCACCGAGCTGCATCTGAAGCGGCTCGTGGTGGGCGGCCTGGAGCGGGTCTACGAGATCGGCCGGATCTGGCGCAACGAGGGGATCGACCGGCGCCACAACCCGGAGTTCACGAGCATCGAGTTCTACCAGGCCTACGCCACCCACGAAGATCTCATGCTCCTCACCGAGCAGCTCTTCCACGAGCTGGCGGTGAAGGTGACCGGCTCGGCCCAGGTGACGTTCCAGGGGCGCGTCATCGACTTCACGCCCCCGTTCCCGCGCCACTCCATGCTGGAGATGGGGGCCCGGGCGCTGGGGCTCTCGCCGGAGGACGCGCTGGCCGGGCGGGGACTCTCGGAGGCGCTCTCCCGGGCGGCCACCCGCGAGGGGAACAGCGAGGACGCCTGGAAGCTGGAGAAGGCCTCCCGGGCCTCGCCGGGCGAGGCCATCGCCCTCGCCTTCGAGGTGTTCTGCGAGCACGAGCTGCCCGCCGACCGCCCCACCTTCGTGGTCGATTTCCCCATCGAGACGAGCCCGCTCTCGCGCCGGCGCGACGCCGATCCGCGCCTCGTGGATCGCTTCGAGCTCTTCGTGGCCGGGATGGAGCTGGCGAACGCCTTCTCCGAGCTGAACGACCCCGTCGACCAGAGGGCCCGGTTCGAGGCCCAGCTCGCGGCCCGCGCCGCCGGCGACGAGGAGGCCATGCCCTTCGACGAGGACTTCGTGCGGGCGCTCGAGCACGGGATGCCCCCCACCGCCGGCGAGGGGATCGGCATCGACCGCGTGGCCATGCTCCTCACCGACGCGCCGTCCATCCGCGACGTCATCCTGTTCCCGCTCTTGAAGCCACGGGAGTGACCTTGGCGCCGGTCTTCTCCTGGCGTTCCTTCG
>SESG01009900.1_pt1 | contig 13658 bp, 23 predicted proteins | sample 3171421 | NCBI WGS metagenome assembly SESG01 (sample SAMN10866946, study PRJNA518727) | freshwater metagenome | biome: subpolar coniferous forest; feature: holomictic lake; material: water; isolation source: holomictic Lake 227, 6 m and 8 m depth | place: Canada: near Kenora, Ontario | collected... | reverse complement strand
ATGTTAGCGCAGCTAGGCCCAAGAGCTTTTAGTAAACTTTGGGATATAAATAATGAGGTAAGGGGCTATTTTAAGCATATGGACTCATCCGTAGAAAACGCTGAGAATGTTTTGGAACGAATTCAAGAAATGATTTACGAAGATGGCATTATGGAATTTTATAATTAAAAAGAAAGTAAGGTGTCATTATGATAGCAAGATTAGTAAAATCGATGGTAAAGAAAAATAAGGTAGTAATAAAACACGGGTTAAGTTCATCATTTGTAAAAGTTAATTTTTTAGTACATCCAAGTCACATGCCTAAAAATATATTAGAGGCTCAACCAAAGATTAGAATCATCGACCCGCATAGCATAGAGTTAACCTTCGCTGACCCTGAAGTTATCAAAAGTTGCTGGGATGTTGTTATTGAAAAAGACAAACGAGGGTCGCTCGATGACCTTAAATGAACTACAAAAAATTTTGCGTTTAGTTAAAAAAGAATGTGGAAACTTGGATGTGAATTTGAATACAGATCAATATTTTACAAACCATCCTTTGAACACCGTCAAGCTTGATTACACCTTGGCGGGGGAACCAAAGTTAATTTTAACTAATAAAAAACCAACGTAAAAAATCAATGTTTAGTTTTTGTTTTTTGTGGGAATAAGGATTATATCAACTTATAGGAGGAAGCCGCATGGAAATTGAATTTTCAGTAGAGTACTTTTTAGCAGGGTCGTTAGCATTGTTAGTTTGGAAGCTATTGGGTTTTCTTAAAATTTCATATTGGCTTGTAGCAGCACCTATCCTACTTTGGTTTTTTATACCCTATGTTTTAATATGTATTTTATTCCTACTATGGGGAATTCATGTAGCAGTAAAGGTTATAGGGATAAGCACATACGTAGCAGTTCTTTGGACTGTGGCGGTTATAACCGATAAGCTAGATGAACTAAAAATGAAGCGGGTAGATAAAAAAGCAACAAAAGAACTTGACAAATGGGGGATCAAATAGAAATGAATTACTTAGATACCAGCGCAGAGTTTAATACATTAATATCACACGAGGATAAAGTGTTCTACTTGGTGGAAACACTAAAACATAACTGTGACCTATACTATGGTACAGGTAATGTAGACCTGTCTGATGAAGAATATGATATACTCGAAGGTGTACTTCTCGGATTAGACGAAACAAATGATTTTTTTAAATACCCAAGGTCTTCTTGGGTCGTTGACTCCCCGTTTAAGAAAGCAAAGCATCAATTAAAGATGGCATCATTAGATAAGGTCCACACCCTTGCTGAAGTTATAGACTTCATGGGGAAGTTTAACGTAACCTCTGTTCTAGTAGAGGATAAGGGTGATGGTCTATCAGTTGAAATAATTTATGAAAACGGTAAGCTTGTTAAAGGTATTACCCGAGGGGATGGTGAGATGGGGGAGGATATCACCCGTAACGTGGTAAAAATGAAGAATGTGCCACTTTCTGTTCCAATTGAGGTTAAGTCATTAAGAGGAGAAATAGTCCTGTTAAAAGAGGATTTTGACGCTTTAAACGTAACACTAAAAAAGCCATTAAAGAATCAACGTAATGGTGCGGTAGGGACAACGAAGAAATTAACTGGGGAAGGGTGTGGGTATTTAACCGTATTGCATTATGATATTGTTCTAACAAATGAGCTACACTATAGGTTGTTTACGCCGTTTGATAAGATGAACTATATTAAGAACACCCTATTATTAAAAACAGTTAACTATGAACTAGTTACAAAAGAGTTCATAAATGATTTCTTCCTTTACTATCAAGACAATGTTCGTGCCACTCTTGGTTATGATATTGATGGGTTGGTATTAAAGGTTAATGATACTAATAAAATAGAGTTATTTGATGAAGAGGGTAAGAACCCTAAGACACAAATGGCGTGGAAATTTGCTAATCAAACCGGAGTATCTACCATCATAGGTATCGACTGGCAACTTAAAAAGGGCAATCGATTAAGCCCTGTAGCTGTTATTGAACCTTTGGAACTGGCAGGGGTGACTATACAGAATGCTACCCTCAATAACCCAGCTTGGATTGAAGAAATGAACATTCATATTGGAGATGAGGTAGTAGTTGCTCGTGCCAATGATGTCATCCCGAAAATTTTATCGGTTATAACACAAGAAGAAAGTGCAACAGTTGTATATCCAACTCACTGTCCGGAATGCGGGGAAGCTGTTGTACGAGAAGATCGTTTCCTAGTATGTAACAACCCTAAATGCGTAGCTAAAGCCATAAGCATTTTAGATGAATGGTGTACAGTATTAGAAGTAAAAGACATCGGCCTAGAGCGTATTAGGCTTATGTATGATGCTGGTATTATTCAAGAGCCTAAAGACTTCTACATTGCCAGAGCAGAAGAGATTGCCCCATTAGAAAAGATGGGTATGAAATCAGCAGAGAAGATCTTAAAACAATTTGAATCTAAGAAAGTAACCATGGTTCAGTTCTTAGCAGGGATTAACATTGATGACATCTCTATTAAAATGGCAGAGAAAATCGTTGGTGCTGGGTTTGATACATTAGATAAATTATTGAGTGCTACGGCGGAAGATATAGCAGCAATTGATGGTATGGGTCCAGCTAAAACAGAACAATACATAAATGGTATGGGGCTACGGTTAGAAATAATAGAGAACCTTATATTGGCTGGGGTTGAAATAACATCCCCTGCAGCAGCCGCTTCGGATAAGTTGGCTGGGTTAAGTTTCTGCCTAACAGGAACCATGAGCCGAAAGCGACCGGAGATTGAAAAGGATATTAAAGCCAATGGTGGAAGTATCAAGGGTGTTTCTGGTGGGTTGAGTTTTTTAGTGGTTGGGGACTCTCCTGGGAGTAAACTAAATAAAGCTCAACAACTTGGAATTAAAATATTATCTGAGAAAGAACTGGAGGAGATGAATGAGTAAATGGCATTTTAAACTAACACGAAGTGATAATGGGTACATCGTTGAGACTAATGACGGAGGTGTATTTGTATTTGAAGACTCAGCCTACGAAGTTTCCAATGAAGCTAATCAATTGGTAAGCCTGACTAGAGCCTTTAAATTCATCGCAGAGGAAGAAATAGAGCTTACTAAAGAGCTCTGTGAATCGATGTGCATAAGAGTAGAACACCCATTGAATCAATATGAATTTGAAGTCAACGTAGACATCAATGAACCAGAAGGCGATAGCATGGTAGAGGATGACATAGTGTTTGGGGATTTCGACCAAGTAGACCATATAATCCCTTGTAGTAACTGTGGTGGTGAACCCGAGTTCATCTATGATAAATATGTTAAACCACTAGTTAAATGCAAAACATGCAAAACGGGATTTGTAACAGATGATGAAGAATCCTCTGTCATAACGTGGAATGCCCGTAATTCTAAAATAGATGGAACTCCTTTGGAAGATGATTGCCAGTATTGTTATACCGAAGGGGGGAATGGGTTAGCTATTGGTGCATGTAGACGTTACAATCTAGTTGACATGAATTGTGAGAATGACTGCCCAGATTTGACTAAATTATATAAAGAGGAGTATGGTGATAGCAATGGTTAAAGTAATTAAACAGTATGTAGAGATTGTTGGCCCGATTGACAGTGGGGATACTATATTGAAGAAACTGGAAATGGTTGGTAGAACGTGCTACCGTTCAGAGGAAAAAATAACCCCAGAGTCATCAATCGGGTTTATTCAAAAGATTCTTAAAATGCGGCATTTAAGTATAATAGAGCACTATAGTATAAGCCTACGTTTAGTAACAAATAAAGCAATAACACACCAACTAGTTAGACATAGAATTTCAAGTTATGCACAGGAAAGCCAGCGTTTTGTAGACTATAACAAGAAGGGTATGACATTTATCCTACCCGTAGATTACTACATGTTTGAAACGTTTATACGAACTGGGGTTACAACAAAAGCGGAACCATCTAGCCTTTTTAGGTGGTTAAATAACATTGCAAGATCAGAAGATGATTACAAGGCTATGAGAGAAGATGGTAGTTCCCCTCAGTTGGCTAGGTCAGTTCTTTCAAACTCTGTTAAAACAGAAATTGTAGTTACTATGAATTTACGCTCATGGATACACTTCCTTGAGGAGCGTTGTGGTGGTGGCGCAGACCCTCAAATTATTGATCTGGCCAAGCAGTGTTTGGTATTACTCAACGCACACGTTCCGGTTATTTTTGATGACTTATACGATAAATATATAGAAAAACAGGAGGTTTAGGAATGGAAAATATCATTGATAAACTAATTGTCTGCGACACGGAAACCGTGGGTCTGGCAAGGCCCAATGCTATCGAAGTAGCCTTCTTAAAGGTAAATAACCCGGAAGTAGTATCATTTCGGTGTAAGCCCCCAATACCCATAGAGGATGGAGCTATCGCTATCCATGGTATAACAAATGAAATGGTTGAGGATTGCCCACCATTCAAGGGAACATACGATAGGGTAGTTCAGGAGATAGTAGACAGCTCGATATTGATCGGCCACAACATCTCTTTTGATTTAAGAGTTCTAGAACTAGAATCAATCGGCACACATACTGCCTGTATTTGTACACAGAAGTTGGCTGGGATTTTAATTAAGCAGGGAGTAATTCCTAAAATGTCCAAGCAGATGCAGTTAATACGCCAAGCCTTAGGTATTGAAGAGGATAACTCACATAGTGCATTTGGTGATGTCCATGTTTGCCTTCAGATATTTAACCGTATGCGTAAAGTATTCGCAACCCTCTACAGCATTAAAGACATTGATGACCCCGCCTTAATAAAGAAAATGATTGAGGACTCTAATATATCCCCAAGAAAACAAACAATGTTCTTTGGCGATTACAAAGGCATTGAGTTCAAAGATATTTATAAAGAGAACCCTCAGTACCTAAAGAAGTTGTTCGCTAAAGACGATTTTCCATTGGGGGCAAAGAGGGATATCTATAATCTGTACAAGGCACAGGGGGAAGATTTAGGGTTCTATGAAGCACTGAGAGAGCCTGTGTTTTTCTAGGATAATAACAAACCAGAAAAATAACATGTTTAACTTTGTAAAAATGAGGGCATAAGCTAAAAGAATACAAGAAAAAGGAGAAATAAAAATGAAACCAATAGGAAAAAGAGTTTTAGTACAGGTAACAGCAAAAAAGCAGGAAGAAGTAAAACTAACCAGTGGGATTATCCTAACCGCCCGAGCACAGGAAGAACCTCTAGTACTAAAGGGCAGAGTACTTTCTGTAGGTAGTGCAGTAGAAGATGTGTTCTTTGACGACACAGCCATTTTTATGCCATACACGGGTATTAAGGTTGGGGAAGGTTTATTCATCTTAACCGAGGACGAAATCCTTGCAACAGAATAGGAAATAAAAATGAATAGTAAATCAAATAGTTCAGTAACAGTAAATTTGCCTTGGTTGGGGATACTAACCCTAGTGTTAATAATGCTAAAGCTAATAGGTAAGATAACCTGGGGGTGGGCTTGGGTATTGAGCCCCTTGTGGGTGCCATTCGCATCAGTAAGGGTAGTTGCCTTACTTATCATAGCCTTAGTCTTCCAAGGTCTATACATTTTGATCAAGAAATTGGTGAAGTAACCCATGTCACCCAACTATTCATACGCATGTGACAATGAAGAGTGTCAGCATCGATTTAATAAGGTACAAGCTATTACAGCTAACCCCTTAAAGCGGTGCCCTAAGTGTAAAAAGAATCTACTCTACAGAGTAATAGGGGCTGTTGGTGTTAGGTTTAACTGTGGTGGGTTCTATAGTACGGATAAAGGTGGTGAATAAATGGAAGGTAAAAATATTTATAAAGTAGTTTGCAGGAAGAATCACTTCCCATTTAATAGGGTTGTTGGGTTCACAAATGCTAATTCCGGCAAGGTACTTATATTCATTAAGGATCTTTTTATGGAAAAAGGCCAATGGTCTTTAGCTAGAATTTCGTTTGCTATTATACTAGGGTTTGTCATTAGATCCTTATTAACCGTAGGTGGGGACATTCCCGCGGGTGTACTTCAATTGGTTGGCATACTTCTTGGGTATATATTTTTGGGTAAAACCCCTCTAAACTCATTGATAGATAGTAACTATGATGGGATACCTGATATCACTCAAACAGAATCGGATATGCCCACACAGAAAGGAACCCCATAATGAAACAAGCAGTTGATATTTACAAGACAAGCAAAGGTTACGCGGTACTAGTATATATGGAAACTCCGTTAGAAATTGGCGTAATGGTTTATGATGAAGATAAAATCGCTAAAAATTTAAAGGCAGTACAAAAGATAGTTAAAGAGGCTCTTAGAGAAGAGTACATAGGGATAAATGATGATAGACTCTCTTCAACTACCAAGCAGGAAATGATTGAGGATATTGATAGTCGAGGATTTGGTGCTCATATCATAACCATATATGTTCTTGAAGATGATGAAATATCCTTTGGTTTCCATTACCTTCGAGGTACTAACAAGATTACAGAGTACTTGCCAAGAATGAAAAAGCATGAAGTAATGTTTGCTCTTGATGAAATACTAGCACGAAAGGAATATAGAGTCTATGTTTAACTATCAAAACATCGTTGAGATGTCCTTAAAACAGCTTGTAATCGATACTGATAAAGAGATAGGTCAAGTTATACATGCGAGCGTAAAACGTGCTATGGAGGACGAATGCCCATGCTGCTGCAGTTGTGGGTGTAATGTTGAGTTTAATCGTAAAACAACCAGACTTATTAAACAAATAGAGAAGTCAATTGCTCGAGGTGATCTACAAAGAACGGTTAATTTTGATTTCGATGAACTAACTAACGAGTTGGAGCGGGATCTAAATGACCCAAAATAACTTAGTAAAAGCTGTAGAACTTGGGGTTATCCAATATAGCCACTGCTTACTTGACTTTGATAAAACAGAATAAATCAATGTTTAACTTTGTAAATTAGTGGGAATGCTATAAAAAAGAAAGAAGGTAAAAATGTTATACCGACAAGTAAACGAAAAGAATTTTAACCTATTTGTAGGACAGGTAAATAAAGTATTTCCTGACGCTGAAGCTAAGAAGGTGTCTACAGGTAATGGTAATATTAAATATATTATCAACCTACCTAAACTTAGAGATGGAAAGCTAACCATAGAGTTAGTTAACTCTGGAGCCCTTGTAGTAATGCCCATGAAAGGGTTGTTATATGACCAGGGTAAGCTTATTGCACTTGAGACTATATTCTCACGCTTTGGGATGAAGAAATATGCAGCAGCGACCGCAAAGACCGTAGATAATATTGAAGTACCTGAGGAACTAAAATAAGAATGAAACTATCCTTTAAACAGAAACGGCTTGTAAGAGAGAAGATGCAAGAACGCTATGGAGCAGACGTTGAGTTTGTCTCTATCCACATTATGCGTCAAAAAGGCTATGACAAGCGTAATGATGCCTCTGTACGGGTTGTTTATCTAGATGAGGATGGGGCTGAACAGTTTGCATTCACTAAGTTATCATTCTTGGTAGATAAGAAAGAAATCAAAAAGATTCTTGCTGAAGAAGCTAGGTTGAATCCTGTAGTAGTTGGGGTCGTAGATGATGGAGAAGTCTCGTCAAATTCGTGGGATAGTGCTTGTGAATAACGTGTGGGTTACCTCAGATTGGCACATTGGCCATGTTTCTAAAATGATAGAATATTGTGACCGCCCTATCAATTATGAAGAACGAATACTAGAAAACCTTAAAAAATTTGTAGGAGATGGGGACACCCTAATAAATCTAGGAGATGTTATATTTGGGGACAGAAATAAGTTAAAACCATTTATGGACCAAATCAAGGGAACAAAAATACTAATTCGTGGAAACCATGACCATGCCTCAAATAATTGGTATCACCAAAACGGGTTTGATGTAGTGTGTTCCTCTATGATTATAAAAGGGGTTCTAATGACCCATGAGGCGAAACACCACTATTGGGGATGCTACGGGAATTTGCATGGCCATAACCATATAGGGGAAATACATGAAATCTCAAAACACCACTATTTGATGTCGGTTGAGAGAACTAACTATCAACCAGTCAACTTCGACAAGATCCAAGCAGCTCTCGTGAAAAATTACGGTGGGGATAAAAAGGATATTCATCCTTAGATTGCCACTAAAGATGTACCACAAAAACACCATGTTTAACTTCTCTAGTTTAGGGCATAAGGGTTATATAAACAAATAAGGGGTGCTTAGACCCGTAACTAGCGGGGCCGAACACGTACACTCGGTTGCTGTAATGAGCACATTCTTGGCTAGACGCCTTGGCCCCCACCAAATAAGAAAGAGAGATAACAATGGACAAATTAACCTTGGAAGCATTCGAAGCTGTGGAAACAATCAATCAATCATTACCAGTAGAAACCCTTGATTCAGGCGCACTGGCATATCAGTTAAAACTTTTCACCTATGGGTCCGGTACAGTTGCCATAGAATGCTTTGGAGCAGTTATTTGGAATGACGAATGGGATGAACGTGAAGTGATTGAAAAAGACTTTGGTACAAAAGAGCCTCTAGTTCCCTTTCTATATAAAATTATGAAGGAGATAAGTGATACCCAAGTTAAAAACGTAAAAGCCATAAAAGAAGCTATGCACTCCGCGAGGCAGAACTAAATGGCATATCAAGACAAAATTAGGAATTTCATCCATGAGCACAAACAGTTGTTTCATGCGACGAAAGAAACCTATGAAGTTTTGAGTAGTACCCAAGACAGTAGTAACTACCCCTATGACTTATCTATCAAAGTCGTCTCAACCTGTTCCTGTGGGGAAACCCTAACGATGGTTGAAACCCTAACCATTTCTGGAACAGTCCCCAAGTAATCCACCACAAAAAATTCATGTTTATTATTCCCCTTTTGGGGCATAAGCATTATATAACAAAGAAAGTAGGGTACGCTATGAGAATATTATTATGCACGTTTTTATTATCCATAACACTAAGTTATTATATGGACCCCACTATGGCTGGGTATTCCCCTTACCTAGTATCTACAGGGGGCAAGTACAGTCAACGTATCGATGGGTCTAACTCTGTGTTTAATAACCCATCCAACCTAGTATTTTACAAAAACTCGGGTAGACTATTTAGTTCTAATCTATATGACGATGTTAATATTATTAATCTTAGCTTGAGTGGTAAGGTAGCTGCAAATATATTTGTTGGGGTTGGGTATTCTTCTTTATTTGTTGATAACATTTTTTCTACGTCAATAGATTCTGTTGGAAAAATACTAGCAGGAAATCCTATAAGATACAAAAATAACATGTACAGCTTTTCTGCTGCTATGACAGGTAATCCTATTGGACATGGAGTATCAGTAAAGATTATTGATGGTGCTATAGATAACAATACAGCCACAGGTATTGAAGTTTCTTACGGTGCATATTACTTAGTATCAGATAAATTGGTATTCAATCTAATGATAGATAACTTATTAGCCTCTGCAAGCCCTATTAGATGGTCAACAGGGTATTCAGAGAGCCTACCACCATCTATAACTCTAGCCTCTGCATATTTAGATGATATCTATGGAGTATCAGGTGGGTTAACTTGGGCACAGCTTAATTCTAGAATAGAAACTTATTATAATCTTTCAGTAACTTGGAAAGTACTTCATACCAAAAATATGGGACTAGAGGCGAGTGTAGCAGTGTATACAGATACCGCTTCACCATTCACAACATATTCAGTAGGTATGAACTTTTATTACCAAGGTATTATGTTTTCTTACGCTTTAGCACCATGTGCTCTTGCGGGAAAGGACTTTGTACATATGTTTAGTGCTGGATACAATATCTAATTATTATCAATTTTCAAAAAGGTAGGTGAGATTTCTTACAAGTTGGTTGGGAATATAAAAAATAAAGGAGTTTAAAAATGTTTAAAAAAATAAGTTTTCTGGTAGCTGTATTAGTATTAGTTTTTTCAATGGCGTTTAGCACAGTCCACACGGTTCCTTTTCAGGGAACTTTGTTTCAATCCCTTGATGGTACAGTAGTGCCCAATGGAACCTACACTATGACGGTTAAGTTGTTTGATAACGTAGATGGTACGGGTACTGCATTATGGACAGAAACACACACAGGTGTTGATGTTCTTGATGGATCTTTCGGGGTGTACTTAGGGGATACAGTGGCTATCCCTGGATCAATCGCAGCTATTAATAGTCTCTACGTTAAAGTTGATTTAGGTGGTCAGGCCGTAGCAAATAACCTGATCCCTGTGACGTCCCACTTGTGGGCACAATTCGCTAAGGTAGCCCAAAGTGCTAATACAGCGATTACTGCTAACGTGGCACTAAGTCTTGCTAATAAAAATATTAGTCAATTCACAAATGACGTTGGGTTTGCTAAGACGGTTGATATTGCTAATATTGCTGTTAATACTTCCAACTTTGCTACAACGGCAGGGGCTCTTTCTAATATGGGTAACGCACAGTTTTCGAACACAGCTGGGTTTGCTAAGACATCAGAATTAGCAGCAGCTACTGTAAGTACGGCTAACATTGCATTAAAGGCAAAGGCCCTAGTTGCAATGAACATTGGTCAATTTTCTAATGATACTGGGTACATTACTTTGGCTGAAGTTCCTGTAGTCAGTTCTGTTAATTTTGCTACAAAGGCTGGTTCATTAAGTAGCATGACCATTAGTCAGTTCACGAATGACACAGGTTATGCAAAAACTTCAGAGATTGCAGCTATTAATATTAATACTGCCAACTATGCAGTAAAAGCATCAGCTCTTACGACCATGGGTAACGCACAATTTACAAATGATGCAGGATATGCTAAGACAGCAGATTTAGCCTCCGCAACGGTTAATACAGCTAATGTGGCTGTTCTTGCTGTATCAATGCCAGCGTCTGGTTTAACTGGAGCCTTAACTATTAATGGTACCACAGCTCAAGCTCAACAATTCAAAGCTGTTAAACCTTACCAGATTAATGGTTTCACTGGTATTGATACTACAACTAATATTGTTGTTAATGTTTCTTCCGACACCTTTGGATTTGTGAAGAGAACGTATAAGACTCTTGTTGTTAAAGGTGGCTTGGTTGTTAGTGAGTCGGCAACATTTGTACGACCATAATCTAGGAAGATACCTAACATGAAATTACTCTCTGGGCTACTTACTCTAATCATCTTTGCTACCACACTAGGTATAGCAGATAACATTATGATACCCTTCCAAGGGACAGTATGCCCAGAGAGTACTTCTGGTTTATACTCTTCGGTATTTCAGTTGATATCTTCTACAGGAAATGTTCTTTGGTCTGAAACAAAAATGGTAACTGTTGACAGTGGTGAAATTGCAATCTTTCTTGGGGATACTAATAGTGTCCCGTCTTCATTGCCAGTTGAGGGTCTAGTATTAAAGGCTACTGTTGAGACGTTTTCAACTTATGAGATTAATGTAAGACCTGTTTTAACCGCTATAAAGGCCCAAGAAGCTGAAAAGGTATCCAACATGGTTACGACCGTTAATGCCATGTACCCATCGAATAACGTGGTGTCTGAGAAGGCTGTTGTTAATTATATTAATTCCTTACCTAGTAATAATAATAGTAATACCCCCATATTGATCTTAGGGGAGGGAGAACCCAAATTCCCCCCTAAAAGATTAGGGGATATTTACGTAAGAACTGACTCACACCACGCAGCTTATATTGGAATTGATACAACATCTACAAGTGGGTGGAAATCCTTATGAAACTAATCTATTTATTGGTTATTCTCTTAATAATTCAAAATAGTTTTGGATACCCAGAAAAGAAACTTGGGGCAGATTTTGGTCTAGATTCAAAAATATTGTATTCTACTGGGCAGGTTTTAGTTATTAACTCTGCGCCTGAAATTAACCTAATATACATAAATATGGATGCGATCAACCTAACTATAACTGATCGACCGTTACCATATCCAAATCCGGCCACTAACCTAGATATTGTTTTAGCATATACATTATCAAAATCAAGCAATATAAAAATATCTATTTACAATCCATTTGGTCGATGCATGAAGACCGTTAATGTCATGAAGTATGACTTAGGTGCTCGGGTATTCTATAATAAGTTACCTATCCACTTAACTGATGACTTTGGGGACGCCTTTGGTAATGGGATATATTTAGTGTTCATTCTCGACTCAGATACTAATAAAGTTTTGGGTAAAGCCAAAATAGCTGTATCGAGGTAATCCACCAGAAAAAATTCATGTTTATTATTCCCCTTTTGGGGCATAAGCATTATATAACAAAGAAAGAGGGTGGTTTTCCATGGAATTGGACGTGAAATCAGAAAACGTGCAGAAGCTTCAGGAATTTGTTGATTCACTTGGCGTCACGGAATTACAAAAGATGGAACTCACTTGGATTATCCTCGATCTTATGGAAGAAGCTACGGAAATGAAATTGAAAATGAAGGGAATCAACAAATGACATTCCTAAACAAACTACAAGAACTGAATATACCTGCTGCGGGGGAACCTGCTGTAGCCTACTGTGGCATTTGTGAAAAAGTGGTTGATGGAACTTACATCGATACACCAGAGGGTAAGTATTTTCAGTGCGTACATGGACATAAAACTAGAAAATGGGTAGCGTGAGGACTATCCCCGAAAGGGGCTAAAGAGGGGGTAATTATGCACTCATCTACTCTTATTGGTAAAACTATACCCCATCAGGTGGGTCCCGTTGAAAGACTTGAATACCCAGGTGGAGTTCATGTAAAACCGAAATATGTGGACTATTTGGACTATTTGGACTATACAGCTATTCCGGCTAGTTGGATACCCTTTGTCGAGTTTAATAAACATTCTTGGCAGGTGTGGGCTGAAGACACTGATAGCTACTGCGGGGGTATACCGGATTCAAATTTGGGTAAAATAATAGACAAAACCATTTAGAAGGAGGGATGAAAATGAACAAAGCTTGTAGTAATTGTAAACATAGCAAAGGCCCTTATATGCCTCCACAATCCGGTGACGGGTCCCCATCAGCACTCATCATTCCAAGTTCTTGTAACCAGAATAGAAAGCATTTTAAAACACGTAATAAAACGGGTAAATGCTCCGATTGGGAACCATCGTTTTCGTATCGATTTCAACGATTCTTTTTCCGAAAAAAGTAGTAGTTTTTCAGAAAACCGACCAGAAAAACACCATGTTTAAAAAAAGGAATAGTAATAGAAATTTATAAGGAGGAAACAAATGAGAGAACTAGCATCGATCCAAACAATTAGTAGTATTGAACCCATACATGGGGCAGATACAATAGTAAAGGCAACAGTGTTAGGCTGGTCTGTAGTCGTTAAGAAAGATGAGTTTAAGATTGGGGACCTTTGTATATATATAGAAATCGATTCTATAGTGCCTGAAAAAGCAGAGTTTGAATTTTTACGCCAGCGTAAATTTAGAGTTAGAACTATAAAGTTGAAAAATACTGTTTCTCAGGGGCTTTGCCTTCCGTTATCCTACTTACCAAAAAGTAAGCTAAAAATAAAAGAGGGCTTAGATGTTACTACACTAATGGGGTTAATAAAATTTGACCCAGAGGGGGATAAGGAAGCTAAGTTATTAGAGCAGCAAGCCACTGTTAAATTTAAACGATTAGCCAAG
>SESG01031057.1_pt1 | contig 13660 bp, 24 predicted proteins | sample 3171421 | NCBI WGS metagenome assembly SESG01 (sample SAMN10866946, study PRJNA518727) | freshwater metagenome | biome: subpolar coniferous forest; feature: holomictic lake; material: water; isolation source: holomictic Lake 227, 6 m and 8 m depth | place: Canada: near Kenora, Ontario | collected... | reverse complement strand
TTAAGGAACCTGCATTATTAGGGTTCCTTAACTTAGGTTATGTAATGGGCCGAGCTCCACGAAATCCTGAATGGAATCTAAACAATAAAATGTCTCAATTAAAACGCGTGACTAGGGAGTAAGCACAAAAAAGGGACCCCATTGCTAGGGTCCCTTCTTCTTTGAGTGGATGTGGATTACTTAAACATCTTCCGAAGCGTCGGTTCAGTCTTCATGAATTCCATTGCGAGTTCTTTTACCTCTGCAGGATCCATGCCCTTCTCCTGAGCAACTTTGGCCACGGCCATTCTAGCTGCTTTATCTTCCGGGAAACCGCCCTTCAGGGAATTGTATAAGCTCTTGACTGCCATTCCCACGGTCTTGGTCTTGTTGACCTTTGTCGCTTTGGTCTTAGTCGCGCTTGCACTGGCCTTGTCAAGGTAAGCTCTGTACGCGGTGTCGTCTGCCGAATAGTTAAGAGCATTCTCTGCCATGGCCAAGACCTCAGCTTTCTGCATGCTTTGGAACTGATCGAAGATCGCCGTAAGCTCCGGCCAGATTACGTTGCTTGCCGTACCCTCGCGCTGGCCCTGTAATAGGAGCTTAAACTTGGACACGGTCCGCTCCACAGTCTGCGGCTTGAGTTCGAGGTAGATGGACAGCTTGGCTCCGCTTACCTTGCGAAAGTCATTCTCGTCCTGGTTGCCGGCCATTTTAAGGGCATTGCGGGTCAGGCCCGAATCTCCCCTGCCTCTTTGATCCTCGCTCCTGCCCAAGTTCTCGACGGCATTGAGATAACAGGCAGCGTACTGCTCGTCTGTAAGTATGTCGTCTCCCCTTGACACTGCTGCTTTCTGGCCAGGCCTGAGTTTAGGTTCATCGTCATCAAGGCTTTCGTTGACGAACGTTGAGAACGTCTTAACAATTGGTTTTATCGTCTTCATTACTGCTTCGGTATTTTAGATTATTTATCCTGTCACTAGGGAGTAAGAATCATTCTAGCAAAAAGGGATGGGACCTTGAAGGTCCCATCCGCGGTCCGTTTCCGGTAGTTAGATTGAGGTAAGGTTTGCGTGTTCGAGGTCCCATGTCTTTACGAACAGGTTGCCGCCTTCGACTTTGAATTTCTTGGCGTTGGCCATCGGGTAGGTAGATGTGTGCGATCCGAGCCAGGTAAGGTCGTTCACGAGGTCCCAGATTGTACGGCCGGTCTTGATGAACTTCTTCTGCTCGTTTGTGAGGTCCTGCGGTTTGATTCCCTTGTTCAGCATGCGACGTTCGGTCTCTTCGAGATGAGGGAACAGCTGGACCTTTGCGGCTTTCGCAAGCCACAGTTTACGGTCAGGGTCTTCTTCCTGCAGTTGGTATTCCACGAGGTCCCATGCCCTTGACATTTCGGCATAGCTCGCTTGTGCGTTCATTGCGCGGTCAAGCCTGTCCTGGAAAGAGACGGGGATAAATCCGTTCTCGGCCCAGATGTGAGCTTGATTGAGGATGTCACGGAAAGCTTCCGGACCGGCTCCACTGCCTCCACCACCAATCTTCGGACCTGAACCGGTCGGAGTCTTGCTGATCATGCCGTTAGAGCATGCGAGGCGGTACATGAAGTCGTCGACACGGGATGTATTGTCCCCGTTTACTAGGGAGACCCCGAACCGGAAAATTTCGTCCGGACCCAGGCGTTCGAATCCCTTGTCATCCGCATGGACGAGGTTGATGGACATGTTGCCTGCACCCTGACGATCGATGGACTCTACGCTCAGACCGGGAACTTCGTTCAGAAGTACTTCAGCAGTCTCGAAGAGAGTACCATTGGTAAGACGGGCGTAGCGGTCTGCCACCACGATGTTGGTAATGACGTGCTTGTCCTGGTCCCCGATGAGGAGGAAGTCCTTGCCACCGTCACGTGTTTCTGCGTAGGCCTTAACGGCTTCAAGCAGTTTCATTTGAATAAGCCTGTCCTCGTTCTTCTGCATGCGATTGAGGAGGCCGATGTTGAGGTTGACTACCTGGCCGAGACGGTTGAAGAATGCTCTTGACACCGGAACCCGGATGCCGTTGACATGGATGCAACTGTTCTCAATTGAGTGGTCGTCGATCGTGATCTGTGAGAGTTTTACCCTCTTGACGAGCGGGTCCTGTCCGGATAGCTCAGCCTTGATGTTGTTGAAATCATCGTTTGAAATCATAGTTGTCTTGGTTTAATTTGTTTAGGATTAATTGCCGACTACTGCTAGTCTTCTTCGACCTCATCTGCCACTACGACAGGGATCGGGTTTCCATCCTCATCGACCGCAGTAGTTCTGACCGATAAGAACAGTTCGTTGAATTTGTTGTCGAGTTCCTGACGACGTGCGCCTTCGCCCTTGAGCAGTCTCATTGCTTCAGATTCCTGTTGCCATGCTGCTTCGTCCCATACGACTTCACCAGCCACTAGGGAGTAATATAAGCGACGACCGATGTATGAACCTCCACGACGATTCTTTGAGAACTCGATGTACCGTCTGCCGGCTTCGTCGAAACGCATTTCGAGCATGGCGGTCGTGGCGTGTTTGAGGTACGTTGAACCGACATACTGTCCGCCCTTCGTTAAGTGCTGGATTGCAAAGATGGTCTTCCCGCGTTTGTCCGCAGCTTCAATGATCATGTTAGTAAGCCAAGTTGCTGCGCGGTTTGTCTTCCATCCGAGAACGTCTGCCATCTTGACGATGACGTCCTGGTAGGAGTCAAGGAGAATGATGTCGAAGTCGTCGCTGTTGATCGTGTCCTTGAGGACGAGATCAAATCGGCCCATCATGTAGTCCATGAGGAGGACAGTGGGAACGTTGGCGATGATCGGCATTTTCGAGTAGAAAAAGAATAAATCGTTACGAGTCATCTCACTGGAGATGTAGAGGATTTTAGCATCGGGCTGGACGAGTTTTATCCTGGCCAGAATTTGCAACATGACGGAGGACTTACCGACACCGGACTCGCCTACGACGATGTTCGCTGTGCCTGAAAAGATTCCACCATCATCTGTGTGATCGGAGAACAAGAGATCGACGTGACCGCCGGTCTTGTAGTTCTTGAACTCAGGGAACTCCATGTTGCCAATCTCGATTACCTCTGCCGGTTCCTGTGTGGGCTCGTCAAGGATGTCGATACGCTGGCGACCCACGTGCAGTTCTACGGAGTGCCGGCCTGGCTGTTGTGGGGACATTGAATTGAATCCGCCGCGAAGTTTCTTGACCACGCCGTTAAACAACCCGTAACTTACGGCAGCATTCTCAGTGTTGAGCATGAACTGCGTGTAGAGTTGTTGCACGGTCTGATCGATCGGAACTTCTCCGGCATGATGCTCTGTAAAAAATACTCTTACAAGAGCCTCCTTCTTTCCGATTTGGTTTTGTTGCATAGTTGATTGGTTTAATTATTTATGGTTTGAATTGATAAGCAAATATAACACTAATGCTTGAGACTAAAAAACTTTTGTGAAACTATTTTCAAATTATTTTTCGACTACAGTTGCAATGGTTACTGGCTTTACCATAGTAAATATTCCGACCTTATATCCGGTCTTGCCGTTCTTGCCTTCTGGAATTACGGGGATGCAGAAGACGTTACCCTTATCTCTCTTCATGAGGTAGTCTCTGTGGACTATGTATTGCTTTCCTTCGTATTCAAATGCTTGACCCTTGGTAAGGGATGTTATGCGAACTTCAGTGGGTGTCTCCATAGCCGTATCTTATACAACATAATATACTACAGTTTCATGTTAGTTAGTCGTCAGTATGAAATTAAATATACTCGCTGATGTGGTTGATATTCAATACTATACAAGAAATGGGGCAGCCCTTGCGAGCCGCCCCGGTACTAGGGAGTAAGCCAATCCCTGCCTCAGTGCTGCGGTATTACGAGGTCGAAGGTGTTTCCTTCTTCCTGACCGACTCGCACGTTCTCTCCGATGAAGTCTGTGCTGGTACCCATTTTGACATGGCCCGCCTCATTGGCCCAATCAACCTCAAGCGCGGCCGTGGGTTTGCTAAGAAGCTTCATGATCTTTTCGGGTTCGTTGACACTCTCCTCTCCTCCGCCCTTTTTAGGGACGTATACTCTGATGATTGTTTTCATGATATAAATTTTAGTTGATTGGGTTTCGTTATGCTAAAGTAATACTAATACTTGACACTAAAAAATTTTTGATGAACTATTTTCAAATACTTTACTAGGGAGTAAGTCAACAGGTGTTACAGCAAGCCGTCCTCGAACTTGACTAGTATGGCATCGACCTCCTCTTTGTTCTTGATGATGTCTCCAAGAAAGAAGTGTTTGGTAGGGGCTTGGTCAGGACCTGTTGGATAATCCTCGAACCCTGCTGACCGGAATTCCTCGATGACGTCCGCTAATATTTCAGATGTCTGGTGCAGTACAGTCTTCCGGTACGTGAGGTTATACTTACTACGGAGTGTCTGATAGGCGAGGAAGTATTTCTCCGGTACAGTATCCGGGGTATATACTCGCGAATGGCTCCGCTTCGATGATCCAATATTGTAGTTCTCTCCGGCATAGTACTCCATGAATTCCTGACCTTTCTTCGGCCCCTTGACATAGATACCGTAGGTTATGAAGCTGTCAATGTCGAGGTGTCCTTCGACGATGTCGCAGTCAGGATTGTGTACAGTATGAGAGTTGAACTTGATTCCTTTGCTGAACTCGAAGTTGTAAATCATGGTAGGATTTTATAGAACAACTTTACCACCTTTCTGAGTAAGCGGCTTCCACTCTTCTGAATTCTCTTGGCCATGCTGTTATCATAGAGGATAAAGCTGGCAGATGCTGCATGCCTGTTTTCCATAGCTAGATACATGTAAATGGATGGGACTCCGTAGAGTCCCATCCGGTGCAATTAAAGGCTCTGCCTCAGGATTTCCTTTTCCTCCGGTGTGAGTGAATCCTCTCCGTGTTCCCTCATCTTCGCGATGATGGCTTCGAGTTCGGTGTTTCCGGATGGCCCCTCGGCCTGGGTCGGTTCACTTCCTCCGTCCATCTTCTCACGGATGATGGCCATGATCTGAGGGGGAAGTTCGATTGTTGCGGGGTCAAAAGGACAGAGAATGAATTGAACGCCCACTGCGCGTACGTCTGCTGCGATCTGGGTCGGGTCAGCTTCGGTGTCGAAGATTGACATGACTGCGCCCGGAATCGGGAATGCGATCGAACGTGAGAGGTCGATGTGTGGCTGTAAAGCCCTGGTTACGTCCGGGTTAGGGACTCCACCGAAACGGATTAATGCAAAACGTTTTTTCATAGTTGATTGGGTTTTTTATTGTTTGATTGATGTAGCAAATATAGAACTATTCTGCGAAACAAAAAAACTTTTTGTGAATTATTTTCAAACTATTTTCACTCATCGAAGTAGTTCGCAGGTCGGAGTATACCCTCTGCGGTTGCAAGCCGAACTAATAGTAAGGCTAAAGTAATACCTTTCCGCGACATAAAAAAATGTTTTGTGACTTATTTTTAGCAAGTTACATTATTCGACATGCGGCCGTCTGCTGCAAGTTGGACTGAATGTCTAACGGCTGCCTTCTCGATAGTTATGTAGTTGCCATCGCCGACTGCTTTTGTAGTCAAGGTGTTGTCTGTGTACAAGTACGCTCCGTCAAGATCTGTTATGTCTACGTTACTGTACCCAACATTGGATAAGGTATCGTTTCCGCAGGCGTTTGAGCTTAACACAAAGGATCCAGCTGAGTAGTTATAAGTGTAAGGCGCGAGAGTAGTTGACGTACTTGTAGTTGTCGTCGGTGGATTAGTAGTAATAATGGTCGTGGTAGTAGTTGTCGGTCCGGCCACGGTAGTAGTCGTGGTTGTCAAGTGGGTCGTAGTCGTAGTCGTTGGACCAGCCGTCGTGGTTGTGGTGCTTATCATTACGCTCGGACCCGCGTTAGACAGAATCACTTCGCCTGACCCACCTGACCCAACGGCCGTGGCTAGGTCTGTAACAAAGGTTATCAGCAGATCTCGAGAAGGAAAGGTTAGGTTCAGCACTGGATATTGTGCTATACCGATTACTAAGTTCTGAGTATCTGATTCTGATTCCGTGTATAGGATGTTGACGTCCGGTTGAAAGACCACGGTCTCGCTAACGGACCCGTTCTTATGATTCTGAATTCTAACGATGTTTGCTGCCATACTGGTATTTATACAAGAATGGGGATCCTTTCGAATCCCCAAGCCTGTATTACCAATCAACCAACTATCTTATGCCTTCCTAACAGGAAGCTTCTCGAGCTTAGCTATGCTTCCGATCGGAGAGTACCTTGCCTCTTCTATGCTTGCGAACTTGTTTAGATCCCAAAGCCAAGCAGCTGTTGCTTTCGTTCGTTTTAACCCGATCCTTATGGCTCGCTCTTCCATGCTAGGCTTGGAGATCTGTAGCTCAAAACATGCAAGCTTATAGGCTGACCTGAATGTTCCGGCTATTAGGATCGGCGTGAGAGGACTGTCGTTCTCTATCTTACTGACGACCCATGCTGACTTAAGTTTTCTTAATGGGTTAGGCATTGCGCTTGTGCTTTGTTACTATTCGAGTCAGGCCAAGAACTACAAGAATCAAAGCAGCTGAGAATAATGCTAAGCCGATCATGTTCGGTTGTTCACAAGCCTGTGCTTGCAATAAGATCTGTGCTATCATGCCTTTGCTGTTTCAAGTACCTTCAAGCCGTCTGCAATCTTTTTGAGCTCGGCGCATTTCTCGTACTGTTCCCGGTCCTGGAAGTATTTGATCATGATGTCGAAGGACCCAAGTTTCTTTTGGATGTCTGAGTTATCGTAGATCACGTTCTTCAATTCTCCGGTGAGAGCATCATAAAGCTTCTCCATGAACTTATCATAGTCCTTACCTCGTAAAGTAACTAGCTCCAGCAACTTTTCGTTGTACGTCTCTTTCGTTATGTCTGTGTTCGGTTCCATCTGGTGGTGCGAGGTTAATTCAATTTACTATATGTCTATTATACTAAAAAAGCCGTGAAAGTTACCCTCCACAGCTTCCTGATGATTCAATATATGTTAGATGGCCTAGAATATAACTTCCTGATATGGTTTATTTACCTTGCGTAATCCGCCCAAACACTCGTCGCAGTCTTGCCAGCCATGGGAATCTGGATCTGCTTGTATCTCGACGACCGTGTCTCTGATTTCAGTTATCGTTCCGTCGAATATGCAATCATCCGTTCCGCATGCCATGTAGAATTTTACTCTATCTCCGACTCTAGCACTGTGTAATTTTTCTAGCATAGACTTCTTCTTTCTCATCAAGAACATCCCATAGAACAAGCTTGCAGTTGCTATGAAGGTTGCTATGACATGGATTAAGGCTATCAGATAGTGAGGCGTGTGTTCGTACATTTGCTACGGTTACTTTTGTTACTATTTATACTTACGAGCTAACGCAATAAAGGGGCCTTGTGAGCCCCAGTCAATTCATTTTTTAAGAAGAGGTTTCCAGTTTATTCCCGGAACCGGCCGCACACATGCCGGAAGGGACAGTCCAGGCAGACCTGGATGGGCGGGTGCTGGGCGTTCAAAGCCTTCTTCACCGCCTGCAATTCGGAGTCGATCGCATCATGCATTCCTTCGAGCAGGGTGATCTCATCTTTCTTTTCCTGGATTTCTTCGGCGATTGCAGCTTTGGCTTCAACGAGCCCGATCATAAGCATCAATAACATTTGTTTTTTCATAGTTGATTGGTTTTAGTGTTAATTAATTGTAAGGTAAAAGTAATACTATTTGTTGAGACAAAAAAACTTTTTGTGAATTATTTTCACTCTCCCATGAAATATTTTCTGTAGAAAGCGAATGGATCGTTTTGTACTTCCATCTCGAACCGGACTGCGCTCATTGGTTGGAACATTAACTTGATGAGTCCACCGTGGTGTACCTGACAGTAGTTCTTGATCTTGTTGATCTGTACGTCCGTCATGAACCTGTTTGGCCCGCGGCCGATCTTCTCATTGATGTTCGCCTCGAACAGGATGTTCTCCTTGTGGATCTTGACCCAACCTTCTCCGTGTAACCAGTTGTCGGGATTTACCTTGTTCTCTTCTCCTTCGGGCACGATTCCCTTTTCGTACAGAGCATCCGCGATTTGATTGTGTAACATATTGGCTATCTCGCCGTTAAGCGCGTAGTAGTCTCCATTAGGAGCAAGCCAACCGGCATCCCAATTATTCATGATGTCGACCGGCTCGATTCCAGCACTGATGATCGTATCAATTTCTCTGGTGGCTTCGATAAACCTGTCAAGATCTTCTGTTTCCTTGAGGACTTTCGAAAAATCGTTCTTAAGGAGGTCGCTCAAGCTTTCCATTACGTCCTTGAGCATGAGGCGAGCATCTCCCTGATCGTCTTCGTGGTCGTCAGTAAAATCTTCCGGCCAGGTGGTCTTCATGAAGTGGACTACCGCAAGATCTTCAACTGACCGCTCGATGTAATTCTTACTTACACGAATCAGCATCTCCAATTCGGAAACGTTGGCATCGTATCTTAATTCATCGAGGACCCTCTTCTCGTCACCACCGATGAAATCCAGGATCTGATCGTAACTGAAGTTAATTGATATTGATCCGCGGCTCATGCTAGCCTGTTTGAGCTCTAATGCGTGAGCTAAACCCTTGCCTGTACTGAAGATCTCAGCTGTCTTTTTCTTCGCGAACCGAGTAGTTTCAAGCTTCCTGAATCCTAACTTGTCATGAACCCCATCAATAAATTCGGTCGCGATGAAGTTCTGTTCTCCTGTCTTTTCGTTCGTGTCCACGAGCAGGACGAGATCTCCGTGGAGGATCCTCATCGCAAGAGGTAACGAAACGCCGATCAGGCTCTGAGTTATGGCTTCAATCGCTTTCTTTGGGCTGTGGTTGTATTCGAGATGCTCTTGTGCTATGGTAGCTAAGAGCTGCCCGGCATTGTCGCCCAAAGTAAAGTGAAGGTGTTTGGTTTCGGTTGGCATTGTGTTTGAATTAGAATGCTAATATAGAACTATTCCGCGAAACAAAAAAACTTTTATGAAACTATTTTTAACAAAAGTGGGGCCGAAGCCCCACTTAAGTCAAGCATTGTTACATTGGTTTGTGCGCATGGGTGAAGTCGAAGTTCTCCCTCCATTTCTCAAACTCGTCGAAGGTCAACTGTTTGCCGGCTACTGCTCTGACCGGGATAAGGTGGTAGTCGTACTCATCTGTTCCGAATGACCTGACGTTATTAGCATCGTGACGGAGAAAGACGAGGCGGTTTGTGTCGAGCAGAACTCCGAAACACATGTCGACTTCTACCAGAGCCTCGTACAGTTCACGGTTGCAATATTTCAGCAGGGCTCCGCCATTGATGTTTCCGCAACTGCTAACTCCGTTTTGTTCAAGCGCATACGAATAATGCTTGAGAGTATTGATTGCGCATTCGCGAAGGCTATACGGCTTGCTCAGGTTTTCGTACACGAACAGGATCTTGGTCTTGATCTCTTTCACCTGATCCTTTGTCAGTTCGATCGGGCCAGGCTTGGTCATGTTGTCGATCACGGCATCAATTACCTTGAGCCTGGTTTTCTGACCGGTTTTCATGTACGACCACCAGTAATTCTTGTTGCGTTCGTAGTTGGTCTTCGGCTTGTACTGCGCGATTTCCGGCCACACGCGTTTCAGGTCCGTGCGACTGTCCGCATTGAAGTACGCGTCATAGTCTTCGAATCCGAGTTTGTCGAGGGCCTTACGGAACCGGGAACAGAATCCAGTCTCATGGCCGTCGCTTAATAATTGGGCACGCACGTTTTTGTAAACCTGCAGCCGCTGTTCTTTTGTTAATAATTTTTGCATGGGTTGATTGGATTAAAGGTTAGACTGTATAATGATCGATGTGATTGCAATACTCGTCATAGACTTCAACGACTGAACCGGTCTTAGCGTAGAATCCGTTCTCAGTTATCCCGCTGATCTTGAAGCTCTCATCAAGGTTTACTGCTCCTAGTCTGGTCTCATTCTCATCGAACGTACAGACTTGGTCCCCGAATCTGACGACAATGAAATTCCTCGAATGTCCGAGGAATTCACCGCCGTTCAGGATTATGGTACCAATCCTTTCTCCGCCTCTTCCCATCAGAACTAGTTGATCTCCGTATTGTGTTGCTGAATTAATCATGAGCAAATATAACAACAATCGTTGACAGTAAAAAACTTTTTGTGAACTATTTTCAATTATTTTTAGCCGAGTTCTGAAGCCAGTTGCGGGTGGAGCAGTTTGTTCCATGTGTCGACCACGAACCCGTCTCCATAAAGGACCTCGTACTTGATCGGACGATCAGGATTCAAGGCATTGATCGCGTCAAGAATCTGGTCGCCGTAGCTGGCATACTCAGGCCGGATAACTACCCGTTGTTTGTGCTCATCGAAGATCGCGCATACACAGTTGCAAGCTTCGGTATGATTGCTGTGGACCAAACCTTGTTGAAGGTTTAAGTGTAGTCCGGTAAATTGGATGTCAGGCATTTTGTGTTTAGTTTAACTTACTCAATTCCACGCACAATGAGAATTCTTCCTCGGTTAATTCGAAGGTTTCCTGTTCAAGGATCTTGATGAAGATCTTATTGTAGAGGTTCTCTTCGAGCTTCTCTTTGGAGACTGATCCCATGAAGGGATCAGCTCCGTCGAAAAGGATGTCAACTCCAGTCTTGGCCCAGTATTTGGCGAGTTCTACGGTCGAGTCTTTTACTTGCATTTTGTAGCTTCCTTTCTCATTTTTGCTCTTGCCACTTTTAATGCTCTGTTAACTTTCTCGGGCGTAGTCCCAACCGCGTCAGCAACTTCCTTCGTCGACATCGGCTCGTCCTCGTTGATCCCATAGAAGAGGGACACGATGCGATGCTCGGAATCAGTTAAGGTTCCTAAGAGCCGAGCAAGCATGAGACGTTCGTCCTGACCTTCGAATGGGTCGTTGAAGTCTGTGTGCAATACTAAGTCTCCAAGGTTTCCTTCACCATCCTCGCCGATTGTGTTATCGATACGAACATTGGTAAGGTTGACGCTTTCACCCTTCATCTTGCTCTTGTAGATGGAGTACTCCTGATTTACAGGTAGCCTCACGGTCCTGCCGTAATCGCAAAGAGCTAAGTTGATCCTCTTCTTGATCCAGAACTTGGCGTACGTCAGGAACTTGGTGTCCTTATCTGACGTGAACCTCTGTGCTGCATCAATGAGGCCGAGGTTTCCGAACTGAATGAGGTCGTCTATCGGAAGGCCCATGCCGATGAACTTGTTGGCAAGCGTGACGACGTACTTTAAGTTAGCAGTCACGAGGCGTTCCAGTGCTACCGCATCCCCTTTCTGGATTCTGTCGGCGAGCGAACGTTCCTCGTCCTTCGTCATGAAGTTGGCGAGTTCGTCGACTTCTTTGAAGTACTGAGGAAGTGTTTCTGAGGTTTCGAATCTGGTGTTTGACATTGTATGTTTGAATTAGAATGCTAATATAGAACTATTCCGCGAAACAAAAAAACTTTTTGTGAATTATTTTCAATTATTTTTAGCCAATTGTGGCAATCCTTCGCGCGATTATTAAGGTACCCCAATCGTCGTCAAGCCTGCGTTTCGCATAGTCCTTATCCAGATCAGTAGGGTTGTCTCCTCTTAGGATGTCGCGAACGTGCTTCTTACATTCGGTCATCGTGTCTGCCTGGCAGAGCTCGCCCATTGAATCTTCTGCATCGCAATCGTCCACATAGATGATTAGGTACAGGTTCCTTCCATTGGGGTTGCCAATGACCGGCCGCTTCTTGAGCGGCCGGATCACTAGTGTTTGCTTGCTCATGCGGTTACCTCCACCTTAATGTACGTGGCCTTTACCTTCTGCCACTCGTCGTAGCAATAGGAATCTCCGTCGGCGATCATTTCCTTCCAGCTGTTCAGCTCCTCACGGAGGCCGCATCCGGTTTCCATGGCCATCAGGTCATCTCCACGCCTGTACATGTCGTTGAGGTCGGTGCCGGGAACCACTTCGAGCATTGCTGTGTTTGACAGCGTGAAATACTTGGCGGCAAGCATGCGCTCGGCCTCGTCGATAAACTTCTGGATTTTTTTCTTGGCTTTTTTCATGGCTGATTGGTTTGAATTAGAATGCTAATATAGAACTATTATTTGACACTAAAAAACTTTTTGTGAATTATTTTCAGTCTTCTGTGCTGTCCTTGAAACTTACATTCTCCATGCAAAGTACGCCCTTTAAGAACAGAACGGCAGTGTCGCGGGCTTTCACGCCTTGCCATTCATAGACTCCGTGTCCAAGGTAACGAGCGTTCTTATCGAACCTCTTTCTGTACTTGATCTCGGCGTCAAGGCCCTTGATAGCCTTGACCTTCTTGCTCAGATATTCTATTCTCTTTTCGGTGTTCATGTCAATTACTTTTTACATTTTATTGCGCTTTTCAATTTGTCAAGGACTTCAGCAACCTCTTTCCTGGTCATGTCAAGGCAGGATTCTTCAAACGTCTCGACGAAGTAATCGAACATGGCCTGCTGGTTTGCATTGAGCGCGATGGAATACATGAGAGCCAGGCGCTTGGTCTTCGGGTTAAGCTTGCGAATGACCTTTATGGTTCCATCCTTGCGACGGCGCCAAAGGGCTGAGGAGACGGCAAGCCTGTATTCTCCTTTTTTCTGCAAAGCCTTTATGATCTCGTGCTCTGACGATTCGCCGTTCTGATTCAGGAAATCGACGATTGCCTGGCTCGTGCTTGGTACGAGGCTTCCGAATTTGTTTGTTGATTGATGGTACATGGCTGATTGGGTTTAGAATTATAAGGCAAATATAACACTAATACTTGACACGAAAAAATGTTTTGTGACTTATTTTGCGACGTAGCCCCAAATAATTGCGAGCTGGTACAGAGAGTAAATCATGAGGTACAAGCCGCCAAACCTGGCAACTATGAACATCACGACTGACATGAATGCATTGGTCGACGTTAACTTCCCGAACACGAAGAACATGGCCAAAAAGATTACGAGAATATAGAACAGGATTGTCATGGCTTTTGATTTATGAATTGATGAATAAAAATTTGAAGTGTCTTTTCTTTGTGGGATTATAACCCTTGTAGTTGTAACCGTACGTGTCCTCGTTGGACCCGTCCTTGTCGTCTGATTCCCAGTCTATCCTTATCTTCTTTCCAGTTTCAGGGTTCCAAACGTAGATTTGTTGGTGCATCGCGCATAGGTTACCCCAAACTCCCCAGCCTAGGTCTGAGAGATAGGCTGAGAAGGTTTGGGTTTCCTGGTTCCAGCTGACCTGTGGGAGCTTAATGTTCAGTTCCATCAGGGAGCCTCCGTCGTGAAGAGTTGAAAGTGTCCGAGCATGTGTCTGACTTCAGGTACGTCCGTGAAGTAGAAGGCATACTTGGTCCTCTTTGCTTCGGTGATCATGACTGGGCGTATGCGGCCGCCTGCTCTGTTGTCCTTGACGAATGCTGGTCCTGGGCCCGCATGGCCGGATTTCATTCTGCTCTCGTCAAACGCTCCAGCTTGGAATCCGGCTACCGGCGAAGAAGGCGGGCGCTGTGCTAACACTCTGCGAATGGCCTTGATCGGTTTGCGGAATCCATTGGAATCGTGGGTCAGTGTCGAAGGTAACAGCTCGAGTCCGTGCTTTGCTAAGATGG
>SESG01000273.1_pt1 | contig 13664 bp, 11 predicted proteins | sample 3171421 | NCBI WGS metagenome assembly SESG01 (sample SAMN10866946, study PRJNA518727) | freshwater metagenome | biome: subpolar coniferous forest; feature: holomictic lake; material: water; isolation source: holomictic Lake 227, 6 m and 8 m depth | place: Canada: near Kenora, Ontario | collected... | reverse complement strand
AGTAATGAGCAACAAGATAACAGAGCATGTAGATGATGATAAATCCCAAAAGTGCTTGCCAGAGTGGGGCAGCGGATGGAAGGACAGATCCGTGCAGATCGATCAGAATATTCTGTACAATATAGATTAACAGCGGGTTAATGCCCAAAATAGTCAGATGAGGGATTTCAATTTTAAAAATATCATTGACAAAATAGAAAAGCAGGAAAGTGATAAACCCGATTCCGGATGAAAGAATGGGATAAGCAATGCTCATGCTACGTTGCGAAAACTGCCATACTTCCTGAGGCTGAAGCAAGGAGAGCAGATGCCCGAGAATGATCAGTATCGTTCCGGATATCAATGTATAACGGATAAAATTCTTCGAACTGCTCTCATTCAGAAAATCAAATAAAATAGTTCCAAAAAGCAGGATCGAGACCCAACTTAGCGGCCCCAGCGGTCCGCCATCTATGCTATTTGCCATCGTCCAGACACCATATCCGGCATAGATGAATAGCAACTGGTAGCTGATCAGAAATGAAATGGCGGCAATGGCTCTGACAGTTTTAGTTCCGGTGATAAAAGGGATGGCCAGCAATCCGGCAAAACCAATATCAACCAAAGCATCCCAAATATCGACTTTGATATTGGGTCCATAGAGCACAAATCCGATAAGAATCAAAATCAGGTATCGCTTAATGGTATGAATGAGAGCGTTCTTGTAACCATTCCTTTCAACCATTCTTACAAACGAAATTCTCAACCCCATTCCTACTGCAATCAGAAAAAAGGGAGCAATGGTATTGGCAAAAGTCATCCCGTAATGAGGATGTTTGAAGGTTTCTGGAATCACATCGAAATGGTTCAGGTAGTTTACCATGATCATTCCGAATATGGCAAAGCCACGAAACTGGTCGATGGACAGTTTCCGTTTGTTACTGTTATCTAGCGTAGTAGTCATCCATTGAACGAATAACGAACAGTGATCAGTGAACAATGAAATTCAATATACTATACGCTAATCACTATTCGATATTCACTATTCGTTGTTCACTATTCGTTGTTCACTAATTATCTCTTTGGCTTTTTCAAGCAAACCAGGAATTCCGTTCGGGTTCTTTCCGCCGGCACTGGCATAGAACGGCTGACCGCCTCCACCACCGTCCACCAATTTGGCTAATTCGCGTACAATGTTGCCGGCATGCAAACCTCTCTCTTTGACCAGATTATCTGCTATCATCACGTGCACAGATGCCTTTCCGTCGATCTCCGCAGCAAATACCAGGAACAAATTATCTACCTCCCCTTTTAGCTGAAACGCCAGGTCTTTGATAATTCCGGCATCATCAACGGGCAGTTTACTTGCCAGGAAGTTGATTCCATTTACAGTTGTGATTTGTTTGAGCAGCTCCTTTTTTAATCCGGAGGCTGCCTCCTTTTTAAATGCCTCCAACTGACTGTTCAAAGCACTTACCTTTTGCAGCAATTGCTCTACCGCGCCTTTCAAATCTGAAGGATTGTTCAGAAGTGTAGCCAACTCTTTGGCTGTTTTCATCTTCTGACGGAGAAATGCTTCTGCCTTCTCGCCAGTGATGGCTTCGATTCTTCTCACTCCTGCGGAGATTGAGCCTTCCGAAATGATCACGAACTGGCCAATTTCTCCAGTGGCAGTCACATGGATGCCTCCGCACAATTCGATCGAGTCACCAAATTTGATGACTCGAACCTTGTCGCCGTATTTTTCTCCAAAAAGAGCAATGGCACCAAGTTTTTCGGCATCTGCCATGGGCACCTCGCGGCATTCGTCCCTGTTCGAATTTTGACGAATCAGTTCGTTGACCCTTTTTTCAACTTGCTCGAGCTCCTCTTCCGAGACTTTCTGGAAATGTGAAAAGTCAAACCTCAGTGAATCCGGAGTAACCAGCGAGCCTTTTTGCTCAATGTGTGTGCCCAACACCTCTCTCAGGGCATGGTCAAGCAAGTGCGTGGCAGTATGGTTTCCGGCTGTTGAGCGCTGTTTTGTACTATTTACTTGTCCGGCAAAAGTAGCAGAAGGATCGGCTGGCAACTTTTTGGCAAGGTGAACAGTTAGTCCGTTTTCTTTGACTGTATCGAAAATTTCCAATTTTGCACCATCGCTTTCGATCCATCCGGTATCACCTATCTGACCGCCAGATTCAGCATAAAATGGCGTTTTATCAAAAACCAACTGAAAATACTCACCCTTTTTATCTTTGACTTTCCGGTAACGGCATATTTTTAATTCCGATTCCTGTGCATCATAGCCAACAAATTCACTTTCAATAGATGGGCGGATTTCAATCCAATCGCCCGTTTCCAGCTGAGTGGCATTCCGTGAGCGGTTTTTCTGCTCCTCCATGGCTTTTTCAAACTCATCACGGTTCACGGTGAAAGACTCTTCGCGCAGAATCAATTCGGTCAGATCGAGCGGAAATCCATAAGTATCATACAATTCAAAGGCAACCACACCGCTAACTTCGGTTTGGCCCTTTTTCCTGGCAACGCCCATGATATTTTCAAGCATGCGGATACCGGTTTCGAGGGTACGCAGGAAAGAATCTTCCTCTTCGCGGATAACCTTTGTAACAAGATCCCGTTGTTTATTTAATTCAGGGAAAGCGCCACCCATCTGATCGGCCAATACATTGATCAGTTGGTGCATAAACGGTTTTCTAAACCCCAGAAAAGTATAGCCGTAGCGAACGGCCCTGCGTAAAATGCGGCGAATTACATAACCGGCTTTGTTGTTCGACGGCAATTGACCGTCGGTGATAGCAAAAGCGATGGCACGAATGTGGTCGGCAATGACACGCATGGCAATATCCGACTTCTCATCTTCGCCATATTTTTTCCCGGCCAGGAATCCGAGCTCGGTAATGACCGGTTGAAATACATCGGTATCGTAATTGGACTGTTTCTTTTGGAGCACCATGCAGAGGCGTTCGAAGCCCATCCCAGTATCCACATGTTTAGCAGGTAGCTCTTCCAGCTGACCATTTGCCTTGCGGTTGAACTGAATAAAGACGAGGTTCCAGATTTCGATGACCTGTGGATGGCTTTCGTTCACCAATGCCCTACCGGGGATCAGGGATCTCTCATCATCGTTGCGGATATCCACATGTATTTCGGAACAAGGGCCACAAGGACCGCTGTCACCCATTTCCCAGAAATTATCCTTTTTGTTGCCAAAGAGTATCTGATCTTCTGGAAGATATTTCTTCCACAAAGCCAATGCTTCTGAATCAACGGGAACACCATCTTTGGCATCACCCTCAAAGACTGTGGCATATAAGCGGTCGACAGGAATATTGAATTTACCCACCAGCAGTTCCCAGGCCCAGTCGATGGCTTCATTTTTGAAATAATCGCCAAAGGACCAGTTTCCCAGCATCTCGAACATCGTGTGGTGATAGGTATCATGGCCTACTTCCTCCAGATCGTTGTGCTTTCCGGATACGCGCAGACATTTCTGGGTATCAGCGATCCGCGGACTTTTAACAGGAGCATTGCCCAGAAAGATATCCTTGAACTGGTTCATCCCGGCATTGGTAAACATCAAAGTCGGGTCATTTTTTACCACCATTGGTGCCGAGGGTACAATCTGGTGCGATTTGGAGGCGAAAAAGTCCAAAAATGCTTCGCGTATCTGTTTTGAATCCATTCCGGTATAATGTTAAAAACCTTTAAATGGCATCGATCATCCTTTCAAAAATCTCAAAATGCCTATAAATAAACTAATTTTGCCCGTTGAAAGTACTTTGGAGGTGGTCAAAATCGTTGCAAAATTAGATTATTTCATTAATTTTGGCCTACCTCTGTTCAAAATAAATCATTTAGAATGGGCATTAATTACAGATTCAATCCTGATACTTTAAGTTTTGATAAGATCGAACGCAACGTTCGCTCACTTATCAAAAAGGCGCTGGGCTATTTGTCCACCGGGATTGTATCCGGTATTATCTTTTTCTTCATCTTCCTGCAATTCTTCGAGACACCCGTTACCAAAAGACTGCGGAGGGAAAATGATCAGTTGCTGTCGCAATACAATCTGATGAACAAAGATATTGAGAAGATTTCCATGGCCATGGAAGATATTCAGATGCGTGATGACAATATTTATCGTGTCATATTCGAGGCCAATCCAATTCCATCGACTGTGAGAATGGCCGGTTTCGGTGGAGCAAACCGTTACACCAAGCTGGAAAGCATGGACAACTCCGAATTGATTATCTCGGTAGCAAAAAAACTTGATGTCCTTTCCAAACAGGTATATGTTCAGTCCAAATCGTACGACGATGTGGTCAAAATGGCATTGGGCAAGGAGAAAATGCTGGCAAGCATCCCATCCATCATGCCTGTATCCAACAGAGACCTTAAGCGTACTGCTTCAGGCTGGGGCATGCGCATGCATCCAATTTACCGGATCCCCAGATTTCACTATGGAATGGATTTTACAGCACCTCAGGGGACAGATATTTTTGCCACCGGTAACGGCATTGTTAAGGAAGCTGGAAGAGATGCCGGATATGGAAACACCATTATTATTGATCATGGATATGGATATGAATCCATGTACGGACATCTTTCGCGCATCATGGTTAAGGTAGGTCAGACCATAAAAAGAGGCGACATTATAGGACTGGTGGGTAGTACAGGTGCATCAGTAGGTCCGCATCTTCACTATGAAGTCAGCAAAAACGGTCAGAAGGTAAATCCGCAAAACTATTACTTCCAGGATCTTAATCCGTTAGAATACGAAAAGATGATCACCATCTCATCCAATACAGGTCAAAGTTACGATTAACCTAAAATTGAATACCGTGGCATTTAAAGCACCGAAATCAGAAAAGCTTTATTTTTCAATCAGCGAGGTGGCTGAAAAGTTTAACCTGGCTCCCTCTGCTTTGCGTTTTTGGGAAAAAGAGTTTGATACGATCAAGCCTTTCAAAAACAAAAAGGGAAATCGTTTTTACACCCAGGAGGACATTGATCATCTTGCCGTTATCAATCATTTGGTCAAGGAGCGCGGACTAACGCTCAAGGGTGCCAAGGCGAAAATCAAGGAGAACAAGGAGGGAGTGGACCACAATTATGAAATTGTACAGAAGCTTCAGGAGATCAAGCAGTATTTGATCGAGATTAAGGAGATTCTTTGAGAGATGAGACATGAGACATGAGAGATGAGACATGAGAGATGAGAATGGAGAGTGAGAAAATGGGAAGATGAGAGGGTGAGCGTGCAGAGGTTGCTCTCCGTGACCGTCAAAGTTGAAAATTAGAAATTGAACATTTACCTTTAATCAAATGCTCCTCCGGAATATTACAGATCACCTCGAAAAAATTGCACCCCTTTCTTACCAGGAATCCTATGACAATGCAGGTTTAATCATTGGCGATAAATCGCAGGATATTTCATCCGCATTAATTGCAATTGATGTAACCGAAGAGGTAATTGATGAGGCCATTACCCATGGATACAAGCTGATTATCAGTCATCATCCACTAATTTTCAAAGGAATCAAACGAATTACCGGATCAAATGAAGTAGAGAGATGTTTGATCAAAGCGATCAAAAATGACATTGCCATTTATGCGGCACACACCAATCTTGATAGCATCAAAGGTGGCGTTAATTCAAAGATTTGCGAAAAACTCGGACTGGAGAAATGCCGGATTCTAGCTCCCGCCCAAAACCAATTGCTTAAATTGGTTACCTATGTGCCTGAAAACCATGTTGAAATTGTCAGGTCAGCACTTTTTGAAGCTGGGGCTGGAGTCATTGGCAATTACGACCAATGCAGTTTCATCAACTCCGGGTTAGGTACTTTCAGAGGCAATGAAGATAGTACACCATTCGTTGGAACTGTTGGTGTTTTGCACAGTGAACCTGAAGTCAGGCTTGAAACAATCATACCTCGTCATCTGAGTTCAAAAATTGTGACTGCACTTAACGCAGCACATCCTTACGAGGAAGTTGCCTATGACCTTGTGCCCATCGAAAATAATTTTCCAGCAGTTGGCATGGGGATGATCGGACAGCTGTCGTCACCTTCCGATGAGATTGATATTCTGAATCTAATCAAGTGTGTGTTTGGCTGTGAAGTGATCAAACATACAGAGCTTCTGAACAAAAAGATCAGTAAGATTGCCGTATGTGGCGGTTCAGGTAGTTTTCTGATAAACAATGCTATCGCGGAAGGAGCTGACCTCTTTATTACGGCAGATCTCAAGTACCACGACTATTTTGAAGCCGATAAAAAGATCATTCTGGCAGACATTGGCCATTATGAGAGCGAACAATTTACGAAAGAGGTTTTAAAAGAGATAGTTTTAAAAAAATTCCCTACATTTGCACTCCGTTTATCGGATGTAAAAACCAACCCGGTTTCTTACTTTTGAGGCTTTAGTATAACATATAATATTCTGGATATGTCTTTAGAAATTAACAAAACAACCGATGGCAAAGAGGTTTCAGTTCAGGAAAAACTGAAAATGCTCTATGAATTACAAACCGTTGTTTCAGAAATCGATAAAATTAACACGCTGCGCGGAGAATTACCGCTAGAGGTTCAGGATCTTGAAGATGAAATCGTCGGATTAAAAACCAGACTTACGAACCTTCAGGATGAGATCAAAAATCTCAACACAGCTGTTGCCAACAAGAAAATTGAGATCAAGGATTCCAAAGCCAAGATCGACCATTACAAGGAGCAGCAGGAGAATGTGCGCAACAACCGTGAATTCGATTCTATTTCCAAAGAGATGGAATTTCAGACCCTCGAAATTGAGTTGGCCGAAAAACGGATCAAAGAATATTCGGTAGAAGTAAAAAGCAAGGGTGAATTGCTTGATGCCTCCAATTTATTGCTGAAAGAGCGTGAAGAGGACCTTATCCGCAAGAAAAAAGAGCTGGAAGAGATCACAGCTGAGACAGCTGTCGAAGAGGATTTGCTCAAAGCCAAGACAGCCAAAATCGCCACCATGATCGAAGATCGTTTGGTGACAGCCTTCAACAAGATCCGGAAAAACGCACGCAATGGCTTGTCTGTTGTGACTGTGCAGCGCGATGCTTGCGGGGGATGCTTCAACAAAATCCCGCCACAACGCCAGCTGGATATCGCTTCACGCAAGAAGATCATCGTTTGCGAATATTGCGGAAGGATCTTGGTCGACAAAGACATCGCCACCCACCAGGAAGAAGAGAATTAAACTAAGAACAGATATAAAAAAAAGCCCGCTCGGGCTTTTTTTTTATATCTGTTCTTACCATTCTCCGCCTGCACCGCCGCCGCCGAAGCTGCCGCCTCCAAAACCGCCGAAGCCGCCAGAGTCTCCGCCGCCACCACCCGAAAAATCGTTCCAGGAGCCACCGCCGCCGCGACCGCCGAGCATACTTAGAAGCCAGAGGGATCCCAGCAAACTCGTACCACCGCCATCAGCGCCAACAGTTTGGTTGCGATTGCGGTTAAAGATCATAAAAATGATGAAAATGATGACCAATATTCCAAAACCCGGGAAAACCGACTTCTTTGAGACTTTCTTATCATATTGATCAGCAGTAAACTCGCCAGCAGTCAATGACATGAGCACCGAAGTGGCACGGTCGAGCCCAGTGTAATAGTCATCCACCTTGAAACTAGGCATCATTTCAGCCACAATGATTGTTTTGCGGGCAGTAATATCAGGTACTGCTCCTTCGAGACCATATCCGACAGCAATAAAGATTTTGCCAGTCTCGCCGTTGGCCAATTTTGGCTTCACCATAATCAGTATGCCGTTGTTCTTACCCTTTTGACCAATTCCCCATTTCTGGGCAAGTTGAAAGGTGTAGTCACCTTTTTCATACCCAAAAATATCTTTGACAATTACAATGGCTATCTGGGTGGAGGTTTTCTGGTTAAAATTCACCAGCTTATTTTCCAGAGCTCTAGCCTGATCGGATGAAAGGACACCGGCAAAATCATTGACCAAGCGGGGCGGATCAGGACGAACAGGAAATTCATCAGCGGCTTTCAAGCCGGTGATTACCAGAAGAAAGACTACAAAAAGGAACATCCGGGGACTTACAATCCCTTTCAAATTATGTTTCATCATCTATTTACCGTAAGATATTTCATCAGGAAGTTCATTGATGTCATCATCCTGGTAAGGGAAAAATTCTTTGAGCTTCTCTCCTACTTTTCCGATACCCAGAACAAAACCTTCAGCGAGATTGCCTTTTGAAAAATTACTTATCATCAATTCTTTTACATCATCCCAAAAACCGGCCGGAACAACCGCGTTGATGCCGGCATCTCCAATAATGGCGAATTTCCGGTCGTCGGTTGAAAGGTATATAAGTACGCCATTTCTCAAGGCAGTCTTATGCATTTTAAGGGATTTGAAAAGCCAGGAAGTCCTATCGAGCACATTTCCTTTACAGACAGATTCAATGTGAACCCGAATCTCTCCTCCGGTCTGGAATTCGGCCGACTTGATGGCTTGAACTACCTGTTGCTCCTCTTCTTTGGAGAGAAATTTAACTTTACTCACCTGATTGGGATCTATTAAATTAATGATCTAAAACTGAACCTTAGGGGCCGTGGAGGCTCCTTTTTCAGCCTCAAAATAGGCTTTCTTCTCAAAATTGCGCATTGAAGCGATCATACTCTGAGGGAACAAGCGGATGTAGGTATTGAAAGCCTGTGCCGCCAGATTGAATTTCTGACGTTCGACTGTAATTCTGTTTTCTGTCCCCTCGAGCTGTGCCTGAAGGTTCAGAAAGTTTTCGTTAGCTTTCAAGTCAGGATATTTCTCAACAACCACCATCAATCTGGACAAAGCAGAAGATAAACCTCCCTGAGCTTGTTGAAACTGTTGAATAGATGCGGCATTCAATTTAGTCGGATCAACTGTAACGGCAGTTGCTTTTGCCCTTGCCTCAATAACGGCTGTCAGCGTTTCGCTTTCGTGAGCTGCATAGCCCTTTACTGTGCTAACAAGATTTGGTATCAGGTCGGCACGTCTTTGGTAAACATTTTCAACCTGCGACCATGAGGAAGATACTCCTTCTTCCATGGTAACCATGTTGTTACCGGTTTTTATTCCCCAACTAATTCCAAAAAACAGAGCCAAAAAAATGACTCCTATTACAATCCATGCTGTCTTGCTCATAACGATTTTTTTTAAGATTAGTCTAAATAATCACTGTGAAATTACACAAGATATTTCGCAATTTATTGGACTGCCCCTTTATTTGAATTGTTTAACTTATTGTTAACAATTATTCTACATTCCGGATAAGGACAACCGCCTGAACGGAGATCCCCTCTTCCCTTCCTTCGAATCCCAATTTTTCGGTGGTGGTTGCTTTGATGTTAACATCATCCTGACCGCAACCAAGAATCGCTGCTATGACAGCTTCCATTTCCGGTATCCTGTCTTTCAGCTTTGGGCGCTGAGCCGAAATTGTGGCATCCAGGTTAACCAGGCAATATCCTTTTTCTTTGATCATTCCGTACACCAAAGCCAACAATTTCTTGCTGTCAATATTCTTGTAAGCTGAATCCGTATCCGGAAAATGAAAACCAATGTCGCGCATGCCGGCGGCTCCCAGCAGCGCATCACAAATAGCATGAAGCAAAACGTCGCCATCTGAATGGGCAACAGTGCCTTTCTCGTGTGGAATTAGAATTCCACCGAGCCAAAGCTCTTCGCCTACTGCCAGTTGGTGGACATCGTAACCCTGACCGATTCTAATCTTCATTTTGTAGAAGTGACTAAAGTGAGCTAAAGTGACTAGAGTGACTAAAATTCATGTAAAGTTACATTAACGAACTGAAGCTACAAGTACTTTAGCTCACTTTAGTCACTCTAGTCACTTTAGGCACTTTAGTTGGTGAAAACCATCCTCCCTGATTTAGATGCCTGGACCCCATCCTGCCCTGTTAGTGTAATCCGGTAAAGATAGACACCCATAACAGGAACAGGATCCAGTTGGAAGGGGTTCCAACATAAATCTGTGATTTCATACCCTCGTGAAGCAAGTAGTTTTTGATCTGAATAGATTGTTCGCCCATTAATGTCCATCACTTCCAGTTTAACATCAAATAGTTCATCGTAGCGATTGTGTGTCATGACAAATCTGGTCTGATCAGAGAATGGATTTGGAAAATTGGACATGGCTTTCAATTCTAACTCTTTACTCGCAATGAAACGCACTGAAACAGAAGATGAATTATTTGACGTATCCCAAATTTTAAAGGTAAGTGTGTGCGGTCCGGGCGTTAATTCGGAGAGAAGATATAAAATGGTCCCTGACTTCCAGGTAGCTGCATCTGCCCTGTAAAAATCGTTCAGGTTTACGCGGCTGGCTCCATCCCCGTCAACTTCAAGTGTAATGTCGTGACCAATCCCGTATCCGGAACTGTTGATGCCATTTTCATCTTTGACATATACGATTAATAGTGGGTTCAGGGAAACACTGGCACCTTCAGTAAATTTTTCATTTTCGAGATACAGCTTTATCTCCGGGCCCTTGATGTCAGAAATAGAAACGTTTTCAGTGCCATTGAAGTGAATGTTTGCAAAGGAGCCATTGCCATCCGAAGCTCCGTTGTTGACATAATATCGGATCAATCCGGCTCCCTTGTTGAAATTTACATCTTTGGGAACGACAAAAGAGTACGAAAACGATCCATTCCTGACCGGTACATTCCCTTCGAAAAGCTTATTTTCTTGCAAAAGATAGGTGAATTGAGGTTGTCCTCCGTTTCCCAAAGTCGTTTTACTGGTAGGCTGGTCCAGAACCTGGGCCGTCATATTGCCATTAAAAAGGCCCATTTTTTCACCCTTCTTATCCCTGACCTCGCCTGCGATGGTCACCATGCTTGTCGGGGAAATGATGCCACTGAACTGATCAAGTGGTTGATGGTTGATTTCGAGGTTCACGCATCTGTTTTCGGGATAATTGAGACGGAGAGCAGGGTCTCCCAAAAGACAGAATTTGGCCGTGTTGATGGATCCACTATTTTCATTTTTTATGGTCCGGATCAAATCACCCAAGCGAAGCGGAATGCCTTGCATATCCTTGTCAAAAACGTGGTTAAAGAAGCTCTTGTTGATCTCAAAATTGGAGGCTGAATAGACTAGCCGGGTGGCCGACAGCAAAGCAATGGCTCCTCCGGCAGGATGAAAATAAAGATGTTCGCCTGCAGATCGTTTGACAATCATATCCCACCGGCTAAACTCGCAAGTGGCCGTTACAAATAAAGGAAGGCGATCCTTGTTGCTCCAGGAATCTATGTCCGAAACAGTAAGAACTCTTTCGTGCGCAAGCCCGTCTTCGCTGGCATGACCTACATAATTAACCATCAAGCTTCCTGACTGGACTGAACGGCGAATCGCCACGGTAACCTCCGGATAACGTTTTTCGGGAGTAAGCACCTGCGGATAGGCATCAAAATATATTTTCGATGTCTTATATTCCGGGTTGCTTTTGTTAACATTTACAGCAAGTCTTTCAGAATCTGACACATGAAGATTATTGTCCTCATCATCGCCAATGAAGGTGATGTTGTTGCGCCAATCTCCAAGAGAAGCGGCATCATGGTAATGAATTATTTTTTCAACTGCAAAGTTTGCTTCGCTAAGTGAGGAAGCCGGAATGCGCCCGATTCCAATATCCAACTTTCCCGTTTGACCCCCTTCGGCTGGATCCAGTTGTCCAAAGAAATCGTCTGTCACATAGGAATTTATCCGGCTAAGTGAATTTTCAGACTGGAATGTCGGAATCCAATTGGGATTATTTTCTCCCGGGATATGAACCTGATCGCAAGTTCCTTTCCCGAAAAGAAGCAAATATTTTAAAACAGATGTTCCGGAGCTACTTTTTTGCTTGTAGAGGTACCGGATGAAATTACGAAGTGCAGACACATCGGGGTATCCGCCTGAAAGATTATTGAAGATGGCTTCAACTGTTACCACAGAAACTGTCATGCCATCCGTTGTTCGATGGAATTGGGCCAGCCTCTCTGCCTGATCATAAAATGCTGCTGGAGCCAGGATCAGGTATTGTGGCATTTCAACTTTCATAATATCTGCGTTGGTCACATCATCTGATTTGGTCACTCCCGGACTTTGGCTTTGCGGATCAAAAAGCAAAAAGCTTCTCAGGCCATCGCTCATGGCGCGAAAGGTCAGCTGATTTCCATTGAGTTGATAGTTTAACCGAATAGGTGACAACGAATTGGTGATATCCCATAGTTGTAAGCCAGACAAGGCTCCACTGATCTGATATTCAGCAATTTTCCCGATACCAATGGTACGGCTATCCCTGAAATTTAGTGGAGTTCCACTGTATTGAAGGCTTCGCCGGAGTTGCAGTGTGGCACAATCGAACCAGCACTGATCGGAAGTCGTACCATTGTATTTCAAGGAAATGTTGATGGCTGATCCAGTCAGTTTCTTGGACATCCGAAGTGAGTCTTCAGTGGCAAAATCTGCTTCAGCGGCTGACTGAACCGGGCTGAAAGTGATTTTTTCCGGAGTATTGCCATTGAGTGCAATATCCATTGTGGTAACGGAAAAGCTTCGTCCTGCCGCATATACCTTAAGTGTAACAGGATCTGTTTCCATTCTGTTCGGAAATGAAAAGCTTTTACTTAAAACACTCCCTCCCGAAAGCAAGGCTGTGAACCATCTGGATCCGGATTCGAGCAAATTCAAATTTTCTTCCTCCCACAATCCGAAATCATCGTATTCTGATGTTTTCACATCCGCGTTACCAGCAGGTTGATCCATCAAGGGGAAAGCCAAATCATTGCCAACATCCTCCGTTAGGAAAAAAAAAGATTTTCCTCTGGCGCATTGATTTCTGGATGGGTAAAATTGCCCTGAGACCGGTTCGTAATTCCAACTCACCGAACCTGGCACATAAAAAATCAAAGATTCGGACCCTACTGACTCCGAAAATTTCAAGACCGGTATTTGTATTGGGCCATTATCCGAAGAAATACTGCTTATACCTGACATCTTTTCGTTCCTGCTGCCGAATAATTTCACGTTTTCGGGATGAAGAAATCCAATATTTTTTAACCAGGAATAAGAGATTTTGTGAATACCCGTTGATGAAGTTTCAATTTTGATCCATTTTCCTCTGGCAAACAATGTGTTTTGTACGACGGTCTGCGACATGCTTCCCAAGGATAGTTGCATGGTGAAGAATATACATATATACCTATTAAAGAGACGTTTGAACATTTTCAGCGGAAAAATATTTCGAGATGAACACCTCCATAGGCACGAATGACAGATAAAAAAACGACCGGATTTGCCTTTTTATGAAGCGACTATTGAACAAATTTAAAAAAATCGATGTTTATAGTGTAGTTCCTTGTTGAAAAATGAATATAGTTTTCATTATTTTGCAATATATTTGTGGCAATTGCTAATTTTCAGGACAAAATATAAACGCATGAAATAGACATAAGGTAATTTTCACACCAAATGAAAATGATTATGTGGCTATTCCATCCGACATTTAAAAAACAAAATATTAACAGATGAAAATCTATACGGTAATATTCTTCGTCATAAGCCTTCTGGTTTCCTCTTGCAGTCTGATACCGTCAAAGAAAAGCAGTTCTTCCACTACCGGCTGGGGATACAATACCACAAAAAAT
>SESG01039001.1_pt1 | contig 13669 bp, 14 predicted proteins | sample 3171421 | NCBI WGS metagenome assembly SESG01 (sample SAMN10866946, study PRJNA518727) | freshwater metagenome | biome: subpolar coniferous forest; feature: holomictic lake; material: water; isolation source: holomictic Lake 227, 6 m and 8 m depth | place: Canada: near Kenora, Ontario | collected... | reverse complement strand
CATAGGCCGTAAGCTATAAGCTTTTCAAGGAGTTTTATATGGGGATATGTTTAAGGTTGTAGTGTATGGCCTAGGGCATATGGCTTATGGCGGGCGCGGCGCCCTTACGGCATAGTCCTATGAATTTTGAAGCTGAAATCACACTGCTGATCAAATCCAAATACCCGCTTATTCTGGTGGACACTATAGACGAGGATTATGTCGCGAGGCAACTCTCCGATATAACCGCGGACCTCGGCCTCGATTCCTATTGCTGGTCGCTTAGTAAAGGCCTCCGTGTCGGCCGTAACGAGAACGCCTTCTACCAGAGCTCCGATCCGGTCAAGATGCTCAAGATCGTCAACGACCTGCTGAACGATAAACAACCTTCTCTTTTTGTGTTCAGCGATTTTCATAAATTCCTCGACGACGCGGCGACATGTAGATTTTTCAAAGATATCATCGGCAGGATAAATAACACCCGCACCACCATAATAATCATAGGCGGGGAATACAGGCTGCCGGCTGATATCGAGCCAATGGCCGCGCGCATTACCGGCGGCTATCCTGAAGAAAAAGAGATTATGGCCGAGATAAACAGCGCGGTCGCGGAGTTCAGGCTTTCTTCGGTCGCGCTGACGATAGAACTGGGGCCGGAGGATTTTAAGCGCGTGGTCAAATCTCTTAAAGGATTGTCGCTCCAGCAGATACGCAATGTCATTAATGGCTGTATCCTCAGGGACGGCCGCTTTGATAAAGCCGATATGATGGAGATAGAGAAGTATAAAAAAGAGCTTTTTGACCGGGAAGGCATACTTGAATATTTCGGAGCCGTGCAGCCGTCCGATATCGCCGGCTTTGACAACCTTAAGAAATGGGTGCTGGATCGCAAAAACTCAGTTTTTTTAGATAAGGCGCAGTTGGCGTCACCCAAAGGCCTTCTGCTTCTGGGTGTGCAGGGTTGCGGAAAAAGCCTGGCGGCCAAAGTTATAGCCGGGGAATTTGGCATACCGCTTTACCGTCTGGATCTTAACCGGCTCTACTCAAAATACATAGGCGAAACAGAAGAGAATCTCCGTAAGGCGCTAAAAACCGTGGAGCGCCTTTCCCCGGTCTGCCTCTGGATAGACGAGATAGAAAAGGTATTCGCCTCCTCCTCGGGAGATGTGGACGGAGGAGTTTCAAAGCGGGTGCTCGGCACCATGTTAACATGGATGCAGGAGCGCAAGGAACGCTCGTTCATCGCCGCCACTTCAAATGATATAAATCTCCTGCCGCCTGAGCTTTTGCGCAAGGGCCGTTTCGACGAGATTTTCTTCGCGGATTTGCCTGACGCCGCCGCGCGTGAGGGCATAATCAATATTCACCTTAAGAAGCGCGGGCTGGCCCCGGCTCAGTTCGACGCGGCGGCCCTCGCGCTCAATTCAGAAGGCTTCAGCGGAGCCGAAATAGAGCAGGCCGTTATCTCGGCTCTGTATAGTTCCTCCGGCGCTGGCGAAAAGATTTCCACAAAACACATAATTGAACAGATCCGGCTTACCCGGCCGCTTTCCGTCATTAAGGCGGACGAGATCGATTCCCTGCGCGAGTGGGCGAAAGAGAGACGTATATTGCCGGTGTAAAAACCATATAGCGCGTATAGCCTATGGCAATAACCTTACCTAAAACTTATGGCTTATGGCGGGCGCGGCGCCCTTACGGCTTCTGGCAAATATTTTTATGAAAAATATTTTAGTCACCGGCGCCACCGGCTATATCGGCGGCCGCCTCATTCCGCGGCTGCTGGAAAAAAGCTATAAGGTGCGCTGCCTCGCGCGCAACCCAAACCATCTGGCGGGGCGGCCCTGGACCGGCCAGGTGGAAATAATAAAAGGCGATGTTCTTTACGGCTCCGGCCTGGATGAAGCCCTGAGCGGCGCGGACGCCGCTTATTACCTTATTCATTCCATGGCGGATGTTTCCAATTTTCAGGCTTTCGAGAAGACCGCTGCTGAAAATTTTGCGGCCGCCGCTAAAAAGCATGGTGTGAAGAAAGTTATATATCTCGGCGGGCTTGGTTCCCAGGCCGGAGGACTTTCAAAACATCTGGCCTCCAGGCACCGGGTGGGAGAGATACTGCGCTCGGCAGGCCTGAATGTCACGGAATTCCGTGCCGCCATCATAGTCGGTTCCGGCAGCATCTCGTTCGAGATCATGCGCTATCTGGCGGAGCGTTTGCCTTTAATCCCATGCTTTAATTGCATGAAAGAAACCCTTTGTCAGCCTATCGCCATACGGGATGTCCTTAGCTATCTTATACTTGCGCTTGAAAATCCCGGGGCTGATAATAAAATAATCGACATCGGCGGGCCCACGGTGCTTTCTTACCGGGATATGCTGAAAATTTATGCCGAAACCCGCGGTCTGAAGCGCGGATTTTTCACCTGTCCGTTTTGGTCGTCCGGGCTGTCTTCACGGCTCATCGGTCTTATAACGCCTGTTCCCTCCATGTTCGCGAAGCCTCTGCTGGAAAGTCTTTCAAACGATGTGGTCTGCGCCAGCGACGCCGCGCTGCGGCTATTCCCCGGCGTAAAGCCGCTGGATTATCACACGGCGGTAAAGTACGCGCTGGTCCGCTTAAGCGAGAACGCCGTGGAAACCTCGTGGACCGCCGCGTATACTCCGTCCTACGCCAGGCCATATACTTTTGAGGATAGCGAGGGTATTATCCGCCACGCCCATGTCCTGGATATCGGGGCGCCGGCTGAAGTTGTTTTCAAAGTGTTTTGCGGCATAGGCGGCCGGCGCGGCTGGTTCTACTGGCAGTGGCTCTGGGCTGTTAAAGCGCTGCAGGACCGGCTGTCCGGCGGAATAGGGATGCGCCGCGGCCGCCGCCACCCTGACCAGATTCATCAGGGTGAGCCGCTGGATTTTTGGCATGCAGAGCGGGTGATTGAAGGTAGTATGATGCTGCTGCGCGCCGAAATGAAGCTGCCCGGCAAAGGTTGGCTGCAGTTTGAGGCCGTGCCGGGAGCGGGCGAAACCTCCACTCTTCGCCTTACGGCTTATTTTGAGCCGCATGGATTGTTTGGCAGCATTTACTGGTATTGTCTCTACCCGGCGCATGCCTGGATCTTCCGCGGTCTCGCGCTGGAGATACGCCGTCGCGCTACGGAGCTTCATCAGTCTCATCTTGTCGGGAAATAGTATCAGGAGCATCGCTTAACATCAATGTCTGAGGAATTAAAAAATAATCTTTACGCGACGCGCGCCCAGGACATTATTTTGGGAGCTGTCCTTATCTGCGCCTCGGTATTATGGCTCATTCTGCCTACGGGTGCCGGCACCGGGGGAGTTTCAGCCGCCGTCGTTTACCACGACGGCCGCGCAGTGGCCGAACTGCCGTTGGACAGGCAGGGGAGCCGCTCTTTTTCTTTTGAAGCCGGGACTATATCTGTGGAAGCGGTTCCAGGTCACGGTGTGCGTATATCGCAATCTAATTGCCCGGCAAAGGTTTGTGTTCATACCGGCTGGATAAACAAGCCGGGCGAGACTATCGCCTGCCTTCCGAACAAACTACTAATAGAGATAAAGGGTGAAAAACAGGAATATGACGCCGTTATTTACTAACCCGAATCCAGCCCGGGGCCGGGATATTTACCGCATAGCTTCGCTGGTGGCCATAGCCTGCGTGCTGCAGATAGCGGAATCTCTTATTCCTAATCCTATACCGGGAGTGCGGCTGGGGCTGGCGAACATGATCACTCTGGTGACCATGGCTGACCTCGGCTTCGCCAGCGCTATGGAAGTGGCGGTTTTAAGGACTGTAGTCAGTTCCCTTGTGCTCGGTTCTTTTTTGACCCCGGGTTTTATGCTCAGTTTTTTCAGCGCGGTGGCCAGCACCGGAGTAATGTGGGTTTTTTTGCGCTTTTCCGTCACTTTCCCGGCCTGGGGCTTCAGCCTGATAGGCATAAGCATCGCCAGCGCCGTGGCGCATAACGCCACGCAGCTTTTTTTGGCCTACTTTCTTATGATAAGGCATAAAAGTATTTTTTATTTCGCCCCGTGGCTTGTTATCAGCGGCGTGCTTATGGGCTGGTTCACCGGTCTGGTGGCGGCTGAGGTTCTGAAACGGCTGAAGAAGGACGGGGCGCGCGACCGCGTGCCGGTTTCTCCGGTCCATTCGCAATCTTCCGCCTCAGCCGGGAAGTCGTTCATGCGCAGGCTGGCGCCCGAGTGGAAAATAGCCGGCGCCATGTCGATAATCTGCTATATTTTATTTATAAACAACTGGTTATCTTTCCTGCCGGTGGCGGCGGGGCTGCTGATCTTTACTCTTTCCGCCCGGCTTAGCCCCGGGGAATATTTAGATGTTCTCCGGAAGTTTAGGAGCATCTCATCGCTGGCGGCAGCATCTTTCCTTTTTCCCGCTCTTTTCGGCAGCTTGGACGGCGGCGTAATGCTTTTCTCAGCCGGACCTGTCGGAATAACCGCCGGCGGGCTGACGAACGGCGCCTTTTTCGCTTCGCGGATAATGCTTATGGCCTGGACCGGCTTTTTACTGAACCTTTGCGCCTTGCCGGAAGAAATTGCCGAGGGCATACGGAGGCTCGGCCGTCCGTTCAAATTCCTCGGCCTCCCGGTGGAAAGGTTCGCGGTGATAATCAGCATTTCCTGGAGCCAGATCCCGGCGCTTTCAGCCCGCGCGCAGGCGGTGATAACCGGCAGCTTCGCCGGCGGCTGGCGGATGAGGTCTCCGGGTCGTGTCGTCGGACTTTTGGCCGGCATTGTTTCCGCGATGTATTGCGGTCAGTCCGAAGCGGGGCTTGATATCGATGGTAAGGCCGCCTGAGCGCGGTATATAAGGAGAACCGGATATGAATGAGAACATCTTTGAGAAAGTGAAGCTGGCAGAGCTTCCGAAAACGGCAAAACTATTTATTTCCATGTTCCTGGCGGTTATGGTATGCGGCTATCTGATGGCGATACTTACCGTCAACACCTCCATGGGTCTGCTGAAGGAAACATACGCTCCGGGCGAAAAGATAACCTATGAATTCGGCGGCAACGCGTATGAGAATATAGTTAACCATTACCGGGGATCCGTGACCGACCCGGCCGGTTATCCGGGCATGGATCTGCCGACCATGACCGCTACCAGCCATACTCATTTTATAGCCATGGGCCTGATGATGTTCTGCCTGGGGTTCGTCTTCCTGTTCACAAATACGCTGCCCGAGTGGTTTAAAAAGTTCGTTCTGGTGGACTCGTTCGCGGCTGTAATCATAGCCGTGGGCGCTTTCTGGTTTATAAAATATATTTCCGGGCTGGGCGCCCTGCTGATGATGTTTTCGGGCATGCTGCTCGGTTTCTGCGTGATGTTTGAGACGGCGGTGCCGCTATACGAGATGTGGCTTAAGAAGGAACGCGTGGCTGAAAAAAGCGCGGACTGATGAGCGCTAAAATCCGTAGGCGTTGAACATAATAAAAGGAGCACATGATGAGAAAATTAATATCTCTGGTTGGCTGCGCGGCGCTTTGTATGGCGCTCGCGGCGCAGTCAAAGGCCGAAGTTGACGGTTTGGTAAAGATCGGTGGACACCTGGAGGGCCCGGTGCTTTCCGATTCGGTTTGGGGCCACGCCGTGGTCAACGGAGTGAAAACCAGGGATTCTTACTCGGCTGGCAGCTATTTTGGCAGCCACACTTTTATAATGTATGTATCTAAGGACATAAACGACACTATGTCGGTTAATATATCCCCGGACTTCAGCAACGCCGGCGCCGGCGCCACCCCCAGCCTGGGTAAGAAGCTGGGCGAAGGGCTCAAGGATACCGGCACCAGCCCAACCCTGAGATTCTACGAGGCGACCTTTAACATGGGCCTTCCCGATTACGGCGTCCAGATGAGGGCCGGTTTCATGTCGCTGCCGTTTATACAGGACTACGGCAAAGAATTGTTCTGGCACGAGGAACAGAACGGCGGCAAGTTCACGCTGGGCAACAGCTGGTATGACACCGGTCTGGAAATATACAAGCCTTTTGAAGCCGCGGGGGTATCTCTGCCTCTTTCGCTATATATCGTCAACGGCAACAGCTCCCTTAACCGCGATAACAATAACGGTAAATCCGTAATGATACATGTCGAGCCAGAATTCGCAGGGGTGAAAACCTTCGCCTCGTTCGGCGCCGGCAAGTGGGGGGATAAGCTGGCGCTATCCACCGGCACAGTTAACGGCGTGGTGGACAACCAGTTTAAGAAAGGATTTTTCCGCTGGTCCTATGGCGCGGCTTACACTTATAAGCGCCTTAAGGCGCGCGGCGAAGTGGCAGGCGGAAAATGGCAGGACAGCCTTTTTTCCGGCGCGGCCGAGGAATCCGATAAGAGAACTTTCGGCTATTACGGCAAGGTGTTTTATAGCGTGGTGCCTGAGAAGCTTACCGCCATGGTCCATTACAATATGTACAGGGCCGACGCGGCTGCCGTGTCGCCCGCCAACCATGTAATAATTGAGACATATAAAACCACCACGCTTGGTCTTCAGTACGAGCTGGCTCCCGCCGCCACTTTCATCGTTCAGTATGATATCGGTAAATGGAAGAATGACGATGTGGCCGGGCAAGAGGATTCCATTAAGTTTAATCGCGCACTCGCGTCGGTAAAGGTGACTTTCTGATCAGGCCGGGTTATTTGTAAAGTCCGAGCGTACGCCGTCCGGATAGGAAAATATGAAAAAAACAGCGATTATCCTCCTTCTGGCCGCCGCGGCCGCCACGGTGTTTTTTTACCGCGCCGATATCTTTACAAAAAAAGGCGCGATCATCAAGCGCACCAGGTTCATGATGGACACGCTTTGCACTATACAGGTTCCCAATGCGGCCGGCGCCTCAAAGACAGAGGCCGCGATAAACCGCGCCTTCGACAGGATGGCGGAGCTGGATGAAAAGTTCAATTGCACCAACCCTGAAAGCCCGCTGTATAAATTTAATAACGCCAGAGTCCCCATAACCGATCCAGAGATTATTGAGCTGGTGAAACGGGCGCTGGAGATCAGCCGCGAAACAGGCGGAGCTTTCGATATCACCGTGCAGCCGCTGGTGGATATCTGGGGATTTTTTACAACTTCCGTCTCTTCCCAAACCGTTCCTTCGCCGCAAAGCATTAAGCTCGCGCTCTCCCGCACCGGCTGGCGGAGGATCTCCGTAAAGAACGGCGCGGTCACAGCGGCGGATAAGGATGTAAGGATAGATCTGAGCGGCATAGCCAAGGGTTATTCTATCGGCGAGGCGGTAAAAGTCCTTAAGGCGGCCGGTGTCAGGTCAGCCCTGATACTTGCCGGCGGCCAGGTCCAGATTTTTGGTTCTGCGGCGCCCGGCGTGCCCTGGAAGGTGGGCGTGCGCAATCCCCGCAAAGAAGGCTATATCGCCGGGCTCGCTTTCGATTCAGAAACCGGCATTTCAACCTCCGGGGATTATGAGAGGTTTTTTGAGGTTGATGGCGTGCGCTATCACCACATCTTAGACCCGAAGACCGGATACCCGGCCAGGGGTGTAATGAGTCTGAGCGTCATCAATCAGGACCCCGTACAGGCGGACGCGCTTTCCACCGCGCTTTTTGTGATGGGCCCGGAGCGGGCGCTTAAATTTGTGAAACGGCAATCCGGATCAGAAGTTATAATTGTCAACGCCAAAGGTGAGATCGTCACCTCTCAGGCGGATAAAGTCAGGTGAGGAACATATATGCGCAAAGCTAGAATATTTGCAGTAACCGCGGTGATGCTGCTCGTAGCCGGGCTAGGCTATTGCCGGGCTGAAAGGCTGATTTCGGACGAGAAAGCCATCAAGGAAATGCTGCCTGACACGGACCGGGTGGAAAAAATCGTCAGGACGCTGACCGAAGCGGAAATAGCCGTCATCAGGGGCCAGCTCGGTTCGCTGACGATGCCGGCCGAGGGCGGCAAAAAGGCCGCGGATGTTCTGGAATATACTTTTTACTTCGGGATGAAGGGCGACAAAAAAACGGGTGTGGCCCTTTTTGACTCCCAACCGGGAAAATGGGGAGCCATCAATTTTATTTACGGCCTTGACGCCGAAACCGGAAAAACAAGGAATATGGCGGTGGTTTCGCTTTCGGAAAAGCGCGGCCGCCCCGTGGCCCTTAAAAGCTTCCTTAAACAGTTCTTCGGCAGGGGAAAGGCGGACCCTTTTGAGATCGGGAAAGGGCTTAACGCGATAGTCGGCGCCACGGTCTCCAGCAAGACCGCGGCTTTTTCGGCGCGCAAGGCCGTAGTTTTGTACGACGCCCTTTTCCCGCGCCTGCAGACGGCCCCTTAATCCCTAGGGGCCTGCCCCCTCAGTTCAGCGCCGCTGTTCCTGCCGCGCGCAGCTTGTTGACCCGCAAGGCTATTTCCACAAGGTCCAAATCCGAGATCTCAGGGAAGGACCGACACATCTCAAGCGACTTCACGGTCGCCCCCTTATTCTCAAAGAAGATTCTGGCTATTGTAAACCCCTTATACTTTACATCGTATCCCGGCCCCGTGAAGGGCCTCAGGCCGGGCCACATGCAGACGCGCTTTATGTAGGCGTTCAGCCCGCTGCTCTTCCTGGCCAGGTAACCATCGCGGCATATTGTTATGTCCCATCTCATATTGCCTCCCTGAAACTTTATTTTTCCCTCGCTGCCCATTAAAGTGTAGACCATGACCCCGACAGCGTCCTGTCGGGGTCGTAGAAAAGACCGCATGAGCCTTTTGCAGGGAATTGACTGAAATGGATAGGTATGTTATATTGAGAGGAATGGTTGATAGGAGAATATAGCAATGAAAAAAAGTTTAATTTTTACGGTATTAATCGCGTCTTTTTCGGCGGTCGTCATGGCGCAGCAGCCCCCGACTACCGGGAGCGATGCTAAATCGGCGGCGCCGGGTGTGTCGGGCGTTGATCAGGGCGACCGCGCCAAGGCGCTCAAGGAGCTGAAAGAGTTGAATGACAAAGAACTGGCCGAATTAAAGCTGGTGGACGACGCCGCTAAGCCCGCAAGGCAGAAGTATCAGGACCAGATGAAAGCCCTTCAGGCTCAGATTCGTGTCCTGGGCGAAAAACATAAGACCGATATGGATGCCGCAGGGAACCAAAGAAATGCTGTCCATGCCAAATATGTGTCCGCCAAATACCCTATTATGGACCGCATAAATCCGGGCTCCGGCGCCCGCCTCGCTCAGTACGACAAGGCTCTGTTGGATCTGGAGGCGCAGCAAAAAAATGACCTGGCCGCTATCACCGCGAATGAAAAGGCCGAGCTGTCTAAAAGGAATCCGGATAAAACGGCTTTGGTTAAATTCCGGGCTGACATGAAAGCGCTTGTCGATACCTATAAAGCTAAAAGGAAAGAACTTCAGTCTTTGTTGCGGCCGACTCCGGTTAAATAAACTTCAGGGGACGCTGATGACTAAATGACTAATTGCTAACAAGTCATAAACCGCCGGGGCAGCCCGGCGGTTTTGTTTTATATGGAAAAGGTATCAGGAGTCTTGGTGAAAAAGTCAGCATAAGCCTTTTGGGTGTAACTATTTATGCTTGCCCATCATCAACTCAAACTATGGTAAAATAACTCCGAGGAATTGATATGACATCGATGCGGAATATACGATATTTTTCCAAAAGGATAGCCGAGGAATACAAGCCCCGGCAAATCATACTTTTCGGGTCATACGCATATGGGAACCCCGGCCCCGATTCCGACGTGGACCTGCTGGTAATTCTCCGGGGCAAAGCCAAAGATACCGACAAAGCTGTGGAGATGCGGTTGAAATTACATCCGGATTTTCCGTTGGATTTATTAGTCAGATCGCCCATGTCTGTGCGCAAGCGCATCGCTATGGGCGACTGTTTTATGAAAGAAATCCTGGAGAAGGGCAAGGTCCTCTATGAAGCGCATAGCGCTTGAATGGGTCGCCAAGGCCGAAGGCGATTTTGCCACCGTTGAACGCGAATCCCGCGCCCGGGTGCGCCGGAATAACGACGCCATCTGTTTTCACGCCGAACAGTGCGTGGAGAAATACCTGAAGGCCCGGCTTGCGGAGGCTGGCGTTAGTTTTCCAAAGACGCACGACCTGACCATACTGCTGGACCTTGTCAAGCCTGCTGAACCGATGTGGGAAGTTTTCCGCAGGGGTTTGGCCATTCTCACGGAATGCGCGGTTAAATTCCGCTACCCCGGTGAATCCGCGGACAAGAAAACCGCCACAGAAGCCCTGGAAATCTGCCGGGCGTTCAGAAAGGCCGTCCGCGAATCACTGGGCCTTCGCAACGGCCGCTGACTCTTCAGCCACATGTCACAAACTACATCTTATAAGCAGCGAAAGTTTTGTTTTTTAGCGTTCGCGCTTATTGTCTTATCCGTTTTGATGCCGGCCTCGCCTGTCCTTGCCCGACCCAAAGGCAATGGCAACCCCGCCAATACCCTCAAATCCCTGTACACGCCGGATTATCTGGCGCTCAAAAACCGCATTCTGGAGCAATTTAAGGACCCAAAGCCCGGAGAATTCGGCGAGTTTGTAAAAGATGTTAAGAAGGATCTGGATACCAAACAGAAAGTTATAGCGTTCACTTTTGACGCCTGCGGCGGCAGGCACAGCGGTTATAACGCAAAGTTGATAGAGTATCTGCGCCATGAGAAAATCCCGGCCACGCTGTTCGTCACGGGCCTCTGGATAGACAAGAACATGGAAACATTTAAAAACTTGTCTAAAGATCCTTTGTTTGAAATAGAAAATCACGGCCTGCTGCATCGCACCTGTTCCATTACCGGCGCGACTATGTACGGCGTCATTCCCACCCGCAATATCGGCGATGTGATTGATGAGATGGAACTCAACGCCCGCAAGATAGCGGAGCTGACTGGCCGGCGGCCTGTTTTCTTCCGCTCGGCCACAGCCTATACTGACGAAGCCAGCGCCCGGGTGGCCGAAGCCCTCGGGATGAAAGTGGTCAGCTACGACATTTTGTCCGGCGACGCCATGCGCAGTTCTGTCAGGGTTATGGCGCGCAATATCCTGAAAGGTGCCAAGCCCGGCGCCGTGGTTATCATGCATTTTCACCGCCCGAAGTGGCATGAAGTGGCGGTGTTGAAAAAGGTCATTCCTGCCCTGCGGGCCAAAGGGTACACTTTCGGCAAGATGGAAGATTTTTCGCGGAAGTCCGGCGGTAAGTGAATAATACCGGGATGCTGCGCTGTCACGCGTTTGTCGCGGCGCGGTTATAGAATATTACTGAGTTTAAAGCGGAGGAAACATGGATGTGTTTAAATTTTTGGCGGGAGCCCTGCTCGGCGCTTTGGCCGCCTGGTTCTACGCGAAGTATAAATTTGTCAGCCGCGGCGCCGGGCTTACCCAAGAGGAAGCTGAAGCGCTGAAGGCCGAAAAAGACCGCCTCATTATAGAGAAAACCAAAGCGGAAGGTTCCGCCGCCATGCTTAAGACGACGCTTGAGAAATTTGAGAGCGAGCTTGCCGCGGAGCGCGCTGAAGTAAGGCGCCTGGACTCGGACCTGGCCTCAAGGAAGGCGGAACTGTCCTCCGCTTCCAAGAGATGGGCTGAGGAAAAAACTGAGTTTGAATCCCTTCAGAAGAAAATGGCTTCGGATTTTGAGAATCTGGCCAACCGGATATTGGACGAGAAGACCAAAAAGTTTTCCGAGCAGGGCCGCGAGAGCATTTCGGCCATACTGACGCCGCTTAAAGAAAAACTCAGCGCTTTTGAGACCCGTGTCAACCAGATCCACAGCGAGGATTCAAGGCATTCCGCCTCGTTAATGGAACAGATAAAGGCCCTTACGGAACTCAATAATAAAGTAACCCAGGATACGACCAATCTCACCAACGCTTTGAAGGGTAAAGCCAAGTTTCAGGGCACCTGGGGCGAAGTCGTTCTGCAGGAAACGCTGGAGCTGATGGGGCTTAAGCAGGGCGAACATTTTCTGGTGCAGAAAAAATTCATGGAAGCGGGCGAAGAAAAAGAAGATAAACAGCCCGATATCATCGTCAGGATGCCTTCAAAAAAAGACCTGGTCGTTGATTCCAAGGTCAATCTGACGGCTTATTCGGAATACTTCAACACCTCCGACGACGCGGTCAGGGCTAATGCCGCCGCCAGGCATCTGGAGGCGGTGGAGAACCACATCAAGGGCCTGAGCTCCAAGGATTATCAGAGCCTGCACGGCATAAACAGCCTGGACTTCGTGCTTATGTTCATGCCGCTTGAAGCCGCCTATCTGCTGGCGCTTGAGGAGGCGCGCAAGGACAATAAAAATCTTTTAAAATTCGCGCTGGAAAAGAAGATAATGATCGTGACTCCGTCCACCATTCTGCCGGTGTTCCGGACGGTCTCGCATATCTGGGACCAGGAAAAGCAGACCCGCAACGCCATGGAGATAGCCCGGCAGGCTGGCGCGCTTTACGATAAGTTCGTCGGCTTCGTGGAAGATTTTAAAAATGTGTCAAGAAGCGTGGAAAGCGCGCAGAAATCGTGCGACGACGCTATGAACAAGCTGACTGACGGCACCGGCAATCTGGTCAAGCGCTTTGAAGATCTGAAAGAGCTGGGCGCCAAGGCAAAAAAGGCGCTTCCCGCCGAACTTACGGAAAAGACTGCCGGCTTGGAATAAAATCAGCATCTATTTATGATTTCCAAATCTGTTCTAGACAAGGACACGGCGCTTAAGTTTCCGCACGCGCTGCTTATCAGCGCCTCGGCCGGCTCCGGCAAAACCTACACTTTAGCACAGCGCTATGTGCAATTTCTGCTTTCGGAAAAAGTCCCCAACAATAATCTCTCCGGTATTCTGGCCGTCACCTTCACCAATAACGCCGCCAAAGAGATGAAGTCGCGCATCCTCGCCTGGCTTAAAGCGCTGGCGCTGGATAAAAACTGCGAAAAAATGGAAGAGACGCTGGAGCTGGTTTCGCTTTCCAGGGACGAGATCCATGGGCGCGCGCGTGACCTGGTTGAGCGGGTGATAAACAATTATTCGGATTTCCACATACAAACCATAGACAGCTTTCTGGCCAGGATCATGACCGCCTCGGTGGACGAACTGAAGCTTCCGCTTAATCCCCGGATCACCATGGCTTACGATATACTCATAGATCTGGCGCTTTACTCCATGTTCGCCCGCATCGGCAAGACTGACCTGCCTTCTGATACCGTCGATAAATTCCTGGCCGTGCTGCCCAAGACCGGTTCCTACCCCTGGAACCCGGCCCAGCGCGTAAAAGAGAACTTTAACAGCTTCCTTAATCAGGAGGGCAAAACCGCCGGCGTTATCTCAGGTTTTCACGGCGATTATGAGGTCGTTTTAAAGGCCAAATTCGCGGAGACGCTTAAATACTGCGCCGGCCTCATGAAGCATTACAAGAAGCCGGAACTTTTTAAAGGCAAGGTTTCCGCCGCCATCGACAACGCGAATCTCATTGATTTTCTCGCCGGCTACAGTTTTACCTACGGCATCCTCAACGGCACCAAAAAGAAAAACTTCCCCGCTACCTGGCAAAAGGATATTGACGCGCTTAACGAGCTGGTTATAGAACTCACCGAGCTGAACGCCGCGGCTTATTATCATCCGTATGTGGGCATTTATGACAGGTTTAAGGCGGAATTGGAGCGCGTAAAGCGCGGCAAGACGGACATCATCCACATAAATGACATAGCCAA
>SESG01015764.1_pt1 | contig 13669 bp, 14 predicted proteins | sample 3171421 | NCBI WGS metagenome assembly SESG01 (sample SAMN10866946, study PRJNA518727) | freshwater metagenome | biome: subpolar coniferous forest; feature: holomictic lake; material: water; isolation source: holomictic Lake 227, 6 m and 8 m depth | place: Canada: near Kenora, Ontario | collected... | reverse complement strand
GGGGCGCATGCACCAGGTCAGAAACGGGCCTCTGGCGCATCAGGTCGTCCGGCCGCCAAAGTGCCAATCGGGCACACCGCGCGCCACCGTGTGAACCACCATGGCGCACAGGGCGCACTTGATCAAGTCACCGGGCACAAAGACCAGGGTGCCCAAGAAGGCTTGCGTCCAGCTCAAGTGGGCCAGTTTCACCAGGCCTGCGACGCCAAAAGCATGCACCGTGAGCAAGCCGCCCAGGCTGGAGGCGATGAACGCACTGACTGCGGTGCTTCGGGGTGTTGTGCCTGGCAGCATCGACATCATCCAGCCTGTGACAAAGGCGCCAAACGGATAGCCAATGAGATAGCCGGTTGAGGGGGTCATGAAAACGCCAAAACCACCCCGCCCACCTGACAAAAGCGGCAGGCCCAAAGCCACGGCGACCAAAAACAGCAAAAGGGCTTGCAAACCTCTTTTGGGTCCGAGCAGACAACCCGCCAGCATGACGCCCAGCGATTGGAGCGTGATCGGCACCCCCAGCGGTAAATCAATTTTGGGAATCAGGCCCAGCACTGCCATCAAGGCTGCAAATAAAGAAACAAGAGCCAAAGATCGGGATGATTTCATGGTGATAAGCGGTTCTGTAAGAAAAAGGCCGTGTCTGGCGTCATTCGCCAAGGCGAAGTTCGAGTGTATCTGCTGCCTTTTGCGCTGAAATCAGCATCTTGATGGTGAGCGGCGCCAAAATCCGCAAACCCCCGGCTTTGCCGGTTCGTATGCGGTGGGCGTCATCGAGCCGCTTCCAAACCACAAAAAAGTGTTCCGTAAAACGCAACATCATGGCCAACTGCAAGGCCAGTCGTTCGGTTCTGATCCCAACGCGCTGGAGCGGAGACAGCAGTTGCTCAAACACCGTCAGCAAGTCCCGGGACCGGGTGGTCAGTGTCAGTGCGATTCCGAGCAGCGAGGCGCTCAACAACCGCAAGGCGCTCACCACGCCCAACATGGGTTGCTGCAGGTAGGTGTGAAAAGCCACGATCAGCAAACCAGCCAGCACGACCGATGTCACCAGCTTGCGTGATGCGAAAGTAGCGCGACCCAGTGACGCAAACAGCAGGCCGCACACCACGGCAATCGCCGTGAGGACGGTCGGCCCATCGATAAAAAACGGCACTGCGCCCACCACGGCAAAGAACAACAGCTTGAAGGCGGCGGGAACCCGGTGTAGCCAGGTTTTATATTCGCTATAGAGACTGCCCAAGGCGGATTCCTTCCGGCGTTCTGGTTGCTACATCCGCTTCGTAGGCCGCGCAAACACGGTGGCCGGGGCCATCGGCGCGGATGGTGCCCTGGTCTAACCAGACGACGCGTTCAAAGTGGCGAACATGGTTGAGCAAATGCGTTGAAACAATAACCTGCTGGCCTGCCTGGGCGATGTCTGCGCTCAGCAGCGCCTGCCCGGGCAAGTCCAGACTGGCAAAGGGCTCGTCGAGTAACAGCAGGTCAGGGGCTGCAATCATCAAGGCCAGCCAGCAAACATGTTGCCGCTGCCCTTGACTGAGGCTGCCAATCGTTCGTTCGGCCCAATGCGCCAACCCTCTGGTCTCTAAAAATACCCGCGATTTTGCAATGGCCTCCCGGCGAGACAGGCCGGACGGACTCAGGCCCAGTGCCAGTTCTTCCTCAACGGTCGGGAAAATAATTTGGTCATCGGGGTTTTGAAACATCATGCCGACCTTGCCAGGCCGTTGGGTGTTGGCGTCACGGGCATCACAGCCACTCAGCCGAACGGTGCCAGACTGCGGTGTTTCCAACCCGCAAATCATCCGAAACAGGCTGCTTTTCCCTGCACCGTTGTCACCAATCAGTCCAATACGTGGTTCGTTCAATTGAATCGACAGTGCTTTAAAGACGGTGTGGTTTCCGCGAATCAGGGTGACATTGGTGAATTCAAGCAAGGGCGACATGGCATCTTAAAAGTAAGCCTGAAGTGTAGTGAATCTGCCCCCGCCTTCCGACACGAGCCGTAGGTTAGGCTCCGTCAATGAATAACATATCAATGGCGGAACTCATGGCTGCGCTGCCCCATGTGCTGGCTGCGCCCAAGGATGACGCGCCGATCCACGACTTGTGCCTGCGCCCCAGTTATGGCACACGCAACTTTCCTGCATCCATCACCATGACCCGCGATGGCGGTATTTTGGGCGATCGTTGGGCCGTCGCGCCTTGGTTGCGGCTGGCCGATGGCCGCCCCGATCCCCGCATTCAGGTCTCGATCCTGCCGATCCGGGTGATGGATCTGGTTTGGCGTGACCGGGAAAATACGCCCCATCCCGGGGACCCGATCGTCGCCGATCTGGATTGTGGTCTGCAAAACCTGCCTGTGGGCAGTCTGATTGCCGCAGGGTCGGCCGTTTTGCGTGTCACCGATGTATTTAATGACGCTTGCGTGAAGTGGATGCTTCGCTACGGACAGGATGCCAAGGATTGGGTGACGGCCCCCGGTCATCCCGCCTTGCGGCTGCGTGGGATTCTGTGTGCGGTGCACACGGACGGCGTGGTGACGCGGACCGATCGCCTGCGCGTCTTGTCCCGCAGGCCAACAGCCCCTTAGCCGCGCGAACCGGTCAGGAGCACCACCAGCGCACCACCGCCGCCATCGGCCGGTTTGGCTTGCACGAACGCCAGCACCTCAATTTTTTGAACCAGCCAGCTGTGCACCCGGCTTTTCAGGATCGGCGCCTTGCCCGGCGAGCCCAGCCCCTTGCCGTGCACCACACGCACGCAGCGAATGCCTTGTTTGTGCGCCTCGCGGATGAAAAAGCTCAAATGCTCACGCGCCTCGTCACGGCGCAGGCCGTGCAAATCGAGCTGGCGCTGAATCGACCAGTCGCCCCGGCGCAGTTTGCGCGTTACGTCCAGGCCAATGCCGGGGCGGCGAAAACTCAATAAATCGTCCACATCGAGCAAAGTGCCAACATCAAATTCGTCGCTAATGGCCTCAATCAGAACTGCTTTTTCGTCCTGCTGATATTGCATTACGACGGGTTGAATCCGCTCTTTTTTTAAGAGCGCCGTACGCTTGTCAGGCAAGGGCTTGACGGCACCAGCCGCCAAAATAAAGAGGTTCTTCTCGCTCACGACTTGGCGTTGGACCAGGGCTTTGGCTGTGGCCAGTTGCTCGGCTTTCAGGGCCGCCGCTTCAATCTCGCGTTTGACCAGTTTCAGGTCCGCCAGCGCATTGATTTTGAGTGGTGTCTTCACATCAGTCCCTTTTCGGCCATGGAATACGCTTCACCTGGTGCGACGATGACATGGTCGAGCACCCGCACATCAATCAGTGCCAGCGTGGTTTTCAGGGTTTGGGTCAAGGCTTCGTCAGCCCTTGAGGGTTGCACCGAGCCGCTGGGGTGGTTGTGCGCCAGCACGACGGCCGAGGCTTGGTGGTGCAGGGCGCGCAACACCACTTCACGCGGGTAAACCGAAGTTTGCGTCAAGGACCCGCGAAACAGTTCTTCCATTGCCAGCAATCGGTTTTGCACATCCAGAAACAGCACGGCAAACACCTCATGCGGCTTGGCGGACAGGTGCAGTTGCAGGTAATGCTTGACCGCATCGGGCGTGGCAAACACCGTGCGTTCTTTCAGTTGCTGGGCCATCGCCCGGCGCGCCAACTCCAGCACCGCCACGATTTCGGCGCATTTGGCCGGCCCCAGCCCTTTGATGCGCTTGAGGTCGTCGGTGGTGGCGTGAAGCAGCCCGGCAATGCCGTCAAAACCATCGCAGTCGCAAGCAGCCGTCTTAAGGTGCAGCAATTCGTCGGCCATCTGGAGCACGCCCTTACCCTTGATGCCGGTGCGCAACAGGATGGCCAGCAACTCCACGTCGCTCAGGGCACCGGGGCCGCGCGCCAGCAGTTTTTCACGGGGCTGGGAATCAAGGGGGATATCTTTGAGGGACATGGGGACAGGCTTTTAGAATAGGGGCAGTTTATGCGCCCCAACGCGCTTCGCCGACTTGTGCGGCCTTTACAGATTTTTTCGGATTTTTTATGACCACCTCGCCAGCCACTGTTTTACCGGGTTCATTTCTCACGCTGCATTACCGCATGGCCGGTCCGGCGGGCAATGTGATCAATACGTTTGAGGGCAAGCCCGCCACGCTTACGCTGGGAAACGGCGAATTGTCACCCGCAGTAGAAGCGCAATTGATGGGCTTGGCAGAAGGCTCTCGCACCACGTTTGAACTTGTCAAGGGTGCCGCCTTTGGCGACCGCAATCCTGACATGTTGCAATGGCTGGACCGCAAGGTGCTGACCGACATGGGCGATGCCGATGCCAAGTACGACGTCGGCGACGTGGTGCAGTTCCCCACGCCAGACGGCAAAGGCCAGTTTGCCGGTTCGGTCCAACAACTCCGGGATGACTCGGTGCTGTTCGACTTCAACCACCCGTTGGCCGGTCAACCGGTGACGTTTGAAGTGCAAGTGATCGGCATCCTGTGAGCCACCACGCCGGACTTCAGGAGATTTTGCTGGCCGAGCCGCGCGGCTTTTGCGCCGGTGTGGACCGGGCCATCGAGATCGTGGAGCGCGCCCTGCAAAAGTTTGGTGCCCCCATTTATGTGCGCCATGAAATCGTGCACAACACCTATGTGGTGAACGACCTCAAGGCCAAGGGTGCCGTCTTTATTGAAGAACTCGACGATGTGCCACCGGGAGCGACGCTCATATTTTCGGCCCATGGCGTGAGCCAGGCGGTGCAAAACGAAGCACGTCAAAGAGGCTTCCAGATTTTTGACGCCACTTGCCCCCTGGTGACCAAAGTGCACGTTGAAGTCGCCAAGCTGCACAAGGAAGGCTATGAGTTCATCATGATTGGCCACAAGGGTCACCCCGAAGTGGAGGGCACCATGGGCCAGTTGGAAAGCGGCATTCACCTGGTGGAAGACGTCTCGGATGTGGCGCGGGTGCAGCCCTTGCAGTCCGAACTGCTGGCCGTGGTGACGCAAACCACGCTCAGCGTCGACGATGCCGCCGAGATCGCTGCTGCCATCAAGCTGCGTTTTCCCCATGCGCGTCAGCCCAAGCAGCAGGACATTTGCTACGCCACGCAAAACCGCCAGGATGCCGTCAAGATCATGAGTCCGCAGGTCGATGTGTTGATCGTGGTCGGTAGCCCGACCAGTTCCAACAGCAACCGCCTGAGTGAGTTGGCGCGCAAACTGGGCACTGTGAGCTACATGGTGGACAACGCCGATGAGTTGCAGGCCGCGTGGTTTGAAGGTCGCCAGTGTGTCGGGTTGACCGCTGGTGCTTCAGCGCCTGAAATTTTGGTGAGCCAGGTGATCGACCGAATCAAGGCGCTGGGCGCCGTGTCGGTACGCAAGATGGCCGGGATTGAAGAAACGGTGAAGTTTCCTCTGCCCAAGGGCCTCAAGCTGAATGAATAAATGCTATTGAATATATAGCTTCTTGCGCAGGTAATACGGGGGCTAGAGCCCTATTTCTTATAAATATTGCACATTATCATGTTAGACATCAACCTGCTCCGCAAAGACCTCGACACCGCCATCGCGCGCCTTGAGACCCGCAAAAGCCCTCAAACCTTCCTGAATGTTCCCGCTTTCAAAACACTGGAAGCCGAGCGCAAGACGATCCAGATGCGCACCGAAGAATTGCAGGGCAAGCGCAACAGTCTAAGCAAGCAAATTGGCCAGCTCAAAGCCAAAGGCCCGGCGGGTCAGGCTGAAACCGATGCCGTGATGGCCGAAGTAGCGGGCCTCAAGTCAGAACTCGAAACCTCCGCCACCCGGCTGGATCAAATTCAAGCTGAGATGCAGGTGCTGCTGCTGGCGGTGCCCAACCTGCCGCACGAGAGCGTGCCGGTGGGCGCTGATGAGCATGGCAACGTGGTCGTGCGCAGTTGGGGCGAGCCCAAAGCGTATGAATTTACCGTCAAAGACCACGTTGATTTGGGCACGCCGCTGGGTCTGGACTTTGAGATGGGCGTCAAGCTCACCGGCTCGCGCTTCACGGTCATGAAGGGCCCGATTGCCCGGCTGCACCGCGCGCTGTCGCAGTTCATGCTCGACGTGCAAACCGAAGAGCACGGCTACACCGAGTGCTACACGCCTTACATCGTCAACGCCGAGAGTCTGCGCGGCACCGGCCAGTTGCCCAAGTTTGAAGGCGACTTGTTTGCTGCCAAAAAAGGCGGGCAAGAGGGCGAAGCGGCCCCTGATAACACAGCGCTTTACCTGATCCCGACCAGCGAAGTGCCTTTGACCAACTTCGTGCGCGATGTGGTGGTGGCCGAGGCCGAGTTGCCCATCAAGCTCACCGCGCACACGCCGTGCTTTCGCTCCGAGGCCGGCAGTGCCGGGCGCGATACACGCGGCCTGATTCGCCAGCACCAGTTCGACAAGGTCGAGATGGTACAAATCGTGCACCCTGACAAAAGCAACGAGTCCCTCGAAGAAATGGTCGGGCACGCCGAGGCGATTCTGCAAAAGCTGGGTTTGCCGTACCGGGTGATGTCGCTGTGCACCGGCGACATGGGGTTTGGTGCCAGCAAGACCTACGACCTTGAAGTCTGGTTGCCTGCACAAAACACCTTCCGCGAGATCAGTTCGGTGTCCAACTGCGAGGCATTTCAGGCACGCCGCCTGCAAGCCCGTTTTAAGAACGCGCTGGGCAAAAATGAGTTGGTGCACACACTGAACGGCTCCGGCCTGGCGGTCGGGCGCACGCTGGTGGCGGTGCTGGAAAACTACCAGAATGCCGATGGCTCGGTCACGGTGCCGCAAGCATTGCAGTCCTACCTGGGCGGGCTGAAGGTGCTCGGCAGCACCAGCATGAACGACCTGGGTTTGTAAAGTCGCGCTTAGCGCTGAGCCAGCAAGGCTTCAAACGCTTCGATCGGGACCGGCCGGCTGAACAGGTAGCCCTGAAAGTTGGCGCACCCTTTGGTGGCCAGCATTTCCCGCTGCAATTCAGTTTCAACCCCTTCGGCAATGATGCTCAGGTTCATACTTTGCGCCATTGCCACGATGGTGCCCACGATGGCTTGATCGCTGCTGTCGGTGGTGATGTCGCGCACGAACGACTGGTCGATCTTGATCTGGTCGAGCGGCAGGCGTTTGAGGTACTGCAACGATGAGTAGCCGGTGCCAAAGTCATCCATCGAAAAACTCACGCCCAAGGCCTTGAGTTGCCGCATAGTACTGATCACGTCCTCGACCTGGCCCAACAACATGCTTTCGGTGATCTCAAGCTTCAGGCGGGAGGGCGTGATGCCGTTGCTTAAGAGTAGCGATTCAACCAGTGTGACAAAACCCTCGGCGCTAAATTGCCGCGCACTGACATTAACCGCCAGCACCAGATCCCGAGTGTGTGCATTCGCCTCCCAAGCCTTGAGCTGCGCGCAAGCGGTTTCAAGCACCCATTGCCCAAGTGGCACGATCAAGCCGGTGGCCTCAGCCAGAGGGATGAATATAGCCGGAGAAATTAGGCCGTTTTCTGGGTGATTCCAGCGCACCAAAGCTTCCGCTCCGATGGCTTTCTGATCGGCGTTGACCTGTATCTGGTAATAAAGAACGAACTGCTGATGCATCAGCGCCAGCCTTAAATCGGCTTCGAGCCGGGCGTGGGCTTCGAGCGCAGACTGCATGGTAGGGTCGAAGAAGCGCAAAGCATCGCGCCCGGCAGCTTTGGCTTCGGACATCGCCGTATTAGCATGCTGAAGTAATTCTTCGGCCTTCACTAGCGGGCTCGACAGGCTGATGCCAATGCTGCAGGAACTTTGATGCTCAAAATCAGTCAGCCAGTAGGGCAAATTCAAGGCTTTCTGAATTTTTTCAGCGGCGACTTTGGCTTGCGCTGCTGCCTGCTCGGGTACCCCGCTCAAACTTTCGAGCATGACCACAAACTCATCGCTGCCCAGTCGAGACACGGTGTCGCCTTCGCGGGCACAAGTCTTTAGTCGTTTTGCTGTTTCAATCAAAAGTTGATTGCCAATGTCATGCCCCTTGAGGTCGTTGAGGCTTTTGAAATTGTCAATGTTGATGAACAAAAGCGAAGTTTTCCCCCCGCTTTGGCCGCGCAACGCTAGTGTGTGGTTCAGCCGATCCATGAGCAGGCGCCGATTCGGCAAGTCCGTCAGAGGGTCATGGAAGGCGAGTTGGTGGATGTCGGCTTCATTCTTTTTACGCTGCGTGATGTCGCTGAAAGTTGCCACGTAGTGGGTGATTTTTTGAGTGGTGTCATTTTGATCAGTTGCCGCCGTGATGGTGAGCCATTCCGGGTAAATGTCACCGTTCTTGCGTCGGTTCCAGATTTCACCCTGCCATTGGCCTGTGCCCTTGATGGATTGCCACATCGTGGCGTAAAACTGTGCATCGTGACGACCTGATTGAAGCGTACGGGGATTTTTCCCGATGACCTCCTCAGGGCTGTACCCGGTGACTTGGGTGAACGCGGCATTGACATCCAGAATAATGCCTCGGGTGTCAGTGATGGTGATCCCTTCGGACGCAGTGGAAAACACACTCGCGGCCAATTTCAAGCGTCTTGACTGTTCACCCATGCGGATGAATGACCGCACCGCATACGCAAACAATCCGAGAGTCGCCAGCAAAAGGAAGATGCGGTAAACGGTGGCGCGTCGCTGCTGTTGATCGTAGAAATGCCGGTAGGCATCACCCAGTCCCGAGTTATCACTGTGGCTGGTAAGTTGCCGTACCAAGCCGGGCAGATCTCTTTCAACTTGGTCGATCTGATGAACGTGGCGCAAGAGTTGGCCGAGTTTTTTTAGCGTGCTGCTGGGAAGGTTGGCGGTTTCGTTTTGTAGTCCATTCACGGTGGCGTCTAGATTGCCCCGCTCTAGCAAGGCACCTTTGATGCGGTTTAGCAGCACTTTTTCCACCAGGTCGTTCACGTGTTCGTGCGTCATTGACTCGCGGGACAAGTCCTTCAGCAGGTCATCGCGGGCGTGGGGCAGGTAGATCAGTGAGTTTTTCAGCACTGCATTGCGTGATTTGAACTGCTCCAGCGCCTCCGTCTGACTGGCAATACGCTGCTCCAGTAGCAGCAACTGTTGCTGGAACTCGTTATCTTCACGCAAAAGGCTGGCCGCTTCCCCTTGGCGAAGTTCACGTGCGGTGTCATTCATGCGCCCCATGATGGTCGTCACCTGGTCGTAGTTGTTGGAGAGACTGAAGTTAAGTTGCAGAACTGCCTCGCCCAGTCGGCTCTCATCGCTCTGCAAGTGGCCGAAGTTGTTGACCAAAATATTGTGACGGATCAAATTAACCGGTTGCGTCAAGGTGAACAGCACAACAACAGTACAGGCCGTGAGGGCTGCTACCCCGATGCGAAAAAGGTTCGCATGCGAAGCCATACTGGAGGCTATCCAGTTAAATAGTTTCATTTAAGGGGCCTGCCTTCATATTCGCCCGTGAGCGTGTGAAGGAATGCGACGATTCGCGATATCTCGATCGGATTAAGTTCCACTCCCAATTGATAGCGCGTCATGATGGCTACGGCATCTTCCAGCGTCTTGGCTGAAGCATCATGCAAATAGGGGGGCGTCAAGCCCACATTACGAAGGGATGGCACCCTGAAAAAATGGCGGTCTTCTTCCTTGTGGGTGAGGTTGTAGCGACCCAGATCGGCCTCAGTCAGGTTGCTGCGACCGACAAAATAGTCTTCCATGATGCCCAGCTTTTGGTACATGTTGCCGCCAATGTTGAGCCCCTGGTGGCAACTGGTACAGCCGATCTGCTTGAACAAACTATAGCCAGCGAGTTCTTCTTCATTCAGGGCGTTCTGGTTACCCCTCAGAAATTGGTCAAAGCGGGCATTGGGCGTTGTCAGTGAGCGCTCGAAAGTGGCGATCGCATCCTTGATGTTGCGCGGCTGAAGTCCATCGCTGTAAACAGCGGTGAAATTGTTAAGAAAGGCCGGGTCTTTTGAGAGCGCGGCTATCGCCTGCGGCCATGTGCCGCCCATTTCAACAGGGTTGTTCAAAGGGCCTTCAATCTGGTCTTCCAGTGTCAGAGCTCGACCATCCCAAAACTGTCTAAAGTTGTAGCCACTGTTGAACACCGTGGGCGTATTGATTCCACCTTGTCGGCCACCTAGGCCCAATGAACGAGGAAGTCGATCAACGCCGCCGGTGGCAAGGCTATGGCAGTGCGCACACGAAATTTCACCATCGCCGGAAAGCCGTGGGTCGTTGAACAACAGCTTTCCAAGTTCAACCTTTTTCGCATCAAGTCCAAGAGTGAGCGGCAAAGGCACAAAGAGTCCATCAGCCAATCGGGTCTGATCTGGCGTTGCCGCCATTGCAGTGGATTCTTGGATGGTGGGATTAGAAAAGTGGCTAAAACTGATGCCGCCCACAGCAAGCGCTGTGAGCGTAGCAACGAATGCCAATTTGTGTTTCGTTTTCAATGAATTCCTTGCGAAATTAAGAGATACGAGCCAGCTTAGTCTTTATGTGGGCCTCAAACCAGCCTGATTGTCATGATTCGTGAATCAAATGGGATGTAGTTGTCCCCGGTGGTGTAGAAAAGGAAAACCCCAGAATAATTTGCTTATTCAGGGGTTTTATTTGAGAGGGATGTGGAATTCGTCCCCCCTATCCAAAACAGGACGCCGCCAGGTTGAATTTTTTAGTCTTGTTTTTTAACCAAGTCTTCCCATAAGCCCCAGTCCGTATTGCCCCCGTTGCCTTCAATAACTTCAGGCTCTGCAAAGGGCCGAGTTCTTAGTCTTCGCTCTTTTAAACTGGTGGAAGGTTCGTTAAGTATTGGGGAAGCTACCGTTTTATGCGTGGATTCATTCGCCACTGCTGCGGGCATGGTTGGTGGTGTTGATTTAGAGGGTGGATTAAATGGCTTCGACATGCTGGCCTTCATTTTTAGTAGCTGATTTTTTTAATTTCAGCACATCGCACTATGCATGTAAATAAGGGCAAACATGCATGAAAAAGAAAAAGTGACGATGTAACCCGCAACACCCAGTTGCACGGCTTGGCTAAGCAGTTGAGAACAATATCCCCCGTTTGGGGGATATCAATAATGGTTCTTGTACCTTACTATTGAACCGGAGCTTTTCTGATCTCAACTGTCAGCGCTCGTGTCCCAAAAAGCAAGTGACTTTGAATCCGCTCAGGATCAAAGCCATATGCTTCATGTCTTATATTTCCCTCACCAATCAGAAATAAAAATGTCACTTATTCAGAAATTAGAAAATTCATATCTTGGAATTCTTCGTGTTGTCGTCATTGCAGCAGCAAGTCTTTTGCTGCTCGTAGCAATCGTCTTGGGACTTTTCTCGCTGAAGGGGATATTTCCGTCCTCTGAACAAACGATAGAAACCACTGCTGTCAACCCAAAGGACGTATTGGCCGAAATAGCACCTGACGAAGTAAAAGCTGTAAATGCTTCAGACAAACCGGCTAAAGAAGCAAAAACCAAGGCCACATTCGCGCATCAAGCAGAATTCGACAAAATATTTACAAAGCTTGATGCTTTTGTTAAGACGTACAGCAAAAATACAGAATCAATTAACAAAGATGGATTGAGTAAGTTTCTGAACGGTCGTCTTTCACAATATGACAGTGAAGATTTAAAAATTAAATATATAACCGGATTGATTTCAACCGTTGATGCCAGCGTGATTGATGTTCGTGTAATTTCACGCGTTGAACGGATTGCCACTCCAGCGATTGCACCAGTGGCAACAGTTTCATCTCCCGAACAATCTGTCAATCAAACTAACGAAACACCCACATCAATTCAAACCGAAATGATTATTGAGGAAAAATCATTTAAAGAATCCCCAATGACCGTCGTTGAAAAAATCCTTGATTCATACAATGATTTGTTCGTCAAAAAGGTTGCCGAAGCAAAAAACAAGCAACGAGAAATTGCAATGGAAAAGCTAGAAGCTAAAGCTGCAGCCACCATGCAAATGTATATTGCGGCCGGTCTATTCGGAGTGTTCCTGTTGGTTGTCTTTTTGTCGATAGTTATCAAAATTGAGCGGAACCTACGCGAAATTGCGAACAAAAATCCTGAGGCAAGCACACCAACCCACGTGTAATCCTGCTTCAGTGTTGCGTCTTCATAACCAGCAGGCGTGCTACTCTGAAGAAGACACGGCTTTGGCTCAATGGGTCCGATAAATGTTTCCGCCGTAAGAATCGCTGTAGGATTCGTTGACCACGAAGCTGGAGATGCGCTTTGGGGTCAAAGTTTCTTATCCAAATTTGAAAATATTCTTCAAAAAGATCTGATGACCTTGCTGAAACGTTAAGCTGTTCCGTCATCATGACAGCACCAAATAATCTTTCCATGACGACTGAAACGCTTGCATCGGCATTACTGATACTGACTTGGTTAGTCGTTATGCGCTCGGTTCGTCATTCCAAGTGGCAAGTCGCTGTGATCAGCCTTCCCGGCACGTTTACACACGAAGCATTGCACGGTCTGGTTGGTTTTTTACTTTTTGCCAAGCCCCGATCGTTTTCAATCTTCCCCAAACGCCATGGCGACACATGGATGCTGGGTTCAGTGGGCTTTGCCAATCTCAATATCTGGAACGCAGCACCCGTAGCCTTCGCACCATTTTTGATGCTCGGTATTGGATGGTTGCTTTTTGAACATTGGATGTTGCCAACTTTCCAAATGGCAGATTACTTGATCTGGGTGGTGTCTGGTTATGTCACTGCTTGCTCATTTTTTTCATGCATTCCATCAGCTACCGACTTTGAGGTAGGGGCGTGGTCGGGTTTGATGTACGGCTGTTTGGGATTGGGGTTATGGTACTTTGTCCATTGAGATAAAGATCAAGTCCCAATGAAATCCATATTCACAATCGATTCAATCCAGCCCGACAGCTAACGTTGGTGTAACGAGTTCACTGGATTCAGTCAGTGTTACTGTCGTGACTCAATAGCTCTGGAAATTTCATGAATATTCACGTCGGTTTGACACCCCTAATCTCGCTTGTGGCAGGCATCCTCATCTTGCTGATGCCCAAGCTTCTGAACTTCATCGTTGCAATTTACCTGATCACAATTGGACTGATCGGCATATTTGGCACCGGGGCGCTTCACTTCAAATAATGTTGTCGCAATTCGGAGTACTTGCTTGTGAGCCACGCCACATACATTGCAGCCGAGCATCAAGCCCCTGCGCTTCACCTCCCTGAGCGTGGCTCGAAAGAGTTCCAGACCCGGCACTAATCTCGCTGGGCTTTTTTTGCCTGAAATGAAAATTGAGACCTTCAGCCGACAAGCATGGCTAGACCAGCGATAGGGACTACCGAAATTTCAAAGCATGCTCTAGTTTGATTTTCAAAGCCCCGAGATTAGGTGGCTTGACGATATAACCCGCGACACCCAGTGGCACGGCTTGGTTAAGCATTTGAGAACTGGTATCTGCACTCATGAGCAAAACAGGGGTTTTTCGCAACCCGATGACTGGGTGCGCTCGAAGCTGCTTGACAAACTCAAGTCCACCCACTGGGCTCATGTGAATGTCTGAAATGATGATGTCTGGACGGAAGCTGGCAACTTGTTGTAAGCCCGACTGACCATCGATGGCTTCTTGAACGTTCTGCACACCGAGTCGCGTTAATAGGTTCACGATAAACATGCGCATCACTCCGTCGTCATCAACG
>SESG01032697.1_pt1 | contig 13675 bp, 11 predicted proteins | sample 3171421 | NCBI WGS metagenome assembly SESG01 (sample SAMN10866946, study PRJNA518727) | freshwater metagenome | biome: subpolar coniferous forest; feature: holomictic lake; material: water; isolation source: holomictic Lake 227, 6 m and 8 m depth | place: Canada: near Kenora, Ontario | collected... | reverse complement strand
CTGGGAAAATCCGTGGAGTATACGATTTAAGTCGCTTTGAGATGCTGTAATCGCAACTGGCCGCAGGCCGCCTGAATGCGTTGGCCCTGGGAATTGCGCATGGTTGCATTGATGCCGGCCTTGGCCAGGGCGGTCAAAAAATGGCCGGCGACGCCCGGCGCGGATGGTTGTCCATCGAATCCTGATACCGGACTCAGCGGGATCAGGTTGACGCGCGATGGAAAAGTTTTAAGCCGGTCCGCCAATTCCTGCGCCTGAGCGACGCTGTCGTTAATGCCGCGCATCAGGGTGTACTCGAAAGTTATGATGCGTTTTGTGCGTTGTGTATAACGGGCGCAGCTGCTCAGCAACTCCGGTAGCGGGAAGCGCCGGTTGACTGGCATCAGGCGGTTGCGTACGGTGTCGTTCGGCGCGTGCAATGAAACCGCCAGCTCAACCTGCAGCCCTTCATCTGCGAGGCGCTCGATGCCGGGAATGATGCCGTTGGTGCTGATCGTGATATGGCGCGCGCCGATGTTGAGGCCGTCCGGATCATTCAGTATGCGGATCGCGGCGAGTACGGCGTCGTAGTTGTCCAGCGGTTCCCCGATGCCCATGAAAACGATGTTGTTGGGGCGACTGCCCAGCATGCGCGTGGCGGCGAGTGTTTCGCCGACAATTTCGCCAGTCTCCAGCTGCCTGCGGAAGCCGGCTTGTCCGCTGGCGCAAAAGGCGCAGGCGAAGCGGCAGCCGACCTGACTCGAAACGCAGAGCGTGTGGCGGGCATGGTCCGCGAGCAATACAATCTCTATGCACTCGCCATCGCGTAACCGCAGCAGCAATTTGCGCGCGGTGTCGGGATCGCCCTGTGAATTGGCCAGACTGAACGGGGTGAGTTCGAAGCGCGATGCGAGAGCGGTGCGCAGGGCGTTAGGGAGGTTATGCATGGCGTCCCAGGTTTCGACGTGCCGGGTGTAAAGCCAGCGCCAGATCTGGTCCGCCCGCCAGGCTTGTCCGCCAGCTGTGGCACAGGCGGCGCGCAGGTCGGATCGCGACAGATTGTAGATCAGTGGCAGCATGACGTTTGCAAAACTCCAGCCGCTAGCGTGACAAATGCCGCGTCATGTAACAAGCGTATATTGTGCTTGTCTTTGGCAAAGCTCACGTTCATAATGACTCTTCGTTTGCGGCTTTAGATGATTGGATTGTAAACCTCAAGGATGGAAATTCATGATGGACAATGAGTCTGTGCGGGATAACAGGAATTCGAGTGTGGTGCTATTGGCGTTGCTGTTGGCCGTCGCGGTCGTTTGGGCAATTGCCGGTACGGTGATGGCTGCGAAAAAATCGCGGGCGCTGGCCGAGACTGAGAAGGCGGCTGAGGTGTACCGTCAGGACAGTGAGCAGAAGCTTGCTGATCTGCAGCGTCAAAAAGGCGAAATGGAAAAGGCTGCGGCTGATGCCGAGGTCAAGTATCAGGAGTCCGAGCGCGGTCGTCAGGTGGCGCTGGCCGGATACCGCAAGTATCAGGAAAAGCTGCTTGCCGAAAAGAAGCCGGTGGTAGCTAAGAAGCCGGTTGTGACTGGCAAGCCCGGCGACAAGGCCAAGCCTGTCGCGCACAAGCCCGTCGTGCACAAGGCTGGAGCTCACCCGGTCACGCACTCCGCGGCGCGCAAGACCTCGCAACGCTAGATCTGCAACGGGTGGCGGTGCCATCCGTTTCCGCTGAGGCGATCATATGAGTGCATGGGTGTCCGGTGTTTTGCTGGGCGCCTATGCCTTTACCAGTGTCGGCCTGATGGTCTATGGCTTGCACTGTTATTTCATGATCTACCTCTTCGTGCGGCGGCAGAAGGTCTGCCGTGCGGAAATTAAAGACGATGTGAAGCGCTATCACGTCGGGCGGGAGTTGCCGGACTATCCTTTTGTAACCATCCAGCTGCCCATTTACAATGAGGGCGCCGTCGTAGACCGGTTGATCCGCTGCGCAGTTTCGGTGGACTATCCGGCGGACCGTCTGGACGTGCAGGTGCTTGACGACAGCAACGACGCGACCTGTGCGAGCGTTGATCAAACCATCGCGGACCTGAAGCAGGAAGGGTCGCTGGTGCCGGTCACGGTGTTCCGACGGACGGTGCGCAAGGATTTCAAGGCTGGCGCGCTGGCGGCGGCAACGCCTTGCGCGCGCGGCGAATATCTCGCGATGTTCGACGCGGACTTCATCATTCCGCACAATTTTCTGATGCGTACGATCCCGCTCTTTGCCGGGCATCCCAAGGTGGCCTGCGTCCAAACCCGCTGGGGCCACACGAACCGTGACGACAACTGGCTTACACGCGCGCAGAGTGTCGGCATTGACGGACATTTTACCGCTGAACAGGGCGCCCGCAGTTACAATTCGCTCTGCCTGAATTTTAATGGATCAGCGGGCATTTGGCGAAAAGACCGGATTGCAGAGGCAGGCGGATGGCAGGGTGATACGCTGACCGAGGATCTGGACCTTTCGTACCGGGCGCAATTGATGGGATACCGGATCCGCTACGATTTCGATACCGAATGTCCTGCGGAATTGCCCGGCGACGTTAATGCGCTTAAGAGTCAGCAGCGCCGCTGGGCCAAGGGTTCGATCGAAACCGCCAGAAAGTTGATTCCGGTGATCTGCCGCTCCCGCCAATTATCGGTGCTGCAGAAGGTTGAAGCGGTCGTGCATCTGACATCCTATTTTGTGGCGTTGCTGATGGTGATCCTTTGCCTGCTGGCTCTGCCGTTGCTATGGGTGACGATACCCATTAGCGGCTTCTGGTTGGTGGCGGCCTGGGTAGTTATAATTCTGAGTTCAATCTCCTCGTGCGTGATGTACACCGCCTGCGGCTATGTTCTGAAGCGCCCGGTTTTTTCCTTCGCACAATTTCCTGCGATGCTGGTGGCGGGCACCGGTCTGTGTTTGAATAATGCCCGCGGCGTGATCGAGGCTATGCTTGGACACAAGAGCGACTTCATCCGCACTCCCAAAAGCGGCAGCACCGACGTCAAGCGCCAGCAAAGCGTCTATAAAGCCCATGCCAATACCATGCTGGGGTGGCTGGAAGTTGTTTTCGGCCTGTATTGTCTGGGCACTTTCGGGGCCTACTGCTTCGACGAGAAATACATCTACGGGATTTTCATTGGCGCGTACGGGATCGGCATGCTGACTTTCGGCTGGCTGACGCTTAAAGAGCGTTTTGGACTGTTCCCTGTGAGAACGCCGAGTTTTGTAATTCCGGACTGACACTGGCTGGAGGGATTGTTCATGGACCGCCGCGATTTCGAGCGTAAATCCGCCGCTGCCACCCTCTCCGATATGGAGATTTTTGTCTTCCCGGAACTGCTTTATGCGCTGGTGCTGGCCAATCTCATGTCGCCCCGTTTATGGCGCTGGCGCGATGATCCGTGGTTCCTCAACCTTGCCACTCAGAAGCCGGCCCGGCGTATCGCCCGCTTGAAGCAGTTTATAATTGATCATTACGCGTTCAATCTGGATCTCGACACCTGGGGGCTTACGACCAAGGAGCGGGAACGGGCGCGGTTTCACGGGTTGATTGACGCTGCCGCCCTGCGCGCCTCCAATGCGCTTTTCGGATATGAGGGCGACCGCTACTATTTCGATCTGGATATCCGCACGCACTTTGGCTTGGACAAGTATGATTCCGAAACGATCCCGTACTGGAAAACCGAAACTGTGGAAGCCATGGACGCGTTTCAGCATAAGACCGGTTATACGACCGGCGCTGGAGAATGTGTGTCGCTTGCCACGCTCTACGCCGCAAGCCTTTTCCTCGTGGCGGGTATTCCGCTGCGCGATATCTTTCTGATGGCCACGCCGCTGCATTCGCAGAATTTTATTGATCTGGACAGCGGAGTGCTTACCAACAACCGGAGGCTGGTAACCAAGAACATGTGGTTCAACGGCACGGCGCTTTCGGCGCAGGCCCGCCGTGCGCTGGACCACGAACAGGTGACCGTAGTTGCCCATGAGACCGGATGGATTCACACGCTCTACACGGAAGCCACGATTTCCACGGAGGCTTACGCGCGGTTCGACGACCGGTTGCGGGCTTTTCTGACTGCCACCCTTACGGTGGAAGTGCTCGGCAATTTCCTTCGCCATCAGCAGTCGCTCCAAAAATGCTTTCAAATCCGCTGGAGCCTGCACGGCGCTGATCACTATCTACCATTGGAGCAGGCCTTTGCCTACGAGAACGGCTGCGCCTTCCGTGTCACGGACAAAACGCGGGCCAAGCTGCTGGGAGAAGTTGAAGTTGTCGATTTTCTTGACGCCCGTCTGCCGGGGCGTATTGTGCTGAACGATCTCGAGGCATTTGTCGAGGACCGGCGTCTGGATTTGCGGAAGCCTGATGACGTGCGCGCCCTGCGCGACCTTTTCATTTGCGGCTGCATGAATGCCGAGGAGACTATTGCCCACTTAGTCCGCTTCTGTAAGACCGATCCGCGGCTGCCCGATCCTGCCGCGCGGCACTTTGCATCCGGCGGCGAACCGCTGAATCTGGATGCGGGCATGTCCCGCGAAGCGCTGATTGCCCGCCTGGAAACGTTGCGCGGCTCCAATGCCGCGGTGGATCTGGCTTTCTACGTCTACCGTGATCTCAACCGGATTGATCCCGCGCCGTTTGTCGCGGCAGCACTGGAACGTTCTCCCGTATCGCTGGCGGCCACGGCAAGTCTCTCGTTGGCAGAGTGCGAGTCGCGCGTGCGGGCATTGGAAGCGGTTTCGATTTATGATGATCCCGGACGTCTGGCGCAGCCTGACGAAGTCTGGAATTTTGGCCGCGGCGACGGACTGGAGCAGGCCATGCTGCTGGCCAATCTGCTGCTAGCCCGCGATCCTGCTGCTGAAGCACGGCTGGAGATCGGACCCGGGCAGGCCGTTCTGTCAATCGCCGGACAAACCTATCCATTCGCAACCGCCAAAGGGTTGCCTCCCCAGTCCTGGCCACTGATAAAACGCCGTGAATAGCGGCTGTTTTGAATGTTACCCCGGCTGGTTCAGCCGGCTGAAGAATGGAATGGCTGTGTTGTGAAAAAGGTCTTCAATACCACTGTAATTCTGATGCTGGTGATGGTGGTGTTTGTCGGCGTTGGCGAGAAACTGGCCGACCGTTTTCTGCCGTTGTATCTGGGTGCGCTGGGGGCGGGGGCGATCGCTTTTGGCGCGCTGAACGCGCTGATCAATCTTCTGGGCGCAGTCTATTCCTATCTCGGTGGCTGGCTGAGCGACCGCTTCGGGTACCGGCGCGCGCTGGGCATCTTCACAATCATGGCGTCGCTCGGTTACGCAGTAGTGATTGCCATCCCGCACTGGTGGGCGGTGTTTGCAGGCGCGCTTTTTTTTGGCGCCTGGACCGCGATATCCCTGCCGGCCGTGATGAGCCTGATTTCCAAGACTGTTCCCGAAAATCGCCGCGCTCTCGGGGTCAGCATCCATGCCCTGACCAAGCGCATTCCGATGGCGCTGGGGCCGGTGCTCGGTGGCTTGCTGATCGTCTACTTCAGCGGCCGGCATGGCGAAAGTCTTGGAACGGTAATTGCCATCCGCGTGGCCTTTGCCATTGCCATGGTTTTGGCGCTGATTGCCGCCGGACTGATGTGGCGCTTTGCCGGAGATGATGGAGAAGCGATGAAAAAGCCCGCGCCACTGCGGGAATCTTGGCGCTATTTTACCCCGAAACTGCGGGTTTTGCTGGTGGCCGACATGTTGGTCCGTTTTGCCGAGCAACTGCCTTATGCTTTTCTGGCTGTCTGGGTCTGCCGGAATCTGGCCGTATCCGAACTTAAATTCGGCTGGCTGACATTTATCGAAATGCTCACGGCCATGCTGGTTTATCTGCCGGTGGCGTGGCTGGCCGATCGCGGCACTAAAAAACCATACGTGGTCATCACCTTCGGTTTTTTCACGCTTTTCCCGATGGTATTATGGCTGGCAGGCTGGCTGCCGCAGCAATTAAAACGGCCCGAATTGCTCTTCCCCCTGCTGGTTGCGGCGTTCATTATCCGGGGATTGAAGGAATTGGGCGAGCCGACGCGCAAGTCGCTGATTCTCGATCTGGCGCCGGAGCATGCCAAAGCCGCTACCTTTGGAACTTATTACCTGATTCGCGACGGGGTTGTTTCGGTGGTGGCGCTGGCTGCCGGGTTTTTGTGGAATCTCGGTCCGTTGGCAAACTTTGCTACGGCTGCGGGTTTCGGACTCCTGGGAACAATCTATTTCGCCTGCTACGGACGTGATTTAGGCGGGCCTTCAAAATCTACGACGCCATGAAGAACGCAGCCCGTGTGGTTTTACATGCGTAACGGACTTTGCATGTTTACATCAGGTTTCCGTCCAGACGGTAGCGGTCGAAAATGTAAAACTCAGGGGGCGGTGAGACGTCGCAATTCCGGGATGCGGTAGGCGTGCGAGATACGGGCGTTGGCTTCAGCGCGCAGGGCGGGGTCGAGCGCCAGATCTACGCCGATGCCGTGCAATCTCAGACGTGTAATACCGCCGTCGCGATCCACGCAGCGCGCGACGTCCCGCAAGTTGCGCACAGGCTCGCCGTTGACTGCTGTCACCACGTCGTCGCGAAACTCCTGATAGCCAATATTGACAGGGTCGGGAAGCACGCTGGAGAGGATCACAATGCGATCGCCGGGCCGTTCAGGCTGGGTGGCGCGGGTCAGATAAATGTGCGCCAGGCGCGGGTTGGCGTTGACCAGGCCGCGCTCGCCGTTGCGCAGGTAACTGCCGGTCAGTTCGCGCAACACAAAGCCGCATTCGACCAGATAATCCGGCGGGGTGCCGGCGGTATTTTCGGGAATCAGCGCGTCCGCTTCGTTGTACGATGTAAGCGTGATTGAAACGGTGCGGGGCTGTCCGCTGCGTACGAGCTCCACGGAGATGGTTTCGCCGGCATGCCGGCGGCCGGCAATGGCATGACTTAGGCGCAGTCGTCCATAGTCAGGATCCAGATAGAATCCCTGATTGTCCACCGCAAAGCCGTCCCAGCGCAGTATAACGTCGTTTGGCAGTAGCGACCCGGCCGCGCTGGATGTGGGCACGGTCTGTACGATCTGGATGCCATCGCCGATTTCCGGTACGCCCAGATAGCGGCGCAGCACCGGGTCCACGAGTGCGCTCCAGGTAAAGCCGGCGTAGGGCGGAGCATGGTAGAGCGGCAGTGACGCAGCGTGCAAAAAGCTTGCCAGAATGGGGGCGGGCAGCACGAATCCAGACTGGCGCTGGGCGTCGTAGCGCATCATCAGGCCTGCCAGATGCGAGCCGATGAAAACCGGGGCGCCGGTGTTCATCACGCGCAGGTCTGATAACACCCGGCAGGTGAGCACGGCAGACGGAGCGGCGGGGAGTGCCTCGACCGAGAGTTCTACGATCCGGCCTGTGCCCTCCTGTGTGGCGCCGGACTCTTCGTACTGGACGATGCGCGTTTCCGCGCCACGCTCCAGATTAGTGGCCAGTACGACAGGCTCGAGATATGGCAACAGCCCCTTGTCCTGCACGGTGAGCAGCGCGGCGTTGAGCTGAGGGTCGGCAGTGTTTACCAGCGCGGTGAATTTGGAAGCGCGGCCGGGCCGGCGGACTTCTACCAGCGTGGTCTGGCGAACCAGATCCTCGGTTGTCAGAATGCGATCGGGCCCGACGACCAGCCCGTACCCGGAGCGGTTCTGAGGGGGGCTTAGACGCCACGGCAGCCGCTCATCAAAAGTCTGGTAGGTGACCAGCACTTCCAGCACGCTATTGCCGGCGCCAGTGCCTGCAGCCCGGCCGGGCGCCGGATTTAGCAGCCAGCCAGCCAGTAGCGCGAAGAGCGTGATGCGAGTCATAAGCCGTTGAATGTAACTGTCCACAAAAGCCTCCATCATTTCCCTGCCAGTCTGCACCCTAATAGCCTGCAGCCTGAGCCTCCTGTTTGCGGAGGCGGCTCAGCGCGGGTATTTCGTAACGGCGCTGGATTTGCGCGTCGGCTTCCTGAAGCAGGCCGGTGTCAAGCACCAGCGGATTTTCGATGCCCTCGAATGTGATCACATGAAAACCGTTGAGCGGGTGTGTCAGCGCTTCAGGCAGGTCGCGCAGGGCGGCGAGGCGGCGGCCGTTAACCGTGGCAATGATGCCATAACGGAAGGCGTCGTCGTAAGTGTTGACGGGGTGCGGGAGGCGATTGGCAAGCACAACAAACTGCGAGCGGCCCTCGTACAAGCCATCCAGCTTGGCATATTGCGAGACGTAGAAAAGATTGTGGACGGCGCGTTTTGAGATCTCGCTGCCCAATGTGCCAAGCAGGTTGCGGGTGAGCGGGGTAAAGACCAGTCCGCCGACGATCACGTATTCTGGCGGTTCGCCGTAGCGCATGCGCAGTGTGAACGGGTCCTGAGGGTTGCGCAGCGGCACCGTGATGCGCTGGACGGCGCCGGAGCGTGAGATGTCGAACGCCACCTGATCGCCCCACTGTCCGCGTTCGATCTGCTCGGTGTATTCAACCGTGTTGCCGTCCATGACGATCGAGCCATCGCGGGCGATTTCACGGTCGTTGACACGCATCAATACATCGCCGGGATAAAGCAGGCCGTGTCCGGCTCCGAAGGGGTCCAGCCAGGTGACTACCGGGCCGCCAGCGCTGGCGGCTGGCAGGCCAAGCGACCGGCGTAATGCCGGGTTGCGGGTGTCCAGATCCATCACGCCGAGCTCCGGATAGCCGTGGTAGACGGCGTCTTTTTCGATGTCGAGCAGGAAGTGGTTGATCACCGGCAGCGGGATGGTGTATCCGATATTCTGGGAGCTCGCAATTCCCTGAAAGGCCACTCCGATCACATGCCCGTGAAGCAGCACCGGGCCACCGCTGTTGCCGGGATTGATCGCGGCGTCGGTTTGTACAACCAGATGTGAATCCACGCCGGAGTGAACGTAGGTGCCGTTGTCTATGCGCGAAACGACGCCGCGAGTCAGCGAAAGCCGGACTCCGCCCATCGGAAAACCGAGGCACATAACCTCGTCGTTGAGCCTCGGCAACGAATCGTTGAAGGTGCTTTCCTGCGCGCCTTCATAGAATGCCGGGTCGTCAGCGATCACAATTGCGAGATCGCAATCGTGGCCGATAAAAGCTACGTGTGCGGGGAACCGGCGCGGATCGCCATCGCGCTGGACTTCAATGAAGGCCGCGTCTGAAACCACATGGGCATTGGTCAGAATGCGGCGCTTGCTGATCAGAAAGCCTGACCCGTTTCCGGAACCCAACGGCATGGCCTGCCATGGCTGGCTGTAATCATAGCGCTGAATGGTCACGTAAATTTTGACCACCGAGGCGCGCAGCCGGTCCACCGACGAAGCCGCAGCGGGTCGCGGAAGGGCCGTCAGCAATAGCAGCAATAAGGCGCTGGCGAACGCCAGCTGGCGGCCAGCATGCGGAAGTAAAGTCATGCTATACGATTTGCTTGAAAATGGCGTGTTTGTAAATCCGGCTGACCGGGCGGTTGTCGTCAGGCTCAAGCCCCGGCATCTCGGGAATGTCAACAAACCTTGCGCTTTCTGCCGACTGTTTGGCCTTCAGGCAGATCAGTGCACTGCGCAGCCCCGCGCTGAGCGGCGACACCGACTTTGCTTCACCAGCCATGATCTGAAGAAAATTCCAGCACAAGACCGCGTCGCCGCCGCCGTGCCCGATTTTGGTAGGCTCGAATTTGTAAATCGCCGAACGTGGCGTGTGGTGATAAAAGAGCTTCAGTTCATTTGTGTACCAGTCAAACTCCAGGGTGCCCTTGTAGCCCAGGAACCGGGCCCCGCGGGCGCCTGCCCCGCGCCGCGCGTAAAAGTTCTGGCTGTAACTCACATGCATGCCGCTGTCGTATTCCACCAGCGCGCTGCCGGAGTCCTCGTTGCCCGTGTCCTTCGCGAAACCGCAGCTGCGGTTGGAGGGCTTGACGCCGTCGGTCTGGCCCAGCTTGTAATAGGCATTAAACGGACTTTCAGGACACTCCTCGCGGAGCTTGCATGCATCGCAGCGCAGGCCCGCTTTGAGGTTGCCTTTATAGACAAGTTTGGCGTGCATGCTGGCCACGCGGACAGGCTTGAGCCCCAGCACGTAAGTCAGGTAGTCGAAATCATGGGTGGCTTTCTGGAGAAAAAGGCCCTGCGTGGTTTTTTCGTCACGGTACCAGTCCTGATAATAGCAGGCGCCGTAAGGCACATTGTTCCAGGCTTGCACGTGATGGATTTTGCCGATTTCACCGCGATTGATGATCTCGACTGCCTGCTGGACGTGTGCGGTCACACGCAGCGGGAATGAAACAACCACCGGGCTTTTGGTTCTCCGCGAGGCCGCATAGAGCTTATTCCAGTCCGCCATGGTCGTGCTTACGGGCTTTTCAAGAAACAGTGGTAGGTTCCGCTTCAGGACCTGGCAGGCGAAGTGGGTATGCATGGAGCAACGTGTGCCGATCATGACCCCGTCGAGATCCTCCCGTTCGAGCATCCGCTGCGCGTCGCTGTAGAAATGGATTGCGCTGGCGTCCTTGCCGTCCTGCTTGAGCTGTTCCCGTATTTCATCGTTCCTCAGATCCGTGATGGCTGCGACGCGCATCTCCGTATTGAACTGCTGCATTTGCCAGAGCATGCCCCTGATCCGGCCGCCATATCCGATGATGCCTATTTTTTTCATGCGCCCTTCCCGTTTTGCAGTTTATTGAATTGTGGCTGCCTGAGATTGGTGAAGGACCTTTCAGGTCCCGGGTTGGAAAAACAGATCTTCGAGCCGCTTGTTCACGCCGGGCGCCCCGAAGAGCGGCAGGTCGCGAATTTGCATGACGTTGCCGAGGTTGGTGACATCCGCCCGTGAGAGCTCCTTGAGCGGGCCGGCCGCCATCGCCTTGAGCATTGAGTCGGCAGTGCTTTCAAGCAGCTCGACAGTCATCAAGGTCCAGTAGATGTCGCCGCGCGTCATGCTGACGAGTCCGTGGTTTTCCATGATGAAGCTGTTGTACTTCTTCAAAAACGGCGAGAAGTTGTTGGCCAGCTGCAATGTCAAGGGCTCGGCGTAGGGCACGACCGGCACGGGGCCGACTTCGGTGACGGTTTCCGGATAGTACGGGCGCAACAGCTTGTTCTCACCTTGCATGATGGCGAAGGCGCAGACGCAGGGCGGATGGCAATGCAGCACGGACACGATGTCCGGGCGCTCTTCGAAGAATTTCAGATACATCGGCTTTTCGCCGGTGGGCCTGCGGGAGCCTTCGATTGTTTCGCCCTTGCGGTTGATAAAGACGACGTCCAGCGGGGTAACGTCGCCCTTGTTCAGCTGCGTCGGCGTAATCAGGATCAGATCGTTTTCAAGCTTCCAGGCAAGATTGCCGCCGAAAGCCGTAACGTAGTAGTTTTCGGAAAGCCGTCCGCAAACTTTGATAAACAGCGCAACTTCTTTCGTGTATTTCGTTAACAGCGTATTCATTGTATGGCTCTTTCCGGTGATTACGGTACGATTATAACCTTCATTGCGCCAGTGGCCGGATTGCCCTGGACCTTGACGGCCTCGTTGAAATCGTCAAGCTTGAAGGTGTGTGTGACAAGCTTCCCGCCATTGATCTTGCCGCTCACGAGATACTCCCGCGCCTCGATGTAGTCGCGGATCGCGGAGCTGTTGGCGCCATGCACATGATGCTCCAGATAGTGTATGAGATTAAGGTCTATGCTCTCATGCGGGTCGGACTTCGGCATGCCTGCGAAGATCGAGAGGTGCCCGGAGCGTCCGAGAATTTTGAGCCCGATCGGCACGATGGATTTGACCGAGGCCGCCACGACCACTGCGTCAACGCCTTTGCCGCCGGTTATGGCCTTGACCCAGGCGACGGGGTCAGTCGTCCGGCTGTTGACGTAATTGTCGAATGGCAGGCCCAGTTTCCTGTGGAGATCGAGCCGCTCCTGAGAAACATCCATGATCGTCACGACCTTTGCGCCGCGCGCCTTGGCGACCAGCCCGTTGAGCACGCCGATGATGCCCCCCCCGAAAATAACCACATGCTTGCATTGCTCCATCGGGATGCAGCGCATGCCGTTGACGCAGCAGCTCAAGGGCTCTATGAGTGTTGCGACATCCGCTGGCATCTCCTTGGGGATCGGGATCAGGCACCCCTGCCGGACCGCCACTGCGGGCATGATCATGTATTCGGCAAACCCGCCGTTAAACTGGTAGCCGATGGCCGTGAATCCGTTCTCGCAGAGATTTTCCACATGCGCGGCGCACATCGCACAGTGGCCGCAGCCGATGACTGTTTGTACGGCATAACGCTCGCCCGGCTTGACGCCCGGGACGGCGGCGCCGACTTCTACAACGGTGCCCGCGATTTCGTGGCCGACGATCGGAACGTCAACGTGCTTTTCGCCTTTGAGAACCCGCTGGTCGGTGCCGCAGATGGCGCAGGCCTCGACTTTGAGAAGTACGTCGCCGGGCCCTGGTTGCGGAATTTCAACCTGTTCCACAACGATCTGGCCGGGCTGCTTGATGATGGCTGCTTTCATTTTCATATAACGTCGTGCTCCTATTTGAAATCTATGACGGCCTTTACGACGCCGTCACGGTAACCCTCAACGAGGTCAAAAGCTGCTTTAGTCTTAGCAAATGGAAAACGGTGCGTAGCCATGATTCCGGCATTCAGTTTGCCGCTATCCATAAGGTCGAGCGCGGTCTGCACGCAATGCACCTGGCGGCGTACGTTCTGGATGCAGATTTCCCGGTGGCGCAATTTGTCAACCGGGAATGAGAATCGCGAGAGGGTGGGTGGTATGCCGATGATCATGAGCTTGCCGCCGGGTTTGAGTATGTCAATGGCCTGATCGAGCGCCGACTGCTGGCCGCAGCACTCGAAGACGACGTCGAGCAGCAGCGGTTCCTGTTCGATGATGTCCTTGACGATATCCTGGCTGTCGGGATTGCCTGTCCAGGTCGCCCCCGCCTGCTTCGCGATTTTGAGCCTGTAGTCGAGTTTGTCGGTTACATAGGCTTTGGCCGCTCCCTGGCAAAGCGCCGGCATCAATACGCTGAGGCCGATCGGGCCTGCGCCGAGGATGCCGATTTTCGCGCCCGGCATGGGGATCGAGCGCTGCACAGCGTAGACCCCGATCGCCAGCGGTTCGGAGATCGCAGCCTCGTCGAGCGTCATCGTATCCTTGATCTTAAAGCAGCACTGCTCGGGCATCACAATATACTCCGAAAGGCAGCCGGGCACCTGCTTCGGACAGCCGAGAAATTTCAACTTGCGGCAGGTGTGCTGACGGCCGGTCAGGCATTGGTCACAGAGGCCGCAAGAAATCGCGGGCTCAATCGCCACGCGGTCGCCCGGCTTGACCTGCTTCACCGCAGGGCCCGTTTCCTGAACTATGCCTGCCCCCTCATGGCCGACTGCGAACGGATATTCCACGACCTGACTGCCAATCCTGCCCGTCACATAGTAATGGACGTCCGAACCGCAGACCCCCACCACCGCCATTTTTATCAGAACATCCGTGGGGTTGATGATTTTCGGGGTCGGGACTTCCCGCATTTCCATCTGCTTGATCCCTGTCAGCATCATCGCTTGCATAAAATTGCTCCTGCCTTAATGGTGATACGAAAAAGCTACCGGATCAATTGCTGAAGTGCAACCCAAATGTGCGACACCC
>SESG01033394.1_pt1 | contig 13678 bp, 16 predicted proteins | sample 3171421 | NCBI WGS metagenome assembly SESG01 (sample SAMN10866946, study PRJNA518727) | freshwater metagenome | biome: subpolar coniferous forest; feature: holomictic lake; material: water; isolation source: holomictic Lake 227, 6 m and 8 m depth | place: Canada: near Kenora, Ontario | collected... | reverse complement strand
GATTCATGCTTGATGGCATAGTTCGGGGAGGATCGTACAGCAAAGAGAATGGCATAATCTCCAGGGGGGAAGTGCTAAGATTGGACGAAGTATTCCTTCTGCCTCCCTGCCAGCCGACGAAGATCGTCTGTGTGGGCTTAAATTACGTAAAACATGCAGAGGAGCTGAAGATGCCGCTACCCGAGGAGCCCATTCTATTCTTAAAGCCCCCTTCTTCCATCCTGGACCCGGACGGGCATATCGTCTATCCTGCTTCCAGCAGCCAGGTGGACTACGAAGGCGAGCTAGCGGTAGTTATTGGAAAACGCTGCAAAAAGATCCAGGCAGAAGAGGCGGAGAAGTACATCCTGGGCTACACCTGCTTTAACGATGTGACGGCCCGTGATCTGCAGCGCAAGGATGGCCAGTGGACGCGTGCCAAGAGCTTCGACACCTTTGCCCCCTTTGGCCCCTGGATCGCCAAAATCGATCCCTCGGACGCGGATATTGAAACTCGCGTCAACGGAAAGGTGATGCAGAAATCAAACACCTCAGACCTGATATTCGATGTGCCGAAATTGGTGCAGTTCATAAGCGGCGTCATGACTCTTGAGCCAGGTGATGTGATTGCCACGGGCACGCCCCCGGACGTGGGGCCGCTGCAAAGAGGAGATGCGGTGGAAGTAGCGATCGAGGGGATTGGGGTTCTTAAGAATTTTGTGGTGTAGCTGAGAGGCGTTGCCGGCAGGGAGCTGGCAAAGCGCCTCTCAAGGCAAACGACTGCGACGCACCCGCGCCAGCAAACTAAGCAGGTATTGCGTTTAAAAGAAGGATCGTTGAATGCAGGAGAGCATAACACATACAGAGGAAACAACCAAATAGCTTGAAGATAAATATCTAGGATAACTATGAAGCTGAAAATTAAGATTGCCGGTCCCAAAGTGCATGATGTAGGCTACAGGTACTTTCTGTTGAGCATGGCCATGTCTAATAGAATCAAGATGTTTGAAGCCTATAATACAGAAAGCAGCGAATGTGAAGAGGTCCTAGTCTTTGTCGAAGGTGACGATGAAGCAGTTAAAGCCTTTCGCACCCAAGTTGAAACCAGGCGTCCTGATCGCTCTAATGTATCGAATATCGTCTTTGATGACTTTGAGGGAGATATCATGAAGATCGGAGAATATTCCCAATTCTGCTCCATAGTCCAATTGAACAAGGCTATTCCGCTGCTCCTCGATATAAGAGATGACCTCAAATCGATGACTGGTGATATGAAAGAGATCAAGGGTGATATGAAAGCAGTGCGGAAGAATACCGACGCAATTCCTCAGGTACTGGAAGAAATCAAAGGCATGAGGGAAGACATTCAACCAGGATATGGGATGAATTTCCGACAGGTACAATCCGATGTCAGAGCGATAAAGGAACGACTGGGGATGCACTGAGATCTAAGTGGACGCGTGCCAAGAGCTTCGACACCTTTGCCCCCTTCTGCCCCTGGATCGCCAAAATCGATCCCTCGGACGCAGATATTCAGACTCGCGTCAACGGAAAGGTGATGCAGTTCATAAGCGGCGTCATGACTCTTGAGCCGGGTGATGTGATTGCCACGGGCACGCCACCCGGAGTGGGGCCATTGCAAAGAGGGGACGCGGTGGAAGTGGCGATCGAGGGAATTGGGGTTCTTAGGAATTTTGTGGTGTAGCAAGATTGAGGAAACAACCAAATAGCTTGCCGATACATATCAAGGATGACTATGAAGCTGAAAGTTAAGATTATCGGTCCAAAAGTGCATGATGTGGGCTACAGGTACTTTCTGATGAGCAACGCCATAGACTTGGGTCTCAAGGGCTTTCACGCTCGCAATAGGACGGGCGAGAAGGGGCCGGAGGTAACAGCCCTGGTCGAAGGCAATGAAGAAACAATCGCAGATTTTAAGAAGCTGGTAGAGACCCAAAAACCTGACCATTCCCAAGTATCGAGCATTGTCTTTGAGGACTATGAGGGCGATATTATGAAGACCAGCGAGTATGCCTTTGTTTGCACAAATATACAGCTAAACAAGGCAATCCCGCTACTCCTGGATATTAGAGACAACCTCAAAGAGATGACGGGTGATCTGAAAGAGTTGAAGGGTGATATAAAAGAGTTAAAGGGTGATATGAAAGCAGTGCGGAAGAATACCGAGATCATCCCTCAAATCGGGGAAGACATCAAGGCCGTGAAAGCGAATATGAGTGAGGTCACGGAAGAGATCAAAGGCATGAGGGAAGACATTCAGCCAGGATATGCCAGGCAAATGCAGGCCGATGTCAGAGCGATAAAGGAACGCTTGGGTATGCAGTGAGAGGGGCGTTGCCGGGAGGATTGGCCGGCAAGGCTCTCTCAAATAAATCCATAAACTAAAAGAATAGATAAAACCGATACTCTTCAACCCTGATGAGTGAGCTAGAAAGTAGCTCCAATGTGCTCTTTGTTTGGCTGATAGCTGTTTTTCTGCTATCGATTTGATTGGTTCAAATGCGTAAAATTAATAAATAAATGATACATGTAAAGTTTGAAATTCCACTTGGAACTAGGCCGAAATAACAATGATAATTGGGTTATACAAATAAAAATTCTGATAAATTCCTTGGGTGCTTTTCAAACGTGAATAGTTGTATCCTTATATAGAATAATAGGTTATCCAAAAGTTGATATTCATGTATGCTCAGGCTTATACTTGGCCTATAAGGACCAGAGGGGATACGATTGAAAGAATTTATAAAATCAGAATTTATCAAAAACGTTCCAATTAGTAAAATAGATTTGAAAAATCTTTGGGAAATGATAGTAGGTAATAATCAATCTGATTTGGATTCTACTATATATATAACTGTTGATATGCTTAAAATCGAGGAGAAATCGATTGAGGCGCTTTTGGCCCATAAAGAGATTCCAGATAGATTAAGTGGATATGAAATAAGATCCTACAATCGCGACTCGAAATATAAGTCAGCCATTGATCTAACTACTAATACCGGAGCTTCCTCACACCTGTACATCACTGGATACGACGAAGCATGGGTAAGAGGAAAATTTCAGCAAATTGAAGAATTTATTAACAGCAAATTTGATAAATTCAACAAAGAGCAAAAATTGGCAGAAAAAATTGATGTGTCGGCTAAAAAAGAAAAAGATAATAAAACCGAAATTCCCACAACATTAATGCGACTAGGCAAAAATTCTGAAATATCTAAAGTGGCTCAAATCGGGATAATGGAAAAGGTTCTTAATCGAATTTTTGTAGTTCATGGACATGATGATGAGATGAAGCTTGCTGTTGCAAGAACGCTTGAAAAACTGGATTTGACGCCAATAATACTTCATGAACAACCTGATGGAAATAAAACAATAATAGAAAAATTTGAACAGTACTCGGATGTCTGCTTTGCAATAATTATTCTTTCTCCAGATGATTTTGCTTATCCTAAAAATATAGATCCAAGCAAAGGAAAGTATAGGGCAAGGCAAAATGTTATAATGGAGCTTGGTTTCTTCCTTGCGAAATTAGGACGCGAAAAAGTTTTTATTCTTTGTCGTATTGATGATAATTTCGAAATGGCTTCCGATTATTCGGGTATTTTATATACTCCTTATGATAATGCAGGATACTGGAAATATAAAATGGCAGATGAAATGAGACATGTTGATCCTACAATCGACAAGAATAAATTATAAGATTTATGGCCAGATGGACGCTAATATGGGAGTATCTACTTCTGATAACTTCTAGAATTCATCATGCTTCCACCTTTTTGTATCATTAGCTGCATGTAATTAAATGAAATATTCACAAAGTCAAACATTGCTCATATTTTTTCCTTTTAGTTTTATCGCTAACATGTGCATAGCGAAGGTTTGTTCTTATGTCATTGTGTCTTAATACTTTTTGAACTATTCTTATGTCAGCGCCGTTTGCTATCATCATGGTTGCTGTTGTGTGGCTTGCAAAGACATGAACACCACCTGCTTTTTCGATGGAGGCCCCCCACCGAGCTCATGCCCACGAATTCCGGGCCGCTCTCCCGCAAAAAGATCTTGTGTGCCGGTAGATCTCAAAACCGTGGTGCCCGATCTCCGCCCTCTTCGAGCCGCGAAACTCTTTTCTCCCATCCTTTTCAGGTCGCTCCTCTCCCAGGCCGGGATGAGATCCATGTATTGAAACGTTCTTGGAAACAACCAAATAGCTTGTCGATACATATCAAGAGTGAGATGAAGCTGAAAGTCAAGATCACCGGTCCCAAAGTGCATGATGTAGGCTATCGCATATTCCTGATGGAGGCTGCATTGGATTGCGGGGTGATGAGAATTTCTGCCTACTGGTGGGAGGAAAACAGCTCGCAAGTTGTCATCTGCCAGGTTGATGCAGATGAGGCAAAAATCGCCGCCTTCCAGAAGTTCATAAAGAGCCATAAGCCGGTGAAAGCTGAGGTATCGGCTATCACTTGGGAAGATTACGATGGCGAAGTGATGCGTATCAGCGAATTTGCCCAGATCTGCACTTGCATGGTTCTTCAAAAGCTATTTGTGTAGACGATTTCTGTCAACTACCACGCCCTGCAGGCACCGGAATTCTTTCAGCAACAGCTACAGCTACAGCTCCAGTTTATGGTCCTTCTCCAAATGCAAAATCTGTTCTTCGCCTTTGGCGGCCAATTCCTTGAACTGATTGATAGTATCCCGCATTTTGGGCAGAGCTTCCTGTTTATAGGTGCTGATGGAATCCATCGCCTCCATGACATCGGCAAAGGCAGTCTTCAGCGTCTCGACTGAGACATTGGTTTGCATTGATTGTTTCTGGATTTCCGCCCCTTGTTCCTTCAGCATTATCGCGTTGTTCCTGATGAAATTATCCGTTATCTCATTGAGCATTTGAATCTTCTTCAGGACAATCTTCTGGTTATAGAGAGCGCCGGCAACCATCACTGAGATCCGCAAAGCGTTAATCGTCACATTTTGGGCCCTTTCTACCCCGCGAATCAGTTCCTTATTATTTCTGATCACAAGCTCTGTCGCCATTACTCCCTGCTGATTGACGACGATCACCTGCTGCATATCCATAAACCGCTGCCGAAGCGGAAAGAGGACCTCTTCGGTGACAAATTTAACCTTTTCCGGGTCTTCGTTCCTGGCTTTTGCCACCTCGATTTGTTTTTCAATCGATTCGTCCATCAGGGTACAAAGCTGAACATCTTTCATCAGCTTTTTAGTCAAATCACGCATTGCCTGCTGTTCGATTTCCAGAGTAGTATTATCATATTTCAGGGTTATTTTCCCTTTGTCCAAAGAGACAATGATATCAGCAATCACTGATTCTGCTTTCTGGTATTTGGCAAAATAGGCCCTGACCGGGTCAAACAGCTTGCCCAAAATGCCGGTCCTGGTGAAATCAATCAGGCTGGGGTCCAGCTCTCTTAATTCCCGCTGCAAATCCACTAAACCTTTTGCCACAAGGCCTCCATCATCACCGTCTTTGGAAAGCTTCCCGACTTTCATCTGCAGCAAAGAATTTTTGGCTGCCGAGCGTTTAATCGAGTCAGCCCCAAAAGACTCGATTGACTGGTGGATATCCTTCCGTTTGGCAAATTCATCGAGATCCAGGGTCATAATCTCGGCAACATTGCTTTCCGCTACAGCATGAAGCTTTGCTACTTCTTCCGGTACCGGCTTGACCTGTTCCAGGACCTCCTTCTTGATCGCCGCCTCATCGGGCACTTCCATTGTAAAGGCCATTCTTAACTCCCCCTGTATTTACAGCACGATATTAAACAGATTGCCCAGTTCGTAAACAACATCTTGGGTATCAGCGTTAATACAGACAGCCTCATTGATTTTGGAGATCTCCACCAAGGCAGGGATATTCGCATTATAGCCAATTGTGTATATGGGTATTCCAAGATCTTTCACGATGTCTCTAATGTCATCCAGCGAATGGCCTGTATTGCTTTCGCCGTCGCTGAGAACGAAAATCTTCGCTTTCAGATTGGGATCTGCATTGGGACCAGCAGCCTTCTGATCTATGAGCATCTTCATGGCGACTGCAATCGCATCGAAGGTTGACGTGCTGCCGCCTGCCTGTAAATCTTCAACCGCTCCGGCAAACAAGGACCTCTGGTTCAGATCGAATTTGGCAATCGGCAGATCGATATTGACATCGTTGGAATATGATATCAGGCCAATCAGATTGTCCTTGCCGATCTTGTTTTGACCCAGGAGCAATGAACGTCTCAATCTATTCAGCCGTTCGCCGTCCATGCTGCCGGAGACATCGGCCACAAAGACTGCGCAAATATTTTTACCGGTATCTTTCTTTTCTTTCCATAGTTTTTGGGCCTGAATGATCACATCGCCGCTGACGGCTACCGTATCTGATTGGTATTCATTAAGGCCGTTGAAGCCATATTCGGTAGCCAGGGCCTGGTACTTTTCCTGCTGGGTGAATTCAACGAACTTATTTAGGATTTTCATTTTCTCCGCAGATATTTCGCCGATCGCATACATCGGACTGTCATGTCTGGCCCCAAAGGGAATGAATTCGTAGGACCTGATATCCGGTGTATTCATATAGGTCTGGTATTCCAGGATAAAACCGTCCAAAACACCTGATTTGGCAGCTTCCCTCAATTGCAGAGTAGTAATAGCGACGACGGGAATATTGGCCTGGAAGCTCTCAAATCCTGCCTTTGCTTTGTCGCTCAATAAGTTGCTGCTGTTAAAAGTCTGTAAAGCTGAAATCAAAAAGTTCAGCCCGGTTGAACTGGTAAAAGGATTGGTGTAGCCCATCTGCATTTCGTTGTTCGCGACAGCATCAATGATCGTCTTGATATTGATTGCCCCGTATTTGGCTACCAGCTCGTCCTTCTTGGCTTTGGTGAGCAGTATCCCGGCCACATTGCCAGCAAGTCTCTTTTGCACTAACTGGGCTTTAACCCCCTGGGAGACGATCATCTCGCCCCATAGTTCATTGGACGGCGTATAGGCATCCGGCAGATACTTCCCGGACGTAATATAATCGGCCCCTTGTCCGGAAGCGATTCCTCTGAGCCTTAACGATACCGTTTTGCCATCAACAATTATTGCCGCGTTATTGAAGTCTCTGGCCACCTCTGTCAGCCAGCCGTCAGTACCGCTGCCGGCTTTTTCCGTTGAGGAGAATATTTCGATGTAGTTGGGTGTGCTGCTGTTCAACTGCGGCGGGTACTTGGAGATTTCGGGCAAGAAGTCTATCGGCTTTGTGGGCGCAACTTCAACCGGACGCTTCTCATGCAAGACGGTCTTCACATTAATGTTTGGGATGATTTTGTTCAGCTCATTTGTAGGGTCAGGTCCAGGTTTCGGACCTATCGATATCAAAACTATAATAAATACTACAACTGCCGCACCAATTATCTTCAAAATCACATTTTTGTCGCGTTCGTTCAGCATGTTGATTTTCCCCCCAACTCACTTCTTATAGTATTTTAACTGTTTGATCAGATCGTCGATCATCTCGGCCATTTGATCCCGTTGGCCGCTATCTGGACATTTTAAGTCTGAGATCCTAAGCAGCAGCTTATCCAGCATCAGCAGGATCTGTTCATTATCTTCAGTGGCAGCCTTAACAGAAGTAACATATTCGTTATAGACTTCAAACTTATCCCTCATGATCAGCTGTGAAACTACCCCTGCCTCGTGTTTCTCTCTAATGAAATTGTAGTCTTCTTCATCAAATGTATCTAATTTATTGAGTATGTTTCGGATATTCATAAAGAATGCATTATTCACCTCGGCGATGGCCGCAATAAATTTATTGCAGGTGATCTCTGAGTCACCGAAGATCTGCGGAAGGATTAACAGTATATTTTTATTCTTTTTCTGCAGTCGCACAATCTGATCGATCGCCAAATTAATGGTTTCTTCGAATGTTTTGAGCCCACGATGCCTATTCAATGCTTCAATATAATCTTCTGCCGTTGGAATTGATTTTTCAGGTCTGGCAAGGAGCCTATAATTGCCGTAGATTACCCCAACGGCGCTTAAGAATATGATTGTGCTACCAAAGGCTGTTGCCAATGCACTAGCCCCGCCCGACATCTCTATTCCGAGTAATCCTGGCGAGAAGGTAATTATGTCGGCGGCGGCAATGCCTAAATTCAGGCCCAATATTTTAATCTGTTTTTTTCTGTCAGTGTTGTTGCGAAGCTTATCCGCGGCGGCCCATAGCATGGCCTCGAAACCCATGATAGCCCCATTGCTCTCTGAATTATCGCTGCGTCTGCCTATCGCCATACTTACTCCTTAAATGATGGATGGCCATTACAGTACTTAGCGAAATAGCTTTTGGATGGATTTAGCTCACGGTGAATATTCAGTGCTTCAATATAATATTAAGCCCCTCGTTATCCACCTTTGTCTCAATGGCAATCTCCAGCCCCAAAGGCTCGATCAACTTTGCTACCTCCTCTCGGCTCCTGTCGGTTACAATGGCAATGGAGGGGCCTACCGAGCTCATGCCCACGAATTCCAGGCCCGCCTCACGAAGCCTGCTCATCTGCCGGTAGATCTCAAAGCCGTGGTGCTCCACCTCGGCCCTCTTCGAGCCGCGAAACTCTATCTCCCAGACGACATCTCCTACCTTTTTCAGGTCGCCCTTCTCAAGAGCTGGGATGAGATCCATGAGCAGAAGATAGGCTTTCAGTTCCCGGTCCTGATAATCCAGGTTCCTCGCCCGGTTCATAAGCAGGTCAAACTCCGCTCTTCCCGCCGAGGAGACGGCGGTAGGTGGTATGGTGACAAAGACGTTTTTACCTTCGGCAAAACGGTGGCGGTAGGCCAGCGCCAGCTCGTCGCCGGTAATGACCATGCCTCCGTAGGTGGCAGCCGCTGGGCCCACGCCCGTCTCAAAGCCGCTGGTCACCCGCCCGTCCTCTGTCTCCTCCACATAGTTGTGGCCCAAGAGCAGGCGGATCTGCTCAGAATTAAGTGGGGAGCCTAAAGCAGCGTTCAATGCGTGGCCCAGGGCCAGGAGCACCGATCCGGTCGAGCCCAGGCCGACGTGCTTTCTTTCGTGGTCCGAGATCACAATCTTAAAACCGCCCTCATAATGCACCGTCTTCTTAAAGACCTCTGCGAAATGACGGATAATGGGCTCACGCGAGTAATCGATGTCAAGGCCGGAGGCGGTGCACTCAACCTTCGCGGAGCAGTAGATCTGCAGGGCAAAGCCCACGCCTCCGCCCCCCGGTCGGTTGGGAGCAAAACGGTTCATGTCCAGCACAGTGAGATGAATGCGACCAGGGGCCGTTGCCTTGACTACTCCGACATGGGGCATGAGTTGGTAGTCTTTTTCGAATCCCAGTGTGTGGATGCATTCCCCAGGTTGAAAGGGCTGGAAATCATACTCCACCAGGTCCAGATCCCCGCCTCTAATCTTCATTTTAGCCAAGACTGCTCACCTAATCTTCAGATCGGTCTATCAAAATAGATGCTCTTTCCTGAGGCTTTGAGGGGCAATCCATAGGCTACGCTGCAGCCCTCCAGCCAGTTCAGGGAGAGTGCGGCCACTCCTGCCGTGAACATGACGCGGTTGTCGACATTGTGCAGGCTGGCCGTCTTGGCAGCCGAGCCCAGAGCAATGCCAAGGTCAGCCATCTTGATGACGCAGTTGGGGCCGTGGAAGAATTTTTCCGGCTCCAACTCCATGAATTGTTTTTGTGCTTCCTGCATCTCTTTGCAGGTGGCATAGCCGCATCCTCCGCAGTCCAGGCCTACGCTTTCTATGGCCTTGCTGCCCAAGAGAAGGCACGCATCGCTCTTTTCCAGGTTGCCTGCGTCCCGCAAAAAGAATTTGATGCCCCGCGCCTCTCCCAGACGGCGCAGCTCTCGAGAAAGCTCCACCAGCTCTTCGCTTATTACTACTCTTATTACTATGGAGTCCTGGCCCCGGCCTTTGGGCGCGGTGCGCGCAGAGAGGGCCATCAGCTCAGCTACCATTTCCACGGCTTTGAAGGTCATGAAAAGAGGATAAACGGATTCATATTTATAGGAATCTTTATTCGGTCAATGCCGATCGTCCACTACGGTATACTCATCAATGTCAATGATTTGATCCTTTTGCCTCTTGCTGCTCGCGCCCGGACTTTCTTCACTTCCCTTCATCATGGCCAGCAGGATTGCGGCGAGGGCTGAGAGTACCGCAGGCCCGGAAAAACCGCTTCGCTTTGCAAACCGGAGTAGCGCTAATTCCACGATACCCTTGAAAAGACCTGTAAGAAAATTGGGCCGGCTGCTGCCTGGCACTGACTTTATCAAATTGGCGAAAAATGCCATTATTCTCGACCTTGTCGATGGCCGGAGGGTCCATTTCACAGATTTGACCAGCGTGACTATTATGGCACCCCTGACCGCTTTGTTGAGCAGAACGGCGCTAATAACGGTTTTTATCAACTTTGCCAGAATTCCCATCAGGACTAATTACTGCTTGCACCGATATATTATTATCTATCCGGTTTGAAACCTCTCCGGCCAGAGCATTCTCTCTTTGCTTCTCTGTTTTATCATCTCTTGTGCATCGACAACTGTGATGCCAAAGACCTCAGCCAGGATCTCCTGGGCGGCATGAAGCTTCATATCTATCAGGTCATCACCGCTTATTCGCGAATTTTCGCGAGGCACAATGGGCTTTTTCTTCGCTTTGCCCATGTTGCCCGAGACTTTAGCCATATAGGAAATATCTCTGCATGCATTTGATATAAATATAATGCCTTTTCGCAGGGCGAGCCCTTTATGTGCAGGAATGACTGGGTTGAGATTACCAAAGAAGAAGAAGATCGAAGCGATCTTTGCGAACATATACCGGCGCTAAGCTGAATACAAAATTATATCTATTAAGATTGCTTAACTATTAAAAATAATTATTGTGGAGAATGATATTTGTGACAGAAATAACTGTGAACGAGACATCATTGGTTAAGGCTGCCCTAATTCCCTGGTGGCTTGTACTGCTGCAAGGTCTGGTCGCCCTGATTATAGGCATTTATCTGATTATCTCACCGGTTTCGACCATCATCTTTCTCGTGCAGACCCTGGGATTATACTGGATCATCATCGGCATCTTGACGATAATCACGATCTTCATGGACAGGACTGATTGGATATGGAGAGCGGTCAGCGGTTTATTGGGAATACTGGCAGGCTTAATTATCTTTGGTCATCCGTTGCTAAGCGCCCTAATAGTCCCTGAGACGGTTATCCTGATTGTGGGCATTCTCGGAGTTTGCTTCGGCGTGAGCAGCCTCTTCTGGGCGATGAAGGAAGGATGGGGGACGGCCATCATGGGCGTCTTAAGCATCATATTCGGATTGCTCCTGATAGGCTCTCCCGTAGTTAGCGTTCTTATGCTGGTGTCTCTGCTGGCATACCTTTGCATCATCGGTGGCCTTGTCACTATTTATCTGGCGATGAAGCTGCGCAGCTTTCTAAATAGATAAAATAAACGAAGGAGATATGTCGGAGAAGTTTGTCATAACCGGTGGCGCGGGTTTCATAGGCTCCAACCTGGCCGAGTACCTGTCGAAAGACAATGATGTGCTTGTCATCGATGATCTCTCCACCGGCAAGATGGAAAACCTGGCCGGCCTGGATGTGGCATTCCTAAAGGGAAGCTTAACCGATCTGTTGCTGTTAAAAGAGGCCTTTGCCGGTGCAACTTGCGTCTTTCATCAGGCGGCTATAGCCTCGGTCAAAAAGAGCGTGGAAGATCCTCTGCGTACTAATGCTGCGGGCATCGATGGAACTCTTAATGTGCTGATTGCTGCCAGGGATGCCGGAGTAAACCGCGTGGTGCAGGCCTCCTCGGCGGCAGTCTACGGCAGCTCACCAGAGCTTCCCAAAAAGGAAGATATGCTGCCCGAGCCAATGTCGCCCTATGCCGTCTCCAAGCTTGCCGCCGAGCACTATGCCCGCGTCTTCCAGGAACTGTACGGCCTGAAGACCGTATCCCTGCGCTATTTCAATGTCTTTGGCCCCAAGCAAGACCCCTCATCCGAATATTCGGGAGTGATATCCAGGTTCATATCCGCTTTCCAGAGTGATGAACAGCCTGTGATCTACGGAGACGGGGAGCAGACTCGCGACTTTGTCTACGTTAATGATGTAGTCTTCGCGAATATTCTCGCCAGCCGGGCTCTGCCCGGTGTTTATAACATCGCTTGTGCAAAGAGCATCAGCCTGAATACCCTGGTAAAAGTGATCGGCAAGGTCCTGGCAAAAGAGGTCCGGCCCAGATATGAATCCGCCCGGGCAGGAGACATCAAGCACTCGCTGGCCGATATCAACCGGGCGAAAGGGATGGGCTATTTTCCCAAATACGATCTCGAAGAGGCTCTCTTAGAGACGATCAAATGGTTCAAAAGTAAAATTATTTCTTAAAATAGAATCCGCAGGTTTGAATATTATTTATATCCTCGGGCGTCAGCGGGAAGGCCTTGCATATGCTGGGCCGAATACCGTATACCCTGCAGCGCTTGTTTTTGGCATCGTGGGCGAGGCACAATTCACAGCATTTGCCGCACCGGACACACTCTCCGCACCTCTTAACCCGCCACGCCAAAACCTGGCTATTCTTTAGGTACCAGACAATCCTTCTTCTAATCCATCCGTCTAACATGGAAAACCTGCTTATGGGCGCTGTGATACTGATGCTTTTTAAGCTCGCGCTTCAGCTTCGCAATCTGAGACACGGAAACGGTTAAAAAGATTACGGCCCGCGGCTCATTGGGGGACCAGAGGTTTTGTCCATAGGTTTATCTAAATGCAACATGATATGAAAGGCGATCAAAATTCCAGGTGATGCAATAATGAAGAGCCTTAAAGGCACCAAGACCGAGAAAAATCTGATGACAGCATTTGCCGGAGAATCACAGGCCCGAAACAGATATTCATTCTTTGCCTCTCAGGCAAAAAAAGAGGGCTATGAGCAGATTGCTGCCATATTCCTGGACACTGCCGACAACGAAAAGGAGCACGCAAAAGTACTTTTCAAGCTGCTGGAAGGCGGAGAAGCAGAAGTTTTCGCACGTTTTCCGGCAGGAGTCATTGCAGATACTACTGCAAATCTAAAGGGGGCAGCAGAAGGCGAGCGATATGAATACGCAGAAATGTATCCATCCTTTGCAGAGACTGCCAGGTCAGAGGGCTTTCCAGAGATTGCTACAACCTTCCTCAACATAGCCGCCGCCGAAAAAGGGCATGAAAGAAGGTACCTCTCCCTGAAAAAGAATCTCGATGGGGGCTTAGTCTTCAAGAGAGACGACAAGGTAGTCTGGAGATGCCGCAATTGCGGATATCTACATGAGGGAAATGCTGCTCCGGAGGAGTGCCCAGCCTGCAAGCATGAACAGGCATACTTTGAGGTCTTTGGAGAGGTTTATTAGAAATGAAACGAATGATATTGGTTATGGTGGTACTGATAGCTATTGTCTTTTTTGCACAAAGCAAACCATTAGTCAACCTAGGGGGCAGAGATGGAAATCTTATCTTAGGCGGATTGACAAATAATTCAACCATCAATTCATCGTTCAACCTCTTAGAGAACGCTTCTGCCCTGCTTCTTGGCGGAGACGATGGAAACCTATTGCTGCAAAATCTGACAAATGCCTCAAAAAATCTCTCCGATTGG
>SESG01003744.1_pt1 | contig 13704 bp, 7 predicted proteins | sample 3171421 | NCBI WGS metagenome assembly SESG01 (sample SAMN10866946, study PRJNA518727) | freshwater metagenome | biome: subpolar coniferous forest; feature: holomictic lake; material: water; isolation source: holomictic Lake 227, 6 m and 8 m depth | place: Canada: near Kenora, Ontario | collected... | reverse complement strand
TCCGGCGGCGGCGAGATCAGCTGGGAAAATATTGACCGCGGTGACAAAGGTGTCTGCAAGAGCCCGGTGTTAAGCAACGCCGGGCGCTCCGGGGCAAAGGCCACGCTGTCCTTTGCCGTTAACCGCTACAATACAGCTGGTCGTGAGACGCTGGTTCCCGGCGACAAGTTTCTCTTTTCAATGCTGGTCAAAACAGCAGATTTTTCGAAAGACTCCGCTTATTTTGTTCGCATGCAGGCAGACGACCTGCCCTCCACGCTGTTGCTGGCCAGCGCTGAGGAGTCGCGTCCAACTTTCGCCTGTCCGGAGGGTTTTCAGCGGGTCGGCGTCAGTCCCGTAATGATTCCTCTCGGTTTGCAGCGCTGCTTGAAGATCCAAATCAGCCTTAATGGTGCCGGACGGCTCGCCTTGCAAGATGTTCAGCTGATGAATGTTGAGGCTGTCGAGGGGTTGTATTCCGGCAGCAAGGCGGCGCGGACGGCAGTGCCGGGCGGTTTGTTCAGTCTGGCCGGGTTGAAAATGTTGGTGACCGGCTACATTCCGCTCGGGCAGTGGCTGTGGCCGATGCTGGCCTGGGGCCTGCTGGTGGGCGCTATTTTTATTGGGTTTATGGGCTTTAATCTGCTGATGCGCAAACAATGGGTGGAGCACGAGCGTTTTACTTTCCCGCTCACCATTATTCCGAAGCAGCTTTTTAGCGAGGAAAACGGGCGCTTTATTCTTTTTAGAAATCGCGTGTTCTGGCTTGGTTTTGCCTGCGTCCTGCCCTTTGTGCTTGCGAAAGGGCTGCACTTCTATTACCCGCAGTTTCCTTCGCTTGCCGATAAAAATGTAAATGTTGCCGACTACGTGAACAGTCCTCTGCTTAAATCCTACCTTCAGAATATGAGCATTGGCGGTCCGACAGGGTCAGGAATATCCTTCGGCGTACTGGCTTGCGCGATGCTGATCGAAACGGACGTGCTGTTCGCGCTGTGGTCCATGTTTCTGGGTTTTCAACTCTGGAATTTTTCAGGGAAAGCATTCAACTTCACCCGTTTTGCCGGTTATCCATGGGAATTTCAGCAGGCCATGGGAGCCTTCATTGCCTATGCGATGCTGGCGGTGGTAGTCGCCCGGCAACACTTGCGGCGCGTGGTGAATCTGGCGCTGGGGCGCGGTGGAGCTTCGTCCGTTGCTGTTCAGGAAGAAGGCGCCACCTATCGCTGGGCCTTCGTAATGCTGGCCTCCGCCCTGTTGATGCTGCTGCTGTGGGGCGCCTGGACCCGCATGGGTGCGATGGCAAGCCTGCTCTTCTTCGGCTACGTTCTGGTCTGCGGTTTTGCCGCCACCAAAATACGCGCGGAAATGGGTGCGCCGTGGAGCTACATGACGCCCTATTTCGGGTTGCAGTTTGTAGCGGCGGTGGGTGGCTTCGCGGTTTTTCACTCTACCGGCATGCTGGTGGCAACCATCGCCGCCGGATTCATGTGTCCGACATGCTTCATGCTGATGGCGCCCGTGCAGATGGAGATGATGGAGCTCGGACGGCATTTCGATGTCCGCCCCCGCCACGTTTATGCAGGCTTAGGGCTGGGGCTGCTCGGCGGGCTCTTTCTCGGCGGGTTCGTGCTTCTGTGCTGGGCATATGGATTCGGCACCGATAACCTGGTCAATTCCTGGCCGTACGAGCAGAACTGGTACTTTAACGGCTACCGTGCCGGCGAAGCCAACGTGGACCGCGCATTTCAAGCAGGGACGTTGATCACAACGGCGGAAACCCGACCGCTTGACTTCGTCAATAACCTGGACGCCAAAGGGTTGGGCATCGGGGCGCTTGTGACTGTTGTGCTGGCTGTTTTGCGCGCTAAGCTGGCATGGTTTCCGTTTCATCCGCTGGGCTATGTTCTGGCGTCCAGTCATTTTATGCGCGGTTGCTGGTTTATTTTCCTGCTGGCCTGGCTCGCCCGCATGCTGCTTTTTCGCATTGGCGGCGCCCAGATAATCCGCCGGGGGCTGGTGCCTTTCTGTGTCGGCATGTTTATGGCGTGCATAGCCTCAATTCTGCTGTTTGATGCCGTGGGTATAGTTATGCGGTTGCGCGGCGTGGCAGATGTGTATTCGCAGTTTCCCTAAGGCAGGGCGTGGCATTTAAATTTTATGCGGGAACCTTCATCCAGTAGCTGGCGCGATACGCTGATTGTAATTGCGATTTTCGGCGTGCTCGGCATGGCCGTGCTGGCGGGCTTCGTACTCTTTGCCCGCCCCCCCGCGCAGCCGGCGCCCCGGACGGTCCAACGTGGTTACGACGAAACCGCTTTGCTGGCCGCCCTGAGCGCTACGAATCTGGATGCCTGCATCGCTGAAATAGCGGCGGCCGGCGCGCCGCGCGATGGAGAGCGCGCGGTCGGCCGGTTGAGCGGCAGCCCGGGCTTTTACCGCACCGCTGAGCTGATTGAGAAAACTTTCCGCGATGCCGGGCTGGAGGTGCTAACTCAGGCGCTGCCCGTGGTGGTCCCCGAAACCGTTGTCTGCGACATCCGTGGCGAGGATGGCCGCCCGCTTGAAGGAGTCACGCTTTACCCGTTCACGCCATCAGGCATGACGCCGGTTGCGTTGCCACCGGAGGGCGTACGCGCACGGCTGATTGCCGCCGAAAGCACCTCCCTCACCAAATTGAACGGACATCGGCCGGAGGAAACAATCGTGCTGGCGCCTCTCGACGCAGCGGACGACTGGATGTCTCTAGCCAGCGCCGGAGTGCCGGCGCTGATTGTGCAGGAAGACCCGCTGGCCGACATACTGAAAGCCTCTCCTGACCAGCCAGGGCCCTGGCGTGCACTTGACAATTCCAACGAAGTAGGGTTTCCGCGCCTCGTGGCGTACGGGCCGATTGCGCGCCACGCCGGCGAATGGGTGACGCTGCGCGCCCAGGTCGCCTGGCGTACCAAAACTGTGCGTAACGTGCTCGGCGTGCTGCGCGGCCGCCAGCCCGGGCGTGAGGCGCTGGTGGTGACGGCGTTTTACGACAGTACCTCGCTCGTGCCGGAACGGGCGCCCGGCGCCGAGCCGGCGCTATCGCTGGCCGCCATGCTGGCCTGCGCTCAGGCGTTGTCGCCTTACCGCGGACAGCTCGAGCGCGATGTGGTGTTTGTCGCCACGGCCGGCCACGCGCAGGGTCTGGCCGGAGTCGGCCGCCTTATGGAGACGATCGAGAGCGCTTCTCCGCGCCGCGCCGATTACCGTTCCTTCGAAATGCAACTTGAAGAAGAGCGGGAGCGACTGCGCTTCGCACAGGAGGACGCCCCGCGCGTGCTTGATGTATTGGAGTCGGACAAATTCTCGCGCGATCGCTGGCTGACTGAACAGGCGCCCTTCCGCATCTGGTTCGAGTCGCAGTTTGCAGTCGCCGCCGGTGAAATTGCTCTCGAACGCCGCGACGCGGCGCTGGGCGCCAAGCTTACCCATGTGCGCGCCGGCAGTCCGACATTCCGTGATGGTTTTGATTTCGCCCGCGCGGACGATGCCGCGCGCAAAATCACAACCAATACCCATCCCTTGCTGAGGGCCTATCTGGACGCCAAGTTTAAAGAAAACCGTACGGCAAATCTGGTGGCGCTATCCTTTTTGGAGCTTCCCGCCCAGCCGGAGTTCCGGACCTACGACTATGTCGCCCGTGCCCGCGATCGTTTCCGCGAAATCGCGGCATGGCACAAGCGGCAGATCATCGAACTCGGCGACATGATTGCCGTCCGGCGCCTTTTCGAATCCTATGAACGCACCCTGACTTTGAATTTGGAGCTGTATTCCGGCGGGGTGCTGCAAAAACGCGATCTGTCTCTGTTGGTCGGGATTGGGCGCGTGGGGAGTGCCGTCGAACCGCAAGTTACCGATATCGCCAACACGCTCACGGAGATGGTCCCGCGTACGAACAGCGAAGCGGCCTGGCAGGTCGTCACCTGGGGCGCTTCCGACGCCAAAGGCAGCGCCATGCGCCCCAACCGGCATTCGACATGGAAAACCGAACTGGAGTCGGAGCCGTGGTTTCTCTGTGGCCGGTTGGCATTCACGCTGGTCAATTACGATTTCTTTTCTTCCAAGCTTGGCACGCCGGAGGACAACTTTACAGGATTGCCGAAAGAGGTGTTTCGCGAGCATGTGCTGGCTTTCGGGCGCACGTGTCTGGCGGTCGGTGTAGGACGGGTCCCATTCAAGACGATTGCCGTAGATTTGCAGCGCCGCGTCGGCAGTTGTTACGGAGGCGTCTTCACCACCATCGGTGGTGGCGCGATGAAGCCGTCGCATCCGATGGCCATCCGGACTTTCGTACGCCCATGCGCCGGACCAGTTTATTCGGAGCTCGATAGCCGTGGCATTCAACTTTGCCCGTCCGTTGAAACCAACCCCTACGGGGAATACCGACGGATGATGTTTTACGATCTTTCCCCCTATGTCATGTTGCAGGTAGATGCCGCGCGTTTCGATAGCAACGGGCGAATTACCTATTTCAAGGACGCTGCTCCCGCCGCGCAGTCGATTTTCAACAATGAAAAGGTTGCCAATTCCAAGTGCGCCCGTTTTGGCGGGAGCGCGCCGGCGCCGATCCATGTCGGCGTCTTCCGTTGTGCGCCGGTGACGCTTTACGACTCGATCAATCCCAAGACACTCAAGTCTTTCCGCGCCACCAGCTATTTAAGCGCCAACGGTCTGGTTTCGCCTGCGCGCTTCCGGCAGAATGCATTCACGATGTTTCTCGATCCCGAGTTCCGCTTCTACGTCGCTGGTATGGATGGCGCGCCCGGCAATGAAGAAGCGCTGGCGTACCGCGATTTTCTATGCCGCATCCCGGCGGACGCCCCGATCGCCCGCGATGAACCGGAACTCTGGGGCCTGGGCTACCTGGCTGCCGACACGCCCGTGCTGATCCGTCCGCATCTGGAAGCGGCGGTCTCGATGTTGCGCACCGCCGAAAAACGGCTCGTGCTGCAGCGGCGTTTCGGCATGGCCGACGCGCAGATGCTGAGCTTTCACCAGACTGCCACCAATCGCCTGGAGCAGGCCCGGCAGTTGCTGGAGAAGAACAACCCCGCTCAGTCCGCGATCGCCGCCTCCGCCAGCCTGGCTTACGCCATTAATAACCACCCCGTGATCCGCGAGCGCATATCACAGGCCGTGATCGGGATTCTCTGGTATCTGGGGCTGCTTGTGCCTTTTGTTTTCTTTGCTGAAAAATTGTTCTTCGGCTTTACCGACATACGGCGGCAATTGCTTGCCAACGGGTTGATCTTCATCGCGATTTTCGTGCTGCTGCGGCTCTTCCACCCGGCCTTTCAAATGGTACGTTCATCGCTTGTGATTCTGCTCGGGTTTTTGATCCTGTTCCTGACGCTGATGGTGACGGCGATGGTCGGCAGCAAGTTCCAGCAGAACCTCCGGGAGCTGCGCAGCCGGGAAGGCCGGGTTGAAGGCGCCGATCTCAATCGCGCCGGAGTTATAGGCACCGCTTTTCTGCTGGGCTTAAATAATATGCGCCGGCGGAAAGTGCGCACGGGGCTCACCTGTGCCACGCTGGTGCTGATTACCTTCGTTATGATTTGCTTCACTTCGGTATCCACGGACCTTGTGGACGTCGAGTACACCACCGGGCGGTCGGTCTGGAACGGGTTGATGATTCGCAAGCCGAATTTTATGCCGCTGGAATCCTCCGAGGTCGCAGGCGTCGTGCGCCTTTACGGCGAGCGCTACCCGATCACCACCTGGCAGTGGCTCTCGTCAGTACAGGCCGTCGGCAATACGGGGCTGCAAAACCCCGAACTGATCGTGGATCGTGAATACACGCTGGCTGGCGGGCGGGCTGTTAAACGCGCCCGCCTCAATGGCGTCATACGCATGGAGTGGAACGAAACGCAGTTTTCCGGCGTGGACCGCAGCCTGCTTACCCACCGTGGCTGGTTTCAGCGCCCCCCCGCCAACCGCGCGCAAAAGATTGCCGCCGCACGGGATAGCGTGCGGGAACGTTTTGAGGTGATCATCCCCGACACCGCCGCGCGCGATCTGGGACTGTCGGTGGAGGATGTGGACAACGGGCGTCCCACAGTCACCATTCGCGGCGACACCTACGAAGTGCGCGGCATCATGGACACTCTGGCGCTCGCCAAATACATCGGGCTCGATGGACAATCCATCCTGCCCTACGACCTGAACAGCGTGCAGACGCTCGGCAGCAAGGGCAATACCTTGATCGTTCCTGAAGACGTGCGACGCATCAGCGCAGCGCAGGTTATGTTTGTCAATCGCATGCCCGCGCTAAAATCCGGCGAGCAGGCGCTGGTCGTTGCCTGTGCCGTGCTTTTCCCCGGAGTTCCTTATCAAATCCGTCCGGATGATCCCGTGCTCCCGGCTGTCGGGCACAAGGAACAGCGGCAGACAGTGCTGGAGTATCTGGAACGGGTTAGCGAGCCGGCCTGCTATGCAGTCAACGGAATTGCCTACTACGGCTCACGCCAGCGGGCGCGCAGCCTTGCGGGGCTGTTGGATCTGCTTGTGCCGTTGTTGCTCGCCGCGCTGACCGTCTTTAACACGATGCGCAGTTCGGTTTATGAGCGGCGCGACGAAATTTACGTTTACAACGCTGTTGGCATCGCCCCTAATCACGTGTTTTTTATTTTCATGGCCGAGGCCTGCGTGTATGCGGTGATGGGCGCTATGCTGGGGTATCTGCTCAGTCAGGGCTCAGGCCGGCTGCTCAGCGCTTTCGGCCTTACCGGCGGCCTGAACATGGAATACAGCTCCATCGAAACCATTTACGCCTCGCTCGCCATTATGGTTGCCACGCTGCTCTCAACCATCCTGCCTGCCCGCGATGCGGCACGTCTGGCCGCGCCTTCAGATACCGTGAGCTGGACGCTTCCGAAGCGCGACGGGGATATGATTGAGTTGACGCTGCCCTTTACTTTCACCCCGCATGATCGCGTGGCCGTGGTCGGGTACTTCCGCCGCTGGCTCGACGCCAACGGCACGGGCAGCTCCGGCCCGTTCTACTGCGCCACGCCGGAAGCCCTGCTCATCGAACAGCCTGCCGCGGATGGCGGTGCGGGAACCCTGACGCCCGCCATTGGAACCACCATCTGGCTCAAACCCTACGATCTAGGCATCTCGCAACACATCGAAATTGCCATGCCCACCGACCCCGAAACGGGCGAGTTCGTGGCGCGCGTGCGTCTGACACGGCTCAGCGGGCACACGGCGGCGTGGGAAAAGCGGGTCAGGCCATTTCTCGGCGTGCTGCGCAAGCAACTCCTCAACTGGCGCGTTACCACGCCTGAAGAACGGCACGCAATGTTTGCCGAAGCGCGCGCGGCGCTGATCTGCCCGCCTGCCGCCACTACGGAGACCCCCGCCAATGGCTGAGTCAAAACCACCCCGCCCTGCGTTGGACCCGGAGCTCGAGATCTATCGCTCGATTCTGGAAACGCCCACGGAATTTAAAAACGGCTTCACCTGGGTGACCGTCGCCGGCGCGTTGTTCTGCGGCTTGTTGATGATGCCGGGCGCTATTTACCTGAGTCTGATGACCGGCGGCGGACTGGCCGCCGCCTGGGTGACGCTGATCATATTTTCGGAAATCAGCCGTCGCGCAATGCGCACGCTGAATAAGCAAGAGCTGGTGATCTTGCTGGTTGTCGCAGGCACGATGGCTGGCGGCGGTCCGATTGGACAGCTCGTCTGGCGTCAGTTCCTGATTCAGAGCGATGCCGTGCGCGATATTGGGCTGCTCGGACAGTTTCCCACCTGGTTCGCACCGCAACCCGGCAGCGCCGCCATCCTCGAGCGCAATCTTTTTGATTCGGCCTGGCTTATTCCAATCCTGCTGGTAGCTTTTATGCACTTTATCGGCAGCATCAGTCATTACACGCTCTCGTATTTCTTTTTCCGGCTTACATCCGACGTTGAACGGCTGCCCTTCCCCTTCGCAGGCATCAGCGCCGAGGGTTCGATGGCCCTGGCCGAATCGGGAGAGCGCCGCAGCACGTGGAAATGGCGGATGTTTTCGCTCGGCGCCATGCTTGGGCTGGCCTTCGGCGCTGTGCAGATCGGCTTGCCGCTGGTCACCGGCGCGCTGCTGACTAAACCGCTGCAGTTCATTCCTCTGCCATGGTTTGACGCCACGACGCTGACCGAGTCGCTGTTTCCGGCAACGCCCACCGGCATCGTAATTGATCTGGGTCTGCTCATTACCGGAATGGTGATCCCTTTCTGGGCCGTGATAGGCTCGGCTGCGGCGATGGTGCTGACGTTCGTTCTCAATCCGGTGCTGCACCATTTTGGAGTGTTGACGCGCTGGCAGCCGGGGATGGATACGGTCGCAACGACATTCAACAATTCGATTGATTTCTGGATGAGCTTCGGGCTCGGGGTCACCGCTGCAATCGCCCTCATAAGTATTTATCAGACTGTGCGGGATGTCGTGCGCAAAAGCCGCGAGGTGCGTGCGCGCCGGGCTGCAAGTTCCGGGGCTCTGCGGGAAAATGTCTGGACCGTGCCGCCCGGACGCGGAGACTTTTCGCCATGGGTCGCGCTTGCTATCTACGGCCTCTGCTCAGCGCTGGTCGTCAGCGTCTGCCACCGGCTGGTGCCGGGCTTCCCGGTGCTGTTTATGATTTTCTTCACCTTCCTCTACACGCCGCTGATTTCCTACGTCAGCGCCCGGCTGGTTGGAATTTGCGGGCAGAACGTGAACATTCCCTATGTTCGCGAAGCGGCTTACATCCTCTCCGGGTACAAAGGCGTAGAAATTTGGCTGGCCCCGATTCCCGTGGATAACATGGGCGGCAGCGCGCAGGAGTTCCGCGTCCACGAACTTACCGGCACCAACTTCTGGTCCTACGTCAAAGCCTCCTGTCTGACCTTGCCGCTCAGTTTTCTGCTGAGCTTCGTTTTTTGGGCCTTTATTTGGAAGTCCGGCGCCATACCCTCGGATATGTTTCCCTTCGCCCAGAAAATGTGGCAGCTGAACGCCAACAACACAGTCCTGTTGTACTCCGCCACGCTTGACACCGGCGGGGCGCAGCCGCTCTTTTTTCAGGCCATGCATCTGCCGGTGATTGGCGGCGCCTTTACTTTCACCGTCGCGGCGTTCGTCCTGCTCTCTGCCTTCCAGTTGCCGGTTATGGCGATTTACGGGTTTGTACAGGGAATCGGCAGTATGCCCCACGGGTTCGTGCTGATTGTGGTTGGCGCGCTGTTAGGGCGCTTTTTTTACGAGCGCCGCATTGGCCGCAAGCGCATGCTGGAAATCATGCCGGTGCTGGCTGCCGGCTATGGCACCGGCGTCGGGCTGATTGCCCTGATTGGAGTGGCCTTCAACCTGATCGTCAACGCCGTTTCTGCCGCACCCTTCTAGTCACAAATGAACCCTATTCCAAAATCCACGACGGTACTCACGGATGCTGTCGGCACCCAGATCCGCCTGCCATTCCGGCGGGCCTTTGCCATCGCCGTGGGGGGCATTCGTATACGGCTCGGGCGCTGCGTTGCGACGGTGCTGGGCGTCATGCTCGGAATTGCTTTTTTGATGAACAACCTGACAACGCCAATCCTTCGCAAGGCTGTTGCCAGCGAGCGGGACGTGCGTCGTGAGAGCGACATGATGCTCGCAGTTGTACGCAGTGAGCTTGGCGAAATCAAGGGCCAGTCCATCGCCGTGGCCGTCTTCGGGAATTCCAACGCGGGCGAGCGGCGGCTCGTCGGGCAGCTTGCCGCGCAAGCCCCCGGGCGCCTGAGCGTCTACGGGCTGCCCGCCGGACCGGGGCTGACGCTGTGCGGATTGGATGAGCTTGCCGATGGATCGGCGCTGCTGCTGGTGCTGGGCGATGCTGCTCAGGCGCCGGTGCCACGGGCGGCCCTGGCCCGCAATATGACCGCCAAAGTTTTGCTGGATGCGCGCGCTGACCGCGTCTATCCGGAGACTCCCGGTGGTGACGCCGTGCGCCACGAGCCGATCTTTGGAGAAGCGTTGGAACAACAGCGGGCGCGGATGGACGCAGATGCCGTTCGCGAGACTGCCCGCACGCGCTGGATTGTCATTGTTTCGCTGATTGTCACTGTAATTGTAGTCGCCAACGCCCTGCTTATGTCGGTCACGGAACGCTTCCGTGAAATCGGCACGATGAAATGTCTCGGGGCCCTTTCGAGCTTTATTCGCCAGATGTTTCTGATCGAGAGCGCCATCGTCGGGCTTGTCGGCGCAAGCCTCGGCGTGCTTGTCGGCGCATTGTTGCCAGTGCTTTCCTGTGGTGCCACGTATGGCTTTGGTACGGTTTTGCGTTCCACGCCGCCCGGCGCGCTGCTGGCGGTGGGCGCGCTTTCTCTTGCAGCAGGCGTGGGGCTATCCATCGCCGCTGCGATTTATCCAGCTGCGTTTGCGGCGCGCATGCTGCCAGCCAACGCCTTGCGGAGTAATGTATGACCCGCGACGACCGGCTTCAGGAGCTGTTCAACAGCGAAAGCAGTGACGTCAAACAAGGCAACGTCATCCGCGCGGTGGATGTCCGCAAGGTCTATCACATGGGCGGCGAAGAAACGCACGCCCTGCGCGGAGCCACGCTGGATGTGATTCGCGGCGAATACCTTTCGATCATGGGCCCCTCGGGCTCGGGGAAAACAACTTTTTTCAACATGATCGGCGGACTCGACAAACCCACCTCCGGCAAAGTCTACATTGATCAGGTGGACATCGCCCAGCTTGATCCCTATGAGCTGGCCTGGCTGCGCTGCCGCAAGGTCGGTTACATTTTTCAATCGTTCAATCTGATTCAGGTCATGTCCTGCCTGGAAAACGTCACCCTGCCCATGGCTTTCGCCGGCATGGATGACGATTCGGCCCGCCTCAAGGCTATGGCCTTGCTCGAACGCGTCGGGCTCGCCGACCGCGCCCTGCATAAACCATCGGAAATGTCCGGCGGTCAGCAACAGCGCATTGCCGTCGCCCGCGCTCTGGCTAACTCGCCGGATATCGTGCTCGCCGACGAACCTACCGCCAATCTGGATCTTAAAACAGGGCAGGAAATTATTGAGCTTTTCGATAAGCTGCGCAAGGAGCTGGGTGTGACCATCATCGCCGCCACCCACGATCTCAAAATGCTAAAGACCTCGGATCGCATCGTGTGGGTCGAAGACGGTCGCATTGCGCGCGTCAGCACGCCTGCTGAAATGAACATCCAGGTGGAGTCGGTGCATTGATTATGTTCGGTAAGCGCCACCAGAAGTTTCCGGAGGCGGCCGCCTGCGCGTGTGAACGCGCCGGCGAGGCGACAAATACTGCGCTCGAAAACCCGTTCACCGCCATTCCGATGCGTCCCGCAGACGTTGAATTGCGCCGTGACAGCCGGGGCCTTATTCACCTGCGCCGCCGGGAGGCCTTGAGCGGCTTGCGCCGCCGCGTGGCCGACTGGTTGCGCTATGACTACGCCCGCAAGCTCGAACTGGACGAATACGGCACGCTTTATTACGGACTGGTGGATGGCACGCATACCCTGCATATGATCGTGGATGCTTTCGCGGCAGCCCCGTCGCCGCGACCGCGTCAGGATATCGAGCGGGCGGTGGTGCTTTTCACGCGAAAACTGATGACCATGAATATGCTGGCCCTGAAAATATCCACCCGGGCGACGTTATGAATAACAATGCCATCATCGCGCGGGCGCTCAATGTGACCCGGCAGTATACTCTCGGCAAGGAAACCGTCTGGGCGCTAAAGGGCGTCACGCTGGATATCTATGCAGGCGAGTACCTCTCGATCATGGGCCCGTCAGGTTCAGGCAAATCCACCTTTTTCAATATGCTCGGCGCGCTGGATATTCCAACCTCCGGCACCATCGAGTTTCTCGGCGCCGACCTTTTTAAACTGCCTGAAGCTAAACAGGCCTGGATCCGCTGCAACAAAATCGGATACATCTTCCAGTCTTACAATCTCGTGCCGGTTATGAGCGCACTGGAAAACGTCGCTCTGCCACGGCTGTTGCGTGGCGCCACAGAGGCAGAAGCGCGCGCGCGCGCCAGGGAGGTTCTGGAAATGGTCAAGCTGGGGCACAGGCTCCACCATCTGCCCAGCCAGCTCTCCGGCGGACAGTGCCAGCGCGTCGCTATCGCGCGCGCCCTCACCAATTCACCAAGCGTGATTCTGGCCGACGAGCCCACCGGCAACCTTGATTCGCACACGGGCTCGGAGATTATTGAGCTGCTTAAACGGCTGCAGACTGAGCAGCACGTTACCGTTATCACGGCCACGCATGACGTGAAAATGCTGGCCATCTCGGATCGCATCGCGTGGATCCGCGACGGACAATTGGAGCGGATTCAAAAACGGGAAGAAGTGAGCCTGCAAACCGGAGGTATGAACGCATGACGTTTATTGTTCCCTCGCCTAGGCCCGGTCCTTTTGTGCTTGGTCCGGATGCGCAGCGCCAGCCGGATGTGCCGCGCGGCACAGTCACCAGGGCCGAATGGCGCAGCACCATTTTCCCGGGCACGTTGCGAGACTACTACGTTTATGTCCCGGCCCAGTACACTCCGGATTCGCCAGCGAATGTCATGGTGTTTCAGGACGGCGGCTCCTACGCAAACGAGCAAGGCGTGGCTCCTGCCACAATCGTATTCGACAATCTGATCCACCAGCGCAGGATGCCTGTGACCATCGGCATCTTGATTAACCCGGGCTATTTTCCGCCGGTGGCTGAGGGCAAGGAGACGGTTAGCAACCGCAGTTTCGAGTACGACACGCTTAGCGACCAATACTCCCGGTTTCTTTTAGAGGAGATGCTGCCTGCGGTCGGTGAGCGATACCGGTTGACGAAAGATGCTGGAGGACGGGCAATTTGCGGCGCCAGTTCCGGCGGCATCTGCTCGTGGACGGTTGCCTGGGAACGGCCCGACGCCTTCAGCAAGGTTCTCAGCCATGTGGGCAGTTTCGCCGATATACGTGGCGGGCATGTCTATCCGGCCTTGATCCGCAAAACACCCCGGAAGCCGATCCGCATTTTCCTTCAGGGCGGGTCAAACGATCTGGATTGCGGTTGGGGAAACTGGTCGCTGGCAAACCTGGAAATGGCCGCAGCGCTTAATTTTTCAGGCTACGATTACCAGCTGGATTACGGCGACGGTGCGCACGACTATAAACACGGCGGCGCGATCCTGCCCGAGGCGCTGACCTGGTTGTGGCGGTGATTTTCGCTCAGGCGTCTGGTTCCAGACGCCCGAGCGCCGATTTCATGCATGGCTGAAATCGCCCGGGCCTTTCCTCAATACCCGATCTCCCAGCTGGGCGTAATATCGGCCGCTGCCGTTTCGCTGACCCATACGTCTGTGCGCAGGGTCTGCAGAATGGATTCCGGTACCCTCGGGGTGACCGGGCCGTGCAACACCAGGCGGGTTGTGAGGCGCTGCCACGAATTAAACGAGCCGCCCACCGAAATTGCATGCAGGTCAATACGGTGCTTCGCGCCGATGACTTCCGCCGGGCCGATGGTGGCGGCCTTGGGCGGTACTGCGGTTAAATCGCCGCTCGCGCCAAAACAGCCGTGCAGCGAGTTTTGAGCGATGGTGAACGGGCTGAGCGTGCAGATCCGCGGGCCAAAAGTCTTCCACTCCGCCAGACTGCTGGACGCAAACTCCGGCGCGTCCGGCTCGATGAAGGCCAGGTGCCCGGTCCAGCCGGGGCCGCTGTAG
>SESG01025233.1_pt1 | contig 13706 bp, 16 predicted proteins | sample 3171421 | NCBI WGS metagenome assembly SESG01 (sample SAMN10866946, study PRJNA518727) | freshwater metagenome | biome: subpolar coniferous forest; feature: holomictic lake; material: water; isolation source: holomictic Lake 227, 6 m and 8 m depth | place: Canada: near Kenora, Ontario | collected... | reverse complement strand
ACTGATCCAGTCACTGCACCACTCCAAGACGTTGCTGTGCATGTTGTACAAACCCCACGCATTCGGAGCAAAACTGTTCACTGGAACCGTATTTTCTCTGTAAACACCTTTCGGATTGTTGTTGTAGGGATAGTTACCATAATAGTTTGCCTGATCAGTCGTCAGGTTCTCTCCGGTATTGAATGGCGTTCCGCTTCCTGCACGGCAGGCATACTCCCGCTCTGCTTCTGTCGGCAAACGGAAATGTTTCCCCGTTTTTGTTGAAAACCATTTGGAATAAGCCACCGCGTCATTCCAGCTCACATGCACAACAGGATGGTTCTCTTCACTCAGGGGTCGCACACTACCCGACACGCCATATCGCCAGTTTACGCCCGCTGTTTTTACAGCTTCACTACCGATCCAAATCCAGCTACCACCACCTTTCTCAGCATCTGTCTGGTACCCTGTCGCTTCCACAAATTTCCTGAACTCCGCAACCGTCACCGCATATCTGCTCATAGAAAAATTGCTCACCCGTACCTGATGCTGGGTTTCACTGTACTCAATCCCATATTTCTGCCAGAAAGCTATGATTTCAGCCCTGCCAACTTCACCCTCCGGGCTTCCCATCGTAAACTCGCCGCCTTGAATCAGCACAAAGTTTGCTGGCTTAAAAAGTGCTGCCGCCGCTTTTGCTGGCAATGCTCCGCTGAAAAGCAACAACACCGCAAGTAAAATAGCGGGAATGAGGTCTCGAATGGTCTTTGGTTTCATCTGTTGCCCCAAGTTATGGATTGCGTGAAAAATCAAAGCAGTTGTTGAGCAATTTATCATTTGTGAAGCTGTTACACAAACCATAGTTGCAGAGGGGTTACATCACTCTGAAGGTCGCCTCCCCTTGAAGTGCTCTGCCCGAGCTGGAGCGTAGGAGCGCTTGGCTTGTGGAAGCGCCCAGCGGAATGTACTCATGAAGCGGCTGCTGGAGCAAGACAGGCAAGCCGAAGCGGAAGCGAGAAGGCAGGGCGCTGGTGGTGCATGGAGAGACATGGCGACATGCAGGCACGGTGTTTACGCTCTTCATGCACATTGCAGCGTTGCCCGACTGAGTGAGGCGGAGCTTGCCGTAGCCGTTCGAAGGAGGGGGGCAATGCTGTGTTTTGTGCAATGCTTCACTGAAGCTCCACCTTGCCCCCATAATGACCACGCCACCCGTCTGCGGGAAGGCGCTACTAGGTTCCCTCTATAATCCAAAAATCAACAGGTTCAATGTTTATATGGCCGTCTATCGCAGGAACCGTAATTCTTTTGCCCAAGAGTTTCGTTTTTTTTGTAAAAAGTATGCGTATAATACCTTTCATTGATGGTTAACGTGTGCCTTTTTTTATACAATTAGTAACTCTTAAGGAGATGAACATGAAAATGACAAAGGTATTCGGTGCCGTTCTCGTGTTGGGGTTAGCGACAAGCCCAACTAAAGGCTGGAGCCAAACGGTTGATGTATTCCCCAGTTTTGGTGCAGATAAAGAGGTTGTGTCAGGAGCGGACGAGAATTTCCGAGGCGTTGGGGAGTGCACTACTTTTGCATATGCGATATCAGGTATTCCTAATAAAGTAAAAGTAAATGGGGCTAAAACTGAAACCACAATGGGAAACGCTTACCAGTGGATTAGCAACGCACAGAAACGTGGCTATCAGACAAGCCCTAACCCTCAGAGTAAATCAGTTGGTGTAATTGGTATATGGCAGCCTATAATGGGTTTGGTTCCTAAGCTAGATAGCAAAGGGAAACCTATGACAGATAAAAAAGGGAAAACCGTGATGGTTACGGGGGTAGTGTCAGCGGGAGGTCCTAATGGACACGTGTATTGGGTCAATTCTACTAGTAAAGGACCGACCTATTTTATGGACATCCGGCATGATAACTGGGGTAGTAATCCTAAAGACGCGATTTGGAGTTCCGGTCAAGTTCAAATTCATGGAGGGCGCTGGCTTACGTCCCTTGGTTTTATTACCAAATGGTAAGTAATTCACAATATTGTAATAGGTTAACCATAAGCTATTGCAAGGGGGTGCTCCCCCCTTGCAATGTTAAAAAAAATAAATAAAATGAAGGCTAAAGCAGTAATTCACGTAGCTATAAAAATCACCATTTTCTTCTTTATCATCTTTGCGAATACAGCAGAAGGTTTTGCTGACAATTTGAGCAAACTTATTGCAGAAGAGATGTTGGGACGAAACGAGTCTGTTACGGTACCACAAGGAACGTTCGATATAGAGAGTAGTCTTATCTATCAAGAATTTGACAAGAGTGATCTCTTTGGAACGGACGTATCGCGTGTGTTGTCGGTTCCTGTTACCATGCGATACGCAGCTAGAAAAGGTCTGCTTATCTGGGCTACGACTCCCTTTCAGTATAGTTCCCGCGAGACTCCTCTCGACAACACAACCACCAGCCTCGTCACCTCTGGTATAGGGGATATTGGCTTCGGGGCAACCTATCAAATTATTCAGGAGGGAAGTACACTGCCAGGAGTAATGCTTACACTATCAGGAAAAGCCGACAATGGGAAAATTATAGATGCTGCTGTTTCGGATAATCTGTCGATCGGAACGGGGTATTGGCAGGCAGGAGGATCTGTTAGTATCACCAGGACATTTGAACCGCTGCTGACCTTTGTGAATATTGGTTATAACCATAATTTTCAAAAAACAAAAGACGGCGTGGTTACAAAGCCTGGAGATACCATCAATCTAAGTCCAGGTGTTATCTTTAGTGTAACAAATGATGTAGCGTTCAGGATGCAGGGAGATTTTTCTTATGTTTTTCGCTCAAAAGAGGATGGCACTCAAATCGGCGCCATTGCGACACCTGCTGTTTTGACGTTTGCCTTGGGTAAGTCTGTTGGTAATTGGTGGTATCTGGAACCAGGGATTTCGCGTGGACTTTCTAAATCATCCCCTGATTATGCTCTTTTTCTCAATGGAGTAATGAGATGGCATTGATGCATTGGGTTCGACCATTGGCCATAGCTGGTTCTTTTCTTTGTTTGCCGTTTTGTTTTTTGCCCACTCAAAGGACGATGGGTTACAGCCAGTCGCACGCTGCTGAAGTTTTGGTGCAAAAAAAAACTTGGGCGGATATGAAATACGACAAGGTTGTTCGCCAACAATATACCTTTTCCTGTGGATTAGCCAGTCTTGCTTCTGTGATGACAGATTTGGGTGACGCTGTAACGGAGAATGAGCTTGTCGAAATAATGAAGGCATCCTTCAGCGAGGCTGAAATTGAACAAATCCTGCAACAAGGTCTTAACCCTCGAGAAATAGAGCTGTTAATCGCCACAATAAATGTTACGCATAAAGAGAAAATATATATCTGGAAGCAATATAAGAACCTGACGATGGCTGATCTAAGAGTCCTTCACAATAAGATTGGAGATTCAGCCATTGTGTTTTTGACCGTTCGAGGCGCTAACCATTATGCGATTTACACCGGTGAACAAGGCATGAAGATTCACTTGAAAGACTCAATTCGCGGGAACATCTCTATTCCCGAATGGAGGTTTTTAGAAGAGTGGCACGGAGGTGTCTTGGCCTTGGCGAGATTGAACGGTGGTGAAATGGCAACAAAAACCGGAAACCTAAAAAAACCATAACAATTGCTGTTGCCGCTACTCTTTCAATCAACAAAAGCGAAAAGCTTCTCCTTTCGTGAGCATATTGAGACACATAGCTGCAAAATAAAGCATCACCTTCGGCTGCTTTTCTTGCTTTATTGCTGCGACTAATACTGCTCATTCATCATCTTCATCGGAAAATCTTTCTGTATCGTCATCGCGATGGTTTATTCTGCTGCCAATCTTATGGGATGACTACCAATCTTCTGCCGGATACGTTGATAAAAATTCTCAACCATGAATTCCGTTTTTTGCTGATGCGTGGCAGTATAGTGCTCTTTCTATTGTGACGCAGAGCTGTAAGTTGAGGATGCCAGAGGAAAGGTAGCCCTCCAAACCCGACTTTACATAATGGAGAATTATAGAACACGGTACCCCGTGTAGGCGCGTAGCGCCGGGTCTATAATTCCTATTATGTAAGGCTGGCCGGCTCCGCCCGGCCACGTGTTCTTGCCGCCAAATGTAGCTGTTCCGACGCCAGCAAGCGAAGCGCGCAGACGCTCTTCATACAGCGGAGTGCTGTACCCGGCGCTCTGGTGCTGTGCCTTCAGGCGGAGCAGCTTCCGGTACTCCGGAGGCGGCGGAGCCCAAAGTTCTTCTCTTCGTTTGCGCTTTGCCGTAAGTGACCGGCGGTGGAATGAAGTTGCTCTTGGCGGATCACAGTAGAGAAACAGCGCCAAGAGCAGCGGAATGGAACTGTTGGGCACTGGAGGCGGGGCGGAAGCTTGTTTTATATTGGCGCTCTTGTACTCAAGTGCGCCATGCTTGCTACTGTGACAATATTTGCCAGAAGCGACTGTTGTATTGCCAACGGTCGCGACTGCCGACTGGCCTGCAAAAAAAACCGTCACTGAGCACGATACTTGCCAGTCGCCGATGGCCTGCAACTCAAAACCTTAACCCCGTCATTGAGTACAATTCTTACCAGTCGCCGATGGCCTGCAACTTAAAACCAAAACACTCTTGTACCCAAGGGTGTTTGCTTTGTTGACATGACTACACGTACCAAAAGCAACGGTTGTATTCCCAACTTTTGCGGCTGCCGGTGGCCTGCCCTGCTGCCTGTTCTGGAGTGGACAGTACCAAAACGAGAACATCAAAATGGCGATAGACGCCCGTGGCACTGTCCGCGCCAGCCAATGAAACCGGTCGTTACGCAGCTCGTTGGCACCGCAGTAACCTGGACTGCCGTGAAGTAGCGAAGGCGGGCTTTTTGCTGGCAGATGCTTGCAGAGTGCGGCGAAGGGTGGCGCAAAAAGCATGACTGAGCGGGCGGGACTGCGGTGAAGGGACTTGAACCGAAGCAATGTGGCTGCCGGTGGCCTGCGACTGAAAACCAAAGCGCTCTTGTAATCATGGGCGCTTGGCTGGTCGCTGCGTCTGTGCGTGCAGAAGCAAAGGCGGTACCCCGCTTTCGCGGGAATAATAGCGGGATCTATCATTTCTTGTTTTAATGCGTAACCTCATCTATTTTTGGGCTGAAATCCATTTTCTATATTGTTGGCAATCTGGAGTTCGCAGCCGGGTTGTAAGCAACGTTTTTATACCGATCCGTATAAAAACTGAAATAAATTGCAATACAAGTTTTAACTGATTTATATTCATGCGATTAACAATATTTCGAGTAGTTTAAAACTGGCATCTTATATGGGTTTTAACTCAAAAATCCGCTGTTTAGGCGGATCCATCTAATTATTGTTATACCCCCAGGGAAAGTGCAGAATGAAAATTTTCGCGACGTGCATGGGATGCCAAAAAGAACTAGGACATCCGTCATTCGAGCCGATATTTGCAGATTACTATGAAGGAGCAGTGGCTTATATAGAGTGTTCCAAAGGGCACAAATCTGCAGTTCTGCTGCAAAGCCAAAAATTCGAAATCCTACTTGAGTCCGCTGCAAACGCACTTCTTGATGGCTACACAATTGAGGCAGCGTCAAGTCTCTCGGCAGCATACGAGAGGTTTTTTGAGTTTTCTATTAATGTTTTTTGTAAAAAGAACGCAATCACGAAGCGGGCTCTTCAAGAAACATTTAAGCAAGTATCAAAGCAGTCTGAGCGCCAAATTGGAGGCTTTCTATTTCTTCATCTGGTAACTTTTGGTAGCAGCTACGCGCTCAGCAAGAAAATTCCGGAATTAAGGAACAAGGTGGTCCATCAAGGCTACATACCAACGCCGGAAGAAGTAATAGTCTTTGGAGAGCTGATCTATCAAGAAATCTACTCAATAACACAACTCTTGAAGTCAAGCATGCAGATAGAAATGCAACAGGTCATCATGGATGACCTGAAATCAAAGAGCGAAAAAATACCAAAAGAAACACCCCGCGCAACATCTTCTGGTGCAATGTTTTTTTCTTTATCCATGGCCGAGCAAAAGAAAGATTTTCACGAGGCTCTTGCTTCTTACAAGGATGCCAGGGAAGTGATTTTTGGTTCAGTGCCATACATGAAATTACTTAATAAAGCAGTTTCGATATATTCAAAATTGCGTGACGGAGTATAACAAATCATTCAACGCGGACTGGCGCGATAAAGCCGCGCCAGCCGGTTAATTCAAACGTTATGCGGCATGACAGCGATACTCGCGGAGAATGTGAATCATGGGCAATTGTCAGATGAAAGAACTTGCGGAGCTGGTCTTTATCAGTGAGATCGTGATGCAGTCAAAGATTGCAGAACGGGCTGCTGAACGCCTTGTGACTTGTGAAGATGACGTTGAGATATGGAGTGCTGTGATCCAATCGATCCTCGTTGGCGCCGCAAACGTCTCAAAAATTCTCTGGCCCCAGCGAAAGACGTCTGCGGCACGAGGTAAAATCTTGCGGACTTTACTCAACGTCGATGACAGCAATCTGCTTGCTGATCGCAAGTTAAGAAATCATTTCGAGCACTACGATGAGCGAATCGAAAAGTGGTTCGAGGAAAATTGTTCTGCGGTGTATATGGATTTGAGAATTGATCCATTCAAATCTATCTGGGGACCCAACCCAGCTAACTTTCATCGTGGCTATAATCCTATGACGCAGACTCTTACATTTCGCGGCGAATCGGTGGATCTGGCAGCGATACTGAAAGCGCTCGAAGAGATTCGACATCAGTGCAGCCACCTCGCACTGCCTTAGACGGTGACGTTGCATAACTTTATCCGTTAGGCATCTCCCCGGATTCGCGCCACTCAGCTTGCTTGCTTACCGCTCTATTGTCCTGAAGCTTTGCTTCTTGCTGGCGGCCTGCTTGCTTCGCTCCAGCACCGGCACGCGGCGGAGTTTTGCCGGTGAGGATTCTGGGGTGGACAGCGCTGAAACTGTGACTTTCAAAATAGCGATCGACCTCCGTTGCGCTGTCCGCACCAGCCACTAAACTTGCCTGCTGGCTGCCATGCCCCGAAGCAATGCGGCTGTTGATGGCCTGCTGCGGCGCTCTTGTACTCAAGTGCGCCATGCTGGGTGCTGCGGCTGGGCGTGCATAAGCGAAGGCGGTACTCCGCTTTCGCGCTATTCAGCTTGCCTGCTTGCTTTCGAATGCTTTGAGCAGCCCCTGCCGCTGCAAGGCGCTGGAGCAGCAGGCAGTGGAGCGTAGCGGAGTTGCAGGCTGCGGAGGCGACGAAGCTGTGCGGCTGATACTGGCCTGCTGTGGCACTCTTGTACTCAAGGGTGCCGTGCTGGGTGGTGCAGCGGGGCGTGCAGGAGCGAAGGCGGTATACCGCTTTCGCGCAAACTGATTGCATGCCGGATTGAGTATCGAATATTTTGGGAATCCTTCTTACCTTATGGGTAATCAGCAAAACCAGGTCTATACCAGAAACAACCTTCAGAATTATGGATGCGTACCGAGTCGGAGAACTTTTTCCCCTTGAACAGTACTGTACTGGTCGAGAGATGCATATTGCTATACCGACAGAGAATTTTTTCCATCTCCTGATGTCACTCCGAAAGATTTCCCGCAAAGAAAAAAGATTGTTTACAACCGGGAAAATAACTGTGTACCTTTTTGAGCAGCGGGATATTCCTTTTTTGATTGTGGATTTCGGGGAAGAGTTCCGTTTTGATATCTCTTTTGATATCTCAAAATTTGATGATGAAACCCGCAGAATCTGGATGGCGTCAGAGACAAATGCCATTGCCATTTTTCTTGTGGAAGCGACCACCGGCATACTGGAAGGTATGCGCCTCATTGGCATCGGGTTTGCTCCCCAATTACGCGAAATCTGTGCACGACAAAAAGGGCAAACCGGCATTGAAGAGCGTATCCGCCTTATTCATTCAGCTTTTACTACCAAGGATATGATTCGGCATGCCGTAGCCAAAACGGTCTTCAAATAGTATCCTTTCTGATTCGGTAAGGGAGATCAATGCCTGAAACACGTCTGCAAAGTGAACGCCTTTCTGGCTGCTCATTGGCTGCTTTTTTGCATATTGCAAAAGCGGTTCTGATTGATGGTTTGTTCAATATTACCATGCACACTCGCCATGAGACTTTCCCGAATACATTCCGATCCGGTCTTGGACTTTTACACTGCTGATCTGGCGACATCGCTTGAGTTGCCGCTTTTTGCTGCGGGTGTTTCGGCGGGTTTTCCTTCGCCTGCTGAGGATTATGTTGAGATTGCGCTGGATCTGAACAGGGAGCTGGTGAAGCATCCTGCAGCGACGTTTTACGCTCGGGTAAAGGGTAGCTCGATGATTGATGCGGGTATTGAGGATGGGGATTTGCTGGTTATTGACAAAGCGCTTGAGGCGAAGGATGGGGATATTGCGGTCTGTTTTCTTGATGGTGAATTTACCGTGAAGCGTCTTTCAGTGCGGGATGATGGTGTCTACCTTGTTCCTGCCAATGCGGAGTTTAAGCCGATCAGAATCATTGAGGAGAATGACTTTCTGGTTTGGGGGATTGTCGCATACGTTATCCACAAACCGCGATAGACTGCCAGGAGGTTCTCCCTATGTTTGCTCTGGTTGACTGCAATAACTTTTATGCCTCGTGTGAGCGGGTGTTTAACCCTGCTTTGCGGAACCGTCCGGTGGTGGTGCTGTCGAATAATGATGGCTGTATTATTGCCCGGTCGGAGGAGGCCAAGGTGCTTGGCATTCAGATGGGAGCACCGGTGTTCAAGTGCAGGGATCTCTTGAGGCGTAACAAGGTGGCGGTTTTTTCGTCGAACTATTCTTTATATGGCGATATGTCGTCGCGGGTGATGACCACGTTGGTCGATCTTGTCCCTGATATTGAACTGTATTCTATTGATGAGGCATTTCTTGACATGAGTAGCTTTGGGCGGTATGACCTGAAGGAGTATGCGCACCTTATCCGTCGGAGAGTGAGACAGCATACCGGCATACCGGTTTGTGTTGGTATAGCCCCAACCAAGATGCTGGCCAAGGTGGCCAATCGGCTGGCGAAGAAGAATCCGCAGTATCAGGGAGTCTGCCTGCTTGATAGCGCAGAGTTGATTGCGTCAGCGCTTGCCATGACGAAGGTTGAGGATGTCTGGGGTATCGGGCGGCAATTGAGCAAGCTGCTCTCTCTGCGCAACATCACGACCGCTGCTGATCTGGCGGCGGCTCCTGCGCCCTGGGTGCGCAAGCATCTGCACATCACCGGCGCAAAGGTACAGGCAGAGCTGAACGGCACCTCCTGCCTGCCGATGGAGCTTGTCAGACCGGCAAAGCAGAGTATCTGCACTTCACGGTCATTTGGCAAGAGTGTGACGACATGGGAGGAGTTGCAGCGAGCAGTTGCAACCTTTGCAGGCAAGTGCGCGGTGAAGCTGCGCAAAGAGGAGGCGGTTGCCTCCATGCTGACGCTCTTTATCGGCACCCGCCCGTTTGATGACGTTGAGGCGCGGTACTGGGGCACCAAAACCATTGCGTTACCATACCCGACTCAGGACTCCATGACGCTGATTCGTGCAGCTCAATCGGTGCTGGATCTGCTCTTTCGCGCCGGGCATGGTTACAAGAAAGCCGGGGTGATTGTCAGTGAACTCTCGCCGGTCGCCCTGGCTGGAAGGGCTCTTTCGCTGTTTGCTGATGAGGCGGCGGCTGACAATGAGCAGAGTAAAACGTTGATGCTGGTGATGGATGGCATTAATCAGCGCTACGGGCGAGGAGCTGTGCGGCTGGCTTCGGAGAATTCGGTGGGCTGGAAACCCAATCAGGAGCGGCTTTCGCCTTGTTGCACGACGAGATGGGGGGATATTATTGAGGTGAAGGGGTAGAGAGCGGTGGTGAGGTGAGGTTAGTGTCAAGGGGGCTGTGGTTGGTGGTGATGGGCATCAAGGAGTCAGGCTAAACTTGGCTTTGGCGGAGATGAAGAGGATTGCCGTTTTGTGTTTTTTCTGTCAAAACCTTGCGTATGAATTGTAAGATATGCCAAGCTCTTCACAAGCCTCTGTTATTGTAAGGTATGCGCCTGGTGCATTTTGATCCAGCTTGAAAATGGCACGACACCTTTTTCCTTGACCTCTGTCAAGACATCATTCATGAATTGTCGAGTATCAGAAACTTGAACAACCTCATAGGGCTTATTGTCCGTCACTAATTCGATGAAGTTCAAGGCTTGTTTGGCCTTTTTTTGTTCAGCCTGTTTTTTGTCAAGAATTATTTTTTGTGCCTTATTGCCTTTATGTGTATTGGTACCAAAGAGCTTATTTATGCAATCGTAAAGACTTATTGTTTTTGAAATATTTTCTGACAATGTTGACTCACCAGCATTGAGGTTTAGTATATGACCGCAATAGATGGAACCGTTCCCTCCAATATAGTCGAGACGAATTTCAGGCAAAAGTATTTCTGTTTGCAACTCTTCTGACTCAAGTTTGTAATCAATATTCAGATAGTGTTGAAAATCGAAATTCTTTTTGGCCATTCTGCGAAAAGCTGTCGCAAAAGCATTGTTGCTTCCTGACGGATTTGTTCTCTTCTCTTGCTTATCATCTATCAGCTTATGATACAACATTTTAAAGCGTTTTTCCACAAGATCAGCGGCCGATTCTTCAGGGTTATCATGAGCAATGACAAGCGGCTTTGGTGCTGCGTAGCGAATGATGCCGTTTTCGTAGACGGAGAGATATTCGAGGTGTTTGACGTCAAGAGCATCCTGGCTTTTGACAAAACCTTCAGCTTGACGCATTGCGCTCTCAAGAAGTGAGGATTTGTCGATACCAAATACACGATTAATTCGATTCACACGTTCCCGCGAAAAACGTACTTGTGCCGTGCCAATTTCAGGGCTAACCATCATTAACCCGATACCAAAGTACTCCTCACGATCAGGATTTGGCGCGTATTGTACGGTTGTAAACCAGTTTTTCATGGTAACTTGATCCTTGCTTCCTCTAAAAGCTGTTCGTAAAAACCTCGAACCAAATTCTTTCGGGGCAACAGATAGTTCTTTATAATTGACTCTTTTTCTGCCTCTTTGACTTCCCACTCGTCGGGGATCACCATCAATGCATCGCAAAGCTCTTTTTCACTGATGCTCTCTATCCTGCCAAACACCCGTTCTGCTTCACCAGAGGAAAAAAGGCCAAGTGAATCATGCACGTTTCGATACAGCGGGTGATTGATAAGGGATTCATCAATTGTTGGTGGTCGATGGTTTACACTACCTCCACCAAGAGCACTATATTCCTTTTCCTCAAAGATCATGGCATGATCAATTGCTACCAACCGGAAACTGTTTTTACTGATTTGCTCAACAAGAACATTCGTGTTATGCGGAGCACGGTCAGTATTGTAAACCCAAATATCAAATAAAACAATCCCTATCAAGGCCTGAGGAGCGGCAAATTTACGAATTTCCTGACCATGATACAAATCCCATGGGTACAGTAATTTCGATTGCCCTTGTAACTGCCGGGAGCCGAACGCTATGCCTTGAGGTGGTTTTCTGTCGAAACCCTGTCCCTCAAGGCTTTCAGGCACAACCTCCACAAGCGCAATCTCTGGAGTTGGTACTTCAAGAAGTTGCAGGAGCATGGTGCTTATAAGCTCATTGATCACATGCCGTCGGTTCATGCCGATATGCTTGATATAATAGATTTCGCCATCGCTGCATTCAAACTTGCAGGGCAAGCTACCAGTCCTGATTTGCTCGATGAACCTCTCGGTCTTGACTTTTTTCATACGCAAAAGCTTGCTTGTCGTCCATTCAACCACCACCGTTTTCACTGACTCAGTTTATTGAAGTTCTGCGATACTCTCTTGCCGTTGCAGTATCTGCGGCGTTGATTGATGGCTTTGAGGGTGAAATACTTGATCCGGTCTTTGGGAAGGCATTGCTGATAATATTTGATCAGTAAAAAAGCTGTCAGCGATAATATACTCCAAAATCAAAACCCTTTTGTTTTACCGGAAAACTTTGTTTCTGCGACTTTTTGCTGGAGTTTGGGCAATTTGATGAAATGATAGTGATAGGACGGATGGGAGGAATGGGACTTATGGGGTGGTTTGTTGCGAAGGTGGGGACTTTGTTTTTGTTTGAGTATGCTGGCGGTTTGGTGGTGATTTTTGTGGATTGGTGAGAGAGATTGAGTTCATTGCAGGGAAGGGAGCCCACTTCCTGCGCGAGTGAAGAAGCGGGATGCGGTGATTGGGTGGTTTATTTCACCGGTACTTATGGATTGTTCGCTCGAAAATACGAGAGGGGGCCTTTGACATTGAACGCGGTGTCACAATCGGTTGCCATTACAAACTTGTAGTAATTCAACTTTTGTTTGTTTACCTTTAAGTGCTCATCCTACCACGATAGGAGGAAGGAGTTTCGAGGCTCGATGCATCAAGATGTGCACCGAGCCTTGCGGTTTTGATGCTTCCGGAAATTTTTGTTGTGTCATTTTAAGAATCAGCTTCTTCCCTCCGAGCACGTTTACGTTGATCAACTGTTATCAGATAATAATCGACACCATTCCTGCAGGGATCTACGATGTCCTCATGACGCTTTCAGGCTTTTTTATAAAAAAATTGCAAAAAAAGAACGTTTCAGGTAAATTGTGTCAAAGGATTGGGCTTTTCACGGTCGACAATGTGGCTTTGGACTTTTTCCGGGGCCTTTTTGTTTTTATGGGAAAATTTTTCTGTTCAGCTCTTTGCTTTTAAGAATTTCGTAGGTTCTGTTGGATTGAGTGGGTTGCAGGGATCGGGCAGTGTGGGGCGGTGTCGGTTTGCTTGGGCACCCGACAGGTTGCGCAAACGGAGCGAAGTGCCGCTATGTCACGTTTTTTTATGGCGGTATTGGTTCTGGTTACGTTATTGCAGTCGTAAGAAGGGCCGTTATGTCAAGAAGAATTGAAGGATGGGAGAGGTGGCTTGCTCTTGGTTATTGTTTTTATTTGATTTTTCTTGTATATTTGCTTTAGCCTGTGTTGCATGAAGGTCGGCTTCACGCCGTTGAAGGGTATCCTTCTTAGTGCAATGATGGGCTTTTTTTATTTGTTGTTTTTCAGGCAGTTATCGCTCGATAACTTTTTTTGACGGTTATAGTAGTTGTTCCCCCCACTTTTCCATTTTTCAAAGTCGTAGAGATCCTGCACCAACGCAACCTTGTCGCTAATATAATCGTAATATCTGATCTCGCCGCGTTCAAAGACACGTTGAATCGCCCAGCAAAAATAATCCGCAATATTCAGTAATGGTTCTGCTGTGGGCTGTTGGACGTTGAAGACAACGCTGCAATCGTTTGCTTTATCAGGTGCTTTCGTTTGTGCCCTGCTGGCAGCTTTATTCAATCCTGTCTGAAGATTACTGTGCGTGGTACACTTGCTTCGATGCGATATGTTTAAAACCAGTTTACTGTAGGCATTGAGTTTGTTTTTCAGTAAATGAGAAAGCAGATCAGCATAAAATTCGGCCTCTTTACCGTTGTGTTTGCTTTCGTATAGAGTCGGTATTTTTCTACCAACGACGGCCTCAAAACTGCAATCAATAGTTTTGATCAGGTCGAAAGCCATTTTTTTTACTTCGGGGAGATCATTTTTTGCATGAAGAAAATAGCCGCAGGTGGCTTTCATTTTTTCAATGCTTGGAACGCCGTGAAAGTAGGTGTC
>SESG01022678.1_pt1 | contig 13708 bp, 14 predicted proteins | sample 3171421 | NCBI WGS metagenome assembly SESG01 (sample SAMN10866946, study PRJNA518727) | freshwater metagenome | biome: subpolar coniferous forest; feature: holomictic lake; material: water; isolation source: holomictic Lake 227, 6 m and 8 m depth | place: Canada: near Kenora, Ontario | collected... | reverse complement strand
TTAAATCCTGATAAATCGACAAATAGAAAATCTGTCTAATTTTTAATTTAAAAAGCGACAATTACCTTGACACCTATCGCTTCTGTCATCGATTGTCGTTAAATAGAGCAATTTTAACTGTTTTTTCTAATGAGGTACCCCTGGGTATTTTCGTTGCTTCACCGTTGCTGTAGTATTTCGTTATTAGCCAGCGTTATAAAAAGTCAGTTTATGTTAGCGTTTTGGATGCTATGACACAACCTTCTCGATTCCCCAGCTTTGACCCTATACTTTTTTTCAAACTATGTTGAATTGTCCGATACATTATTTTGGCATTTGACATTGGTAGTCACCAGAAAAATAAAATTCCGTTTTATCAATTCGTTACAATTTTTCAAGGGCATTTTAAAAAGTGTACGGTAGTAAAATTTGAGTATTAGGTTGGACGATGTAGCAAGGTTAAGCTATACTTAACATGCTCACAGTCGTGCGTACTCAAAAACACATCATTTCAATAAATACCCCTAATTCTTTTCTATCCCTAATCGTTACGATTTGAACTCCTAACGTTATTCTTTTCTTTTGAGCTGTCTTTTTATGAATCTTACCGAGTTAAAACTAAAACAAATCAGCGAAGTTATCGAAATTGCTGAATCCCTTGGCCTGGAAAATGTTGCGCGGTCGCGTAAACAAGATTTAATTTTCGCCATTTTGAAAAAACAAGCAAAAGCCGGCGACGATATTTCCGGCGATGGTGTATTGGAAATTTTACAAGACGGTTTTGGTTTCTTACGAACTCCCGGCTGTTCATACCTTGCTGGACCTGACGATATTTATGTTTCGCCTAGTCAAATACGGCGTTTTTCACTCAAAACGGGTGATACCATTACAGGTAAAATTCGTCCCCCGAAAGATAATGAACGTTATTTTGCGATGTTAAAAGTGGATCAAATCAATTTTGAACCCCCTGAAAATACTAAAAACAAAATTACTTTTTCTAATTTGACGCCATTATTCGCCCATCAACGGTTTATTTTAGAACAAGGCAACGGTACAAGCGAAGATTTAACGCGGCGAATGATCGATTTGATTGCACCAATTGGTAAAGGACAACGAGGACTCATTGTCTCCCCTCCCAAAGCCGGTAAAACCATGATTTTACAAAGTTTGGCACAAGCGATTGCTGAAAAAAATCCGGAGTGCTATTTGATTGTATTATTGATTGATGAACGCCCTGAGGAAGTGACCGAAATGGAGCGTTGTGTACACGGTGAAGTTATCTCGAGTACCTTTGATGAGCCGGCGACTCGCCACGTTCAAGTCGCTGAAATGGTGATTGAAAAAGCACGACGTTTGGTCGAACACAAACACGATGTTGTGATCTTATTAGATTCAATTACTCGTTTGGCAAGAGCTTACAACACGGTAGTACCATCATCAGGAAAAATTTTAACAGGCGGGATAGATGCCAATGCGTTAGAAAAACCAAAGCGTTTTTTCGGGGCGGCAAGAAATATTGAGGAAGGTGGCAGCTTAACCATTATCGCGACTGCGTTAATCGATACAGGCTCTAAAATGGACGACGTGATTTTTGAAGAGTTCAAAGGTACCGGTAATATGGAATTGCATTTGGATAGAAAAATTGCTGAAAAACGAATTTATCCCGCTATTAATATTAATCGTTCTGGTACAAGACGTGAAGAATATTTAGTAGATGCTGATACATTGCAAAAAACATGGATTTTACGAAAAATTCTTCAACCTATGGATGAAACCGCCGCATCAGAATTTTTAATTGGGAAGTTAAAGGACTTTAAAACGAATAATCAGTTTTTTGAATCTATGAAGCGTTAACACTTTCATTTTTAATTAAGTTAATTGGGCGATGTCCGAGAATTCTCGAACATCGTTTTTTTACCCGTTATTTTTTAGTTGACTCTGGAATTGCAGGTACTTCAACTGCATTTACATCAGCAAATAAAACATCTACTTTAATTTTTTCTATTGTTTTGTCGCCAATACCGGAAACCTTATTTAGATCATCCAGTGTTTTAAAATCACCATGTTTAGTACGATAATCTACTATAGCTTGTGCCTTTTTTAATCCAAAACCAGACAAAGAATCCGCAATTTTTTGTACATCAGCAGTGTTAATATTTACCGGTGTAGCGAAAACATTTGCAGAAAATAGAACAGCTAAAACGAATAATAATTTTTTCATAATAGATTTAAGTTTATTGGTTAATGATGGAATCTTCATGATAAACATAATCACTGTTCAATACTATAAGTATGTTTTTCTTTTAGTAATTTATATCAAAATATAGTCATTTGTGACCTTCAAAAAAACGATCGACACAAGTTTTCCGAGAAATTGTTGTGTCGTTGTTTTGAATGAGTTCAATTCTTTATGGGTACATGTGAGCGGATCTCAAGCATAAGAAATTCGATATATCTCAGCCACAGATTGCCCAAAAAGCCCGTAGAATTTTTTGTTTTAGGGCAAGTAATCCCTTCAATGCCTTGATGGTGTTGGTCTCCAAGTGAAACATTCAAGTAATTCACGCCATATAACAACTGAAATACCCAGCGTAAAGTGGGAGCTTCAACGTCCAGCCCCAAGGTGTTTTTACCTACATTGAGCGGCTCTCCTTATCCTAAAAATTGATTTAAAATGTGCGTAAATTTCCAACTGCTTTCGCAGGTACAAAATATCAGTTACAAATTGCTCAGTAGAACGTTTAGATTACTTAGGTGTCGTCGCAGGTGTGGTAAAAAAACTTAAAAATCATAGAATTAATCGACGAGCGACTCGAGGCTTACGAAGGTCAATCCCTTTTTTTAGAGAACGTCGCAAATTGCTGATTGACAGTTTTAAAGCTGCTGAAACGCCGCCCGCGTTATTTGATTGCCAATTCGAAGTTGTACTGTGAAGCGAACGCGGAAAATTTGCAGTATTTACTTTTCCTAATACTATCAATCTGGTGGGCGAAACCATTTGAAAACGCTTGATGATGACCGAAAAATACAAACGTTCAACGTCGAACACTACGGCATTAAACAGCGGTGGCATGTGGTGTCGTCAGAAACTTTACGGCAACAAGCCATAAAACAAATGGATAAGCGGGTTAAGAAAGCAATCGAAACCGTTGAAAAATAGCTATTTCATTTTCAGGCAAGACGATTTGCTTGCGCTGAGGATGCGCTTGCTGCTTTACAAATCGCGACTAAAAAATGGAAATATCCATTCGGTAAAAAGTTATCAACTCATTGAACATCAAGGCTTTGAAGGTAAAGGACGATCTAAAAAAGACCAAGCGGCAACTAAAACGGAGTATCAAGTGATTGCTGAAATGGCAGCGAATACCGACAAAATCAATCTCGAAAAAGCCAGCGAAGGTCACTACGTTATCGTGAATTACCTGAATTTTTCACTTGGAGACCAACACCATCAAGGCATTGAAGGGGTTACTGCCCTAAAAAAAAATTCTACGGCTTTTTGGACAATCTGTGGCTGAGATATATCGAGTTTTTTATGCTTGAGATTCGTTCAAAGTAGGTTGTTAAAGATGTTTTCCAGTTAGTACCATCTGAAAAACACATGATTGGGAAGGATTTAGGGCGTTTAGAAGCATCTACTTCGTTACAATACCGAGCTTTACGATAATTTTTCAGCAATGATAAACGCAGGATGATTAAAAACTTGAACATCACGGAGTAATACACAAAAATCCGTTCAAGCTCTTTTTTTGTGTTATATTTATGCACCATAAAAGGGCGTTTTCTTGCGATTACACTGCTATTTTGTTTTATAAAACTTACCGTAAAAACCACCATTGCATGAATGAATTAGAAACCATTTGGATTGTCGATGATGACAAATCCATTCGCTGGGTTGTGGAAAAAGCCCTGCAAAAAGCGACCATGATTACCCGTAGTTTTATAAATGCTAAAGAATTACTCGATGCGCTACAGCATGAAATTCCAGATGTATTAATTACCGATATTCGCATGCCAAATATGAATGGCTTGGAATTGCTGAATAAAATCCAAGCAGATTATTCAGAATTACCGGTCATTGTGATGACCGCACACTCTGATTTAGACAGCGCAGTAGCCGCTTTTCATGGCGGTGCATTTGATTATTTGCCCAAGCCTTTTGATATTCAAGAATTAGTCGAATTAGTACGGCGAGCGTGTGTTCATGCACAACAGCAACGTGAAATTGCAATCAATCCCATCGCATTAAAATTGGGTGCTATTCCGGACATTATCGGCGAAGCACCGGCAATGCAGGAAGTTTTTCGTGCAATTGGACGCTTAGCTCGTTCACAAATTACCGTGCTAATTAACGGTGAATCCGGAACAGGAAAAGAGTTAGTTGCCAAAGCTTTACACCGACACAGTCCACGCAGTGCGAAACCGTTTATTGCGCTAAATATGGCAGCAATTCCAAAAGATTTAATGGAATCCGAATTATTTGGTCACGAAAAAGGCGCATTTACGGGTGCAGTTCAACGCAGGGCAGGGCGTTTTGAACAAGCGAATGGCGGCACATTATTCTTAGATGAAATTGGCGATATGCCTGCCGAATTACAAACACGCTTGTTGAGAGTGCTAGCAGACGGCGAATTTTATTCAGTAGGAGCTTATGCCTCAACCAAAGTAGATGTTCGAATTATTGCAGCAACACATCAAGATTTAGAGTTGCTTGTTGAGCAAGGACGCTTTCGAGAGGATTTATTTCATCGTTTAAATGTGATTCGAATTCATATCCCCCCGTTACGCGATCGTAAACAAGATATTCCATTGTTATTGCGCTATTTTTTACACCAAGCGGCACGCGAATTGGAAATGGAAACCAAAATTTTAAAACCTGAAGTGGAAGATTTATTAAGTAATTTGGATTGGCGTGGAAATGTGCGGCAATTAGAAAATACTTGCCGTTGGTTGACTGTCATGGCTTCAGGGCGAGAAATTCATGTGCATGATTTACCGCCAGAATTGTTAATCACAACGGTTGAAAAACAGGCTGTAAATGGTGATTGGCAAAGTTTACTCCGCATGGCAATCGATCAGTATTTACTGAATAAAACCGCTGAAATTGCGAAACATGTTATTCCTGTTGTCGAAAGTATTTTGATTAAAGCGGCGTTAGATTTTACAGGTAATAAACGCCATGAATCCGCTATTTTATTGGGTTATGGACGCAACACCTTAACGCGAAAAGTAAATGAATTGAATATAGTAATCGAGGATTAAACAAAAAGTTTGTAGTGTCACACTTGCTGTAAAGTATAGTGTGATATTATGCCCTCCAATTTTTAAAGTGAGGAATTAAGCGATGCAAGCTACTGTTAAATGGGTTGATGGCGTAATGTTTGTGGGTGAATCAGGCAGTGGTCACGCAGTCGTTATGGATGGTCCACCTGATTTAGGTGGTCGGAATATGGGCATTCGTCCAATGGAAATGCTGTTGCTCGGTGTCGGCGGCTGTTCCTCATTTGATGTAGTGCAAATTTTACAAAAAGGTCGCGCTGATTTGGTAGGTTGCGTGGCAGAATTAACCGCTGAACGTGTCGATGCGGTGCCAGCTGTATTTAGTAAAATTCATTTGCATTTTGTAGTGAGTGGACGGGATTTAAAACCTGCCGTTGTTGAACGGGCAGTGAAATTGTCAGCAGAAAAATACTGTTCTGCGGCAATTATGTTAGGAAGCGCAGGGGTCGAAATGACTCATGATTTTGAAGTTATCGAGGTTTAATCAATTGAATACAAAATTACAATTACACGGTTTTAATAATTTAACCAAGTCGCTTAGTTTTAACATTTACGACATTTGTTATGCGCCGGCTGAACAGCAACAGGCTTACATTGAATACATTGATGAAGCGTACAATGCAGATAAATTGACGCAGATTCTGAAAAATGTGGCTGAAATTATTGGCGCACAAATTCTCAACATTTCTCGCCAAGATTATGATCCACAAGGCGCAAGCGTCACGATGTTAATTTCAGAAGGTGATTCGCCCCCGCCACCGAATATGAACAGCCAATCGCCTGGCCCGTTGCCGGAAACCGTTTTGGCGCATTTAGATAAAAGTCACATCACAGTTCACACTTATCCTGAAAGTCATCCCGATAATGGTATCAGTACCTTTCGCGCGGACATTGACGTTTCGACATGCGGACGTATTTCACCGTTGAAAGCATTGAATTATTTGATTCACAGTTTTGAATCAGACGTGGTGACGATGGATTATAAAGTGCGTGGTTTTACGCGCGATGTTGAAGGCAAAAAGCATTACATTGACCACAATATCACGTCGATTCAAGATTATATTGCGTTAGATACGCAAGAAAGCTATCAAATGATTGACGTGAACGTGTATCAAGAAAACATTTTCCACACCAAAATGATGTTGAAAGAAACGGAGTTGGAAAACTATTTATTTGAAAAAGAGTGTGATTTGACTGCGGAAGAAAAGGCAGAAATCGAAAAAAAATTACAGAAAGAAGTGACAGAAATTTTTTACGGTCACAATTATCGCCTGCAATACGAATAAAGTCGGCTCACTGTAAAAGGTTAAAGGTAAGTTCTTGCCTTTAACCTTTTAAAATATGTCAAAGTTGCCGTGCCAATAATATAATCGGATGTATCACCTCGATATTTTCACCGCGTTCCCGCAATCCTGCTGCAATATGCAACGCACAACCAATGTTTGAACTCACCAAATAATCGGTTGGTTTTTCCAGAGCGGTTTCCAATAATTCATCCAATAACGTTTGCGCCATTTTTTCATGCCTTAAACCGTAACTTCCAGCTGCGCCACAACATTGTACGCTTTCGGGTAACGGTGAAATATTCGCGTTAGGAATCTGCTTTAATAATTGCGCCACACTTTTATCGGTTCGTAATCCATTTTTTAATGAACAAGGCGAATGCAATCGCACATTTTTCGCTAACGGTTTTAGGATTTGGCTAAAATCGATATTCGTTTTCAGCAGAAAATGGCTAATATCGATCACTTTCACGGTGAAATTTTTCGCGGTATATTCGCGCAACGTACCACCGCAACCGCTGGCAATCGAGATAATTGCCTGTAAATTGTCGCTGGCAAAAGCGAGTTGATTTTGATTGGCTAAATTCTGCGCGGTTTTGGCATCGCCATCGTGTAACGCTAATGCCCCGCAACACGTTTGTGATTCGGGCAAATGAACATTAAAACCAACGTGCGTTAACACAGTAATCGCCGCATTTACCGTTTCAAAATCAAACAATTCACCCATGCAACCGACAAACAATCCCACGTCACCTTGAATTTCACCTCGTGCGGGATAATAATTTTGCAGCGATTGTGATGTTTGATAGTCAGGTACTAAACGTTCTAGTTTTTTTAATCCGAATAGAGACGGGACGCGCAGTAATCGTGCGGTTTTTTGCAGATTATTTTTTTGATAAAACCTCAAACCCGATTTTAGCCACCGTTGCACACGTTTATGTTCAGCAATCGTTTTAAGCAGCTGCACCGAAACCGGTGTTTTCTGATCTTCACGCACTTCCGCCCGAAAATCATCAATCAATTTGCCATAAGGTACCACCGCTGGACAGGCTTTTTCACAGGCGCGACACAACAAGCAAGTATCAATGTGCGTGAGTAATTTATCGGTCATCGTCAACTGCCCACCTGCCCACGCTTGAATCAGCGCAATTCGTCCGCGTGGCGATTCGTTTTCATTTTGCGTGTGTGTGTAAGTGGGGCAATGCGGCGCACAAATCCCACATTTCACGCAACTATCGGCAATGGTCAGTAATTCTTTTTTGGCGTTAGTCATGTTCGTTTTCCGTCAAAATGGTTAGTGCATCGTTGATTTTTTGGTATTCGTCGAATTTTGGACGATACAGAAACACGCCTAAACCTGCAATGCCTGTCAAAATGTGCAGCGTATTAAAGCCGTCACCTAAATAAAATATCGTTGCGCCGAGGCAGCCAATAAACAACATCGCGAACATCGAAACGCTAACTGTTAGCGCATAGCGTGTTCGGACAACGCACTCTAAATTAGTCGATTCAAGCGGTGGCATCGTTTGATTTAGACGCAAGAAAATATGGCGCAATAAATTCGTCACCGGTAACGTTAAAAGGGTGACAACGTAAAAAACAGTACGCCAAAAAATCCGCGATTCTTCGGCTAATGGTTGTTGCCATTCTGTGCTGCAATAGTGAGAAAAAGCCACGCTGATACTTAACAGTATCAGGACGGAACTGCTAATCAGCCAAGGCAAACGCAAAGGATTCGATTGTAAAACGGTCGATTTCAAAGTCTAACTCGTTATAAATTTTGTGAAGCGCGTATTTTATGCTTTAAAGCGACTTTCTAACAGGCAATAAAAAGCCCGCATAAAGCGGGCTGTACTTGAAGCAATTATTTTTATTGTTGTCTTGTCGTTCTGTGCATTTTGCCCAGCGACGTGGCTCAAGCGAGGAGTTTCTTACTATTTATTGTTATTATTTAGCTTTATGTTTAAAGCTACCTACCTAAACTTTCTTTCGAAAGCGGGCGCATTTTAGCTGTAAAAAAAGCATTGTGTCCATTTAAAAAATAGATTATTTCCAAAAAAATAAACTTTATTCAATAAAGTTAATAAATACAATTTATTAGCTAATCACATTTTTAATGAATACGGGCAAAACTTGCGGTTAATTAACCTTCTCTGCCATCCACCCGAGCTTTCGTCAATATGGGCGCGTAAACAAAAATAAATAATGCAAACGCCGCCAACCATGCCAACGCGGCGACATAAATTAAAACGTTCGCCCAAGACGCAATCGTCAACGGTAATACCACTCGAAGAAATGCCGCTATGTTCATCAATGCAAACGCCACGGCAATCGTATTCGATGCTTTCATTGCGCGTCCCGTATGCCCTAACGCCACTCGTGCCATCATGCCCAATGTCAAAACACCGATTCCGCCCACCGTAAAAGCGTGCAACGCCAACGAAGGTAAAACCCATTCCCATGCGGCGAATGCTGTGAAAATAAAACCTAAAATTAACCAGCTATAACCCAAATATAAAACCCACAACAGCGGCACAAACCAAATTCTAAACACAAACCAACTCGCCAATCGCCAACCATTTAACGCGGCCGCCATTAACGCCGCTAATGCTAAAAACGTGCCTGAAACATCAGCCAGTTGTAACGTGAACACTACGGCTGCGCTACCAATCGCCAACGCATCGAGCATCGAATTACGCGGAATCAACACGCCTTTCAACCCTTTTTCAGTGAAAAAAGGAAACACCCGACCCGCAATCACCAAAATCATCACCACAATCGTCGCGATGACCATTTGAATTCCGACCGCCGCGCTATGTTGACAAAGTGCCAGCATTTGCGCGTGAATCAAGCCATTACCAAACATTAAAAACGCCAGCAAACCGACAAATACCAAATTTTTATAATTTTTCGTGCGAATTAACGTGTTTGCAATAACGTAAATCAACACAGGTAAAAAGGCAAAATCCACCAGCGCAATTAAACCGTCCGGTAATAATTCTGCGTAAAACGGTAAAATTCGCCCGTACAACCACAACAAACTCAAGCCCGCTAACGCATCGCCTTGTAATGTGATTTTGCCTGTCCAATTGCTGACGGCGGTGAGTAAAAAGCCCGCAATCACAGCGACGGTGTAACCTAGCAACATTTCGTGCGCGTGCCAATAAGTGCCAGTGAAATACGCAGAATGGCTGATTGTGCCTTGCGTCATACCTTGCCAAATTATCAGCAATGCTAACGCCGCAAAACCAGCCAATAAAAAAAAGGCTCGAAAACCTAAAGCAAATAACGGGTAATTAAAAACAGGGGAGGATTTCATAATTTTATTCAATGTTTTGGATTTGCTCGCGCATTTGTTCGATTAACACTTTTAATTCAATCGCAATTTGCGTCATTTCAATATCGGCGGCTTTTGAGCCAAGTGTATTCGCTTCACGATTCATTTCTTGCATCAAAAAATCCAAGCGTCTGCCGACGGGTTCCGTTTGTTTTACAATTCGTAACACTTCGTTAATATGCGTATTTAAGCGATCCAACTCTTCGGCAATATCGAGTTTTTGGGTCAAATGTACCAACTCTTGTTCAAGACGATCGGGATCGGGATTCGCCACCAATTCGGTGACACGTTCCTGCAACTTTGTACGAATGTTGACCAACACTTCGGGCATACGTTGTGCCGCTTGCGTGACAAATGCTTGCATTTTGTAGCACCGTTCTTCAATCAACATACCCAAATGACGACCTTCGCGTTCACGAGTTTCAATCAATTGCGTAAGTGTGCGTTGAATTAGCGTGACCAAACCATCGTGCAATAATTGCCTATCGACGCTGGCTTCATGTTGAATGGCGGGTAACGCCAAAATATCCAATGCGGAAAATCGGGCGGGAGCTTGCATGAGGTGTTCAATTTGTTGCGTCGCTTTTAACAAAGCGGCAACGGCTTCCATATTGACGTTAAACGATTGTCCGTCACGGCTTTGTTTTTTGTAACTTAATGCACATTCGATTTTGCCACGATTCAGTTTTCCACTGATAATGGCGCGTGCGTCGCCTTCGATAAACCGTAATCGATCTGGAATTTTCAGCGTAATATCGCAATAACGATGATTGACCGTTCGCAATTCGCAATTGACTATCAAATCGCCCAATTCCATTTCACCATTTGAAAACGCTGTCATACTTTTAATCATTTTTTTGCCTATATTTTGATAAAGAAGTGCGTCATTCTAACCGTGCGCGGCTGGGCTTGCACCTTTTAACTCGACGTTCACACGCCATCGTTATACGTTATACTGTGCGACAACTTTATTTTGAGGAACTAAATCGATGAGACTGAGTGGACGCGATGCCGCGCAATTAAGAGAAATTAAACTGACTTGCGGTTATACCAAACACGCCGAAGGGTCGGTGTTAATTGAGTTTGGTGATACGAAAGTGTTGTGTAATGCTAGCGTGGATAAAAGCGTGCCGCGTTTTTTAAAAGGGAAAGGTGAAGGTTGGGTCACGGCAGAATACGGAATGTTGCCGCGTGCCACACACACCCGTTCTGGACGTGAAGCCGCAAAAGGCAAGCAAACCGGTAGAACATTAGAAATTCAACGCTTAATCGGGCGTTCATTACGCGCGGTGATGGATATGAAAGCGTTAGGCGAGCAAACGATTACGATTGATTGCGATGTTTTACAAGCGGACGGCGGCACACGAACGGCGGCAATTACGGGCGGTTATGTCGCATTATGTCTCGCTGTGCAAACGATGTTGGCGCGTAAACAAATTAAATTTAATCCGATTCACGGACAAATTGCTGCCGTTTCGGTGGGCATTTATAACGGTGAACCGGTTTTAGATTTGGATTATGACGAAGATAGCAACGCAGAAACTGACATGAATATCGTCATGAATGACGCGGGCGCATTTATTGAAATTCAAGGCACAGCAGAAGGTCATGCGTTTCGTAAAGATGAACTTGATGCGTTATTAGCCTTAGCCAATAGCGGAATTCAAACGTTATTAGCCAAACAATTAGAAGCCTTAGAATCAGTAAAGAAGTAACAAAAAGTTGTAGCGTAAGTGCCGGTTAAAGACGGCACATTTTTTTTAATTTTGTAGTTTTTCAAAGAGGATTTACCCATGTTATACAACCCAGAATTATTAGACGAATTGAACGTGTTAGCACGTTACCATTTAACCAGCACACAAGAAGGTATCAAAGTTCATCATGATGCCGATGCAAGTGTGATTGCCGCAACGGCGCGTTTGTTTCACAAAGGTTTAATTGATCACGAAGACGGTGGTTACTTAACGCATTTAGGATTGGAAACAGCTGAAAAAGTGCAGGCTGTTTTGACTATTCTTTGTACTCAAACGGCTTAAGCCTTTAGTTTGTGGGGTTCAAAATCTTGAACCCCTTCATTGCTTATTTCCCCGTTCACCCTCTATAATTCGCGCTCGCTTTCAGGTGTTGGCATTTCAAATACCGAGTAAACGGGAATTTGGTTCAAATCCAAAACTGCCCCCGCAACTGTAAATTAAGTTAAGCGTTTTCGTGCAAGGTCACTGTGAAATTCATGGGAAGACAGAAAACGTCGATTTTAAAAATCGCTTAATGAGTCAGGAGACCGACCTAAAAGTGTTTATTTCGGACAGCGGAGGGCTGTGTTTGAAAGTCAATCACACACTTTTTACGCCAGTCATTTTGTGATTTTCTTTTGCCTTTTGCTGCCCATTTCTTATTTCAAATCCTGCGCGGGCGGCGCATTAAGGACAAAACAAAATGCAAAAAATCATTATTCCCACCGTTTTACTCGCGTTAAGCGGCACGTTACACGCGCAAGAACTTCCCGAAAATTTACCTGACATGGTGGTTACGGCAACTCGTGCTGGTTCAGAATCTAAAAAATCACTTTCGACAGCCGCAACCGTTTATACACGCGAAGATATTGACCGTTTGCAAGTGCGAACTTTACCCGAATTGTTGCGCGGCTCAACGGGCGTGGATGTGGTGCAAAATGGCGGTTATGGTCAACCCAGCGGCGTATTTATTCGTGGCACAAACTCCGACCACATTTTAGTTTTAATCGATGGCATCAAAATGGGTTCGGTGACGACGGGAACTGCCGCGTTTGAAAACATTCCGATGGAAAGCGTTGAGCGCGTCGAAATTATTCGCGGATCCCAATCCAGTTTGTACGGTTCGGAAGCCATTGGCGGTGTCATTCAGATTTTCACTCGAAAAGGCAGTGACAGCGAAACGCCTAAAGTCACACTCGACGCAGGCGGTGGTTCGTATTACACGCACCGTTCAGCGGGAACAGTCAGTGGAAAATACAAAAATGCGTGGTACAACGTGGGCGCGTCACATTTGGGCAGCGAAGGTTTTTCGGCGCAAACTTTACCCGCTGATCAAGACAAAGACGGATATCAAAACACCGCTGTGAATGCCCGAGCCGGTTACAAATTCGACAATAACGCCGACGTTGAAGCCACGTTTATGCGGGCGCAAGGCATGAATCAATTTGACGGCTGGAGCAAAGATTCTGAAAATAAAAAGGAATTCGTAAATCAAGTGATTGCGCTGTCTGGCAATATGGATTTAATGAAAAACTGGCGTTCGACGGTTCGTTTTGGGCAAAGTAATGACGAAGGACAAAATTTTACGCCGAACGGTAAATTTTCGAGTTTGTTTGAAAGTACGCGCTGGAATGCGAGTTGGTTAAATCAATTCAACGTCGCCGATAATCATCAAGTGATTGTCGGTTCAGATTATCGTGTTGACGAAGTTAGCAGCAGTACGATTTACCAACAAAAATCGCGTTACGATGTGGGCGTTTTTAGTGAATTGCACAGCCGATTTTTTGACGACCATTTTGTGAATGCGTCGGTGCGTTGGGATGAAAATGAAGCGTTTGGCAATTATGTGACGGGCAGTGTTGGTTGGCGTTTCAACTGGAAACACGGCATCAGCGTGTTGGCGAATTTTGGTAATGCGTTCAAAGCTCCATCGTTCAATCAAATGTATTGGCCGCGTGATGATTGGGGCGGTGGCGGCAATCCGAATTTGAAACCCGAAGAATCGAAATCGTACGAAGCAGGTTTAGTGGGCGACCATAATTGGGGGCAGTGGGAATTACGCGCGTATCGTATCAAGGTGGATAATTTGATTGCGG
>SESG01011161.1_pt1 | contig 13725 bp, 13 predicted proteins | sample 3171421 | NCBI WGS metagenome assembly SESG01 (sample SAMN10866946, study PRJNA518727) | freshwater metagenome | biome: subpolar coniferous forest; feature: holomictic lake; material: water; isolation source: holomictic Lake 227, 6 m and 8 m depth | place: Canada: near Kenora, Ontario | collected... | reverse complement strand
GCCTCCTGAAAGGCAAGACATCTGCCATGATACGCTCGCTCACCGAGAGCATGCAGCTTTTTGCCCGGGAACTTAAGTTCGAGCAGGCGGCAGAGATTAAAGCACAACTAGAGAGCCTGAAGCGCTATGCTGAACGTCAGAAGGTGGTGGCGGGCGACGGCCTCGACAGGGATGTTTTTGCTGTTGCCTCCGGAGAGGAGGATGGCTGCGGCATCGTCTTCAAAATTCGGGAGGGCAAGCTGCTCGGATCGCAGCGCTTCTATATGAACAATGTTGCCGGGGAGAGCGACGCCGCGCTGCAGGCAAGAGTGCTCGAAAAATATTATCTCGAAACCCTTGAGCTTGTGCCTGATGAAATTCTCCTCCAGGAACCGCTTGGCACCGATGAAGAGGAGACCTTGAGAGCCTTCATATCGGAAAAGCAGAAAGAGGAGCGGCAGGAGAAAAAAAACATCCGTTTTGTGCTGCCGCAAATAGGCGAAAAAGCCCACCTTGTTGAGATGTGCCGCCAAAATGCCCGGCACCATCTGGAGGAGTATCTGATCCAGAAGCAGAAACGGGGCGAAGCCGCCCGCGAGCACTACGGCCTTACCGCCCTCAGGGAGCTGCTGCACCTGCCGAAACTCCCGCTGCGGATCGAGTGTTTTGACAATTCTCATCTTCAGGGCACCGATTATGTCAGCTCAATGGTCTGCTTTGAGAAGGGAAAACCAAAAAAGTCCGACTACCGTAAGTTCAAAATGAAAAGTTTTGAAGGATCGGACGACTATGCCGCCATGGCGGAGGTCATCGGGCGCCGTTACGGGGGCTCACTTTCGAAGGAGCTCCCCTGGCCTGATCTTATTGTAGTCGATGGCGGAAAAGGGCAGGTCAATATTGCTTTTCATACCCTGAACGCTCTTGGAATTTCTGTCCCGGTTATCGGGCTGGCAAAACGCATTGAGGAGATCTTTACCCCGCAGGCAAGCGATCCGTTCAATCTGCCAAAAACCTCTCCGGCACTCAAACTGCTGCAGCAACTGCGCGATGAGGCTCACCGCTTTGCCATTACCTATCACCGTAAACTGCGATCGGAAAGAACCTTGCAGACGGAGCTCACCACAATTGCCGGAATTGGCGACAAAACCGCATTCAGGCTGCTTAAGCAGTTCGGTTCTGTTGACGGCGTGGCGCAGGCAACACTGGAGGAGCTGAAGGCTGCAACAGGCGCAAAAATTGCCGATGCCATCTACCATTTTTATCGGCCATGAATGTTTTTCTTCTCACCCATGACGGCGCTTCAAAATGTTTTTCTTAATAAAATTCTGTTATATTTATGCTTCTGTACTGTGACCCATGAAAAGAGAAACTCTTTACGATTGCTTATGAATGTGCCTGATTTTTTCGACGATAATCACCATTACCCAACGGGCGCATCAGGGAAAGAACAGCCCGACCTTGATGGTCTTGATTCCATGTTTGATTCGGAGGATCTGATTGACCGGATCACTCAATATAATGAAGATGGCTTCCTGCTTGATGCGCTTGCTGTTGCCCGTCGTCTTTCTGATATAGCACCCTTTAACACCGAAACATGGTTCCTCCTCGGTAACTGCCTGACCTTGAACGGCTCTTTTGAAGAGGCTCTCGAAGCATTTCAAAAAGCAGTGGTCTTCAGCCCTATGGACAATGAAATGCGCCTGAATCTTGCACTTGCCTGGTTCAACACCGGCGACCATGATGAGGCGCTTATGGAGCTTGACGATATTATTGTCGACTCCTCAATCGAAAAGGAGTACCACTACTACCGGGGCATCGTCCTGCAGCGGCTTGAGCAGTTTGTGGATGCTGAATCGAACTTTGAGCGCGCTTTGGAGCTTGATGAAGAGTTTGCCGATGCCTGGTATGAACTGGCTTACTGCAAGGATGTTCTTGGCAAACTTGAAGAGAGCACCTCATGTTACCGCAAAACCAGCGATCAGGATCCCTACAATATCAATGCATGGTACAATAATGGCCTTGTTTTGAGCAAATTGAAGCGCTATGACGAAGCGCTCGACTGTTACGACATGGCACTGGCCATTTCCGATGATTTCAGTTCGGCATGGTATAACCGGGCAAACGTTCTTGCCATTACCGGACGTATTGAGGAGGCTGCCGAAAGCTATCTCAAAACCCTGGAATATGAGCCCGATGACATCAACGCTCTCTATAATCTCGGCATAGCCTACGAAGAGCTGGAAGAGTACACCGAAGGCATCATCTGCTACCAGCGTTGCATCGAGATCAGCAATGATTTCAGTGAGGCATGGTTTGCGCTTGCGTGCTGCCATGAAGCTCTTGACGAGTACGACAAGGCTTTTGCGGCAACGGAGGAGGCTTTGAGGCTAACGCCTGACAGCATCGAATTCCTGTTGCTAAAAGCGGAGATCGAGTACAATCTCAACCATCTTGAAAACTCCATCGCGACCTACCGCGAGATCATGGCACTTGACCCCGAAAATCCGCAGATATGGGTTGATTTTGCCATCGTTCTCAGGGAGGGAGGCCAGATCAATGCATCCATCGATGCCCTGCAGCAGTCACTGAAGCTTCAGCCGCTATCTGCCGATGCTCATTTTGAAATTGCTGCGGCCTATTTTGCCATGGGTGACAAACTCAGTACCCTGAAGGCCCTGAGCAAGGCATTCAAGATCGACCCGGAGAAAAAAGAGCTGTTTCAGAGCACGTTTCCGGAACTCTACCAGCAGGATTCCGTCCGTCGGATGCTCGGAATTGCATGACGAAAGCAACAAAAATCCTCGGCCTTATCGGCCGGGCTGTTGATTATTCGTACTCTCCGCTCATCCACAATACGGCTTGCCGGTTGCTTGGGCTTGGGTACCATTATACCGTTTTCAACATTGCTGAACCCTGCATGATCGAGGATGCCCTTCGCGGGGCAAAAGCACTTGGCATTGCAGGGTTCAATGTCACCATACCCTACAAAAAAAACGTTGTCCCCTTTCTTGACGAGCTCTCCGTGGAGGCTGCCTCCATTCAGGCGGTCAATACCATCGTCAATGACCGGGGCAAGCTCACAGGCCACAATACTGATATTGCCGGATTTGCTTCACCTCTTCTGCCCTACCGCGAGAGCATAAAGGGCAAAACCGTCTCCATTTTCGGTGCTGGCGGAGCGGCACTGGCGGCCATAGAGGCATTCAACCGGTTTTTTGCCCCAAAAGAGATACTGCTCTTTGTTCGCGATCCTGAGAAAGCGCAATCGCTGCTTGAGTATAGTGGTCATGACAAACGAGCTCCTCTAACCATTGTCCGTTCTGATGATCCGACAAAAATCAGGGAGTGTCGCGTTATCGTCAATGCCACACCAATCGGCACCCGTGGAGGCAACAGTGATGCCCAAATGAGTATTATTCCCCTCGACCGGGAGTTGCTCCACTCCGGCCAGATTGTTTACGACATGGTCTACAATCCCCTTGAAACTCCGCTTCTTCAGGCCGCAGCACGTGCGGGAGCCGCAACCGTATCGGGCATTGAAATGCTGATCGGCCAGGCCGAACACTCTTTTGCCCTCTGGACCGGCATGCAGATGCCGGTACCTGCGGTAAGAGAGCTCCTTCTGCAAGAGATCCAACAACAATAACCATCCCGGCTTCGACTCATGAAACTGTTTTTTGCCCTTATACTCCTCGTCATCACCACCGACCAGTTGACAAAAAGAGTTGCCATCGCCTTCCTCCGCGATGGAGTTCAAAACATCACCATCATTCCAAACTTTTTTTCGCTCACCTATGCGGAAAACAAGGGCGTGGCTTTCGGGCTTGAATTTGCACCGCCGGCAGTGCTCCTTCTCCTGACCGGCCTGATTACGGCAATCGTGCTCTTCTATGTCATTCAGTCAAAAAACCGGAGCACTCTGTTTCTTCTCCCTTTTGCCCTCATCACCGGCGGAGGCATCGGCAACATGATTGACCGTCTGGTGCACGGCCGGGTTGTTGACTTCATCTATTTCGATCTCTACCACGGCCATATTTTCGGCATCAACCTCTCGCTGTGGCCTATTTTCAATATTGCGGATTCGGCCATCACCATCGGAGCCTGCATGTTGATCCTCTTTCATAACCAGCTCTTTCCGGTCGAGAGCGCGGAAGTGAAAAGCGATGCTGGTTGATATCCACTGCCACCTCTCCTTTCCTGAGTTTGACGAGGATCGGAACGAGGTGATCAAGCGCATGAGCGCAGAGGGAGTCGGCCTGCTCATTGATCCGGGCGTTGATGTTGCAACAAGCAAAAAGTCCATTGCACTGGCCCAGGAGGTCGAGTTTATCTACGCCAACGTCGGTCTTCACCCGCATGAAGCCAGGCTCCCTGTCGAAGAGAGCGTTTTTGAGGAACTGCTCTCTCTTGCCCGATGCCCGAAAGTTGTAGCCATCGGCGAGATCGGACTTGACTATCACTATCCCGACTATAACCGCTCTGCCCAGCACGAGGCATTCCGTGAGATGCTGAGGCTTGCCCGCCGACTCGATATGCCAGTCGTTATCCATTGCCGCGATGCATGGGAAGATATGCTGCATATCCTTGCCGAAGAGAGCCATTCAGCCCTGCGCGGAGTCATGCATTGCTTTTCGGGCGACACCGTTATTGCCGACAGGTGTATCCGTATGGGGTTCAAGCTCTCCATTCCCGGCACCGTCACCTACAAACGTTCTCTGCTGCCGGAAGTTATCAGAAGCGTTTCTCTTGATGATCTCCTCACGGAAACCGACGCACCTTATCTTGCCCCTGTGCCCTGGCGAGGAAAACGGAATGAACCGGCATACGTCGGCACCGTCACGAAAGCCATTGCCGATATCAGGGAGATTCCGCTTGAAAGAGCAGCGGAAGGTATTGCACGGAATACCTTTGAATTGTTTAGATTACCGACTTTATAAAAACATCGGGGGGCATAAACGTTTTGCTTGCCTACTACCCTGCTATTATTTTGAAATTCATGCAAACTTGCTTAGGTTGAGGGCCGACCATAACCGATGCAGCAACCATAACTACGCGCCATGAACAACATCCAGACCGGCACTCCCGTTCAACAGAGTGTGAAACCGTCGACAGAAGACAATATCCTCTACATCGGCATCAAGTATAAAAATGCAATTATCGGTGCGCTGGCACTCCTGATATGCCTCGGAGCCGGGACGTTCTTCTGGATGCGCCACCTGCAAGCCAGTGAACTCGAGGCCTCCCTGCAACTCTCAAGGATCGCACCGCTTCTTGACCGCGGAGAGTTCAAAATCGCCATCAATGGTGACGGAAAGGTTCCCGGACTGAAAAAAATTGCGGATGCCTATGCCGGGAAATTTATGGGTACCCCAAGCGGCAATATGGCGAATCTGTTGCTTGCCAATGCCTATTACTCCATCAAGGATTTCGACAGTGCCCTGAAGGCATTCAAAACCGTATCGGTCAAAAACGATGACCTTGCCGCTGCAGCCCTTGCTGGAGCCGGAGACTGCTACTTCAGCAAAAACCAGTTTGCACTGGCCGCAGAAAGCTATCAGGAAGCTGCAAAAAAGGCTGAAAACAAGGTACTCAAAGCACAGTACCTCTCTCATGCGGGCAACAGTTTCCAGCAATCAAAGCAGCTTAAAAAAGCAGCGGAACTCTATACACAGATCATCGCGGACTATCCAAGCACAACCGGGGCCGCCATGGCTCAGCGGTCGCTCTGGCAGATTTCCGGAAACCTTTAATAACAGCAACCGTTACCATAAATATCTTTCACATGCCTGAACAGTTCATTATCAAGACAAGCCTTGGCGACATTACCATCAGCCTCTACGACGACACTCCCCTGCACCGCGATAACTTCATCAAGCTTGTTGGTGAAAAGTATTACGACGGCATACGCTTTCACCGGGTTATCGAAGGATTCATGATCCAGACCGGAGACCCGCTTTCACGCCATGAGGAAAAACGGTCACTGCATGGCACCGGCGGACCCTCAACCCGTATCCCGGCAGAAATCAAGCATTCAAACAAGAAAGGAACGCTTGCCGCAGCACGGGACAACAACCCGCAGAGAGCCTCATCAGGCAGCCAATTCTATATCAATCATGCGGACAACGGATTTCTTGACGGGCAATATACCGTCTTTGGTGCCGTTGAGGCTGGTATGGATGTGGTCGAGCAAATCGCTGCCGTTAAGACCGATCCAAACGACAACCCGCTTGTCCCGGTCATCATAGACAGCATCGTACCATCGGTAAAGTCTTGACCGCCTGAAACACACATGGAGAGTATTGCGGCCAACATAGAGGAAATTCGGGAACAGATAAACGCGGCCTGCATTGAGGCGGGCCGCGACCCGGCAGAGGTTCGATTGATCGCTGTCTCAAAAAACCAGCCAGCATCACTGATAAAAGAGGCCTTTGATACCCAGCAGATCGAGTTCGGGGAGAGCTACGTTCAGGAGTTTCTTGAAAAGGCTGAAGATCCGCTGCTTGAAGATCTCGGGATTGAATGGCACTTTATCGGCCACCTGCAGTCGAACAAGATACGCTCGATTATCGGCAAGGTAAGCCTCATTCATGGCATCGACAAGCTGACAACGGCTGAAGAGCTCTCAAAACGGGCCCTCCAGCACAACCTGCAGGCAAACTATCTTCTTGAAGTCAATACCTCAGGGGAACCATCCAAATACGGCATGAAACCGGAGGAAGTTCTTGCATCGGCAGAAGCGTTTTTCGCGCTCCCCGCCATCACCCTTCGCGGCCTGATGACCATAGCGTCACCCGACAGGGCTATGGCACAGCAAGAGTTCCGCCAACTGCGTACCCTGCTGGAAGCATTACAACCAATTTCTCCGGACCCATCGAAACTGACTGAGCTCTCCATGGGCATGAGCGGCGATTTCAGGGAGGCCATTCATGAGGGAGCAACCATGATCCGTGTCGGGACGGCAATCTTCGGCTGGCGCTGAAGGAGTTGCCTGCCTGACTCAAACACGCTTTGTATTCACTTGTCCAGTTAACCTGTAAACAACCCCTATCATGTTCTCACAGCAGGCAAAAATCCAGGAAGCAGTCGCATTTATCAGAAAAAAAACAGGTGCTGACTATCCGGTCGGTATCGTTCTTGGAACAGGCCTCGGCGCTCTTGTCAAGGAGATTGATATTGAGTTTTCTCTCGACTACCGCGACATTCCGAACTTTCCGGTCTCCACGGTTGAAACCCACCACGGCAAACTGATTTTCGGAACCCTTTCCGGCAAAAATGTTGTAGCCATGCAGGGGCGCTTCCATTTTTATGAAGGCTACTCCATGCACCAGATTGTCTTTCCGATACGGGTCATGAAGTACCTCGGCGTCAAAACCCTCGGCATCACCAATGCCTGCGGCGGTCTGAACCCGGCCTACAGAAAAGGCGAGATTATGCTGATCGACGACCACATCAACCTGCTTGGCGGCAACCCGCTCATCGGACCGAACGACCCCGAGATCGGCTCACGCTTTCCTGACCTCTGTGCACCATACTCACCCCGGATTCTTGAGCTTGCCGAAGAGGTGGCGTTAAATCAGAGAATCAAGGTGCAGCGCGGCGTCTATGTTGCACTTTCCGGACCCTGCCTTGAGACCCGTGCCGAATACCGCATGTTACGCATCCTAGGCGCCGATGTCGTCGGCATGTCAACCGTACCTGAAGTCATTGCCGCCGTCCACCAGGGCACGGAAGTCTTCGGCATGTCCATCATTACCGACGAGTGCTTCCCTGACTGCCTGAAATCGGTCAGCATCGAAGAGATCATCGAGGTCTCCAACCATGCCGAGCCTAAAATGACCGCCATCTTCAAGGCTATTGTTGCAAACCTTTAATTTCACAAAAACAGTATGATCGACGCCATCTCGTTCAATGACAATAGCCTTCGCTACCTCGACCAGCGCTATCTGCCGCTCAGGGAGGAGTATGTCTCAACAAGAAATTATCAGGAAGCCATAGAGGCCATCAAGACACTTGCGGTTCGCGGCGCTCCCCTGATTGGCGTTGCGGCAGCTTACACCATTATTCTCGGTATCAACAGCTTCAAGGGCACCAAAGAGGAGTTTCCTGCTTTTTTCAAGACGCTTGTGGCTGAAGTTGAAGCTTCGCGTCCAACGGCGGTCAATCTCTTTTTTGCGGCTGCACGGCTGAAAAAAGTCTATGCTGAAAACTTTGCAGCCGACACGCTCGAAGCTCTTTTTGCTAAAATGAACACTGCTGCACGCAAAATTCATGATGATGAGATCGCAAACTGCGATGCCATGTCGCGCCACGGTGTTGACCAGATCAAGATTGATCTGGCCCACATCCTGAAAAAACGCAAGCTCAACGTGCTGACCCACTGCAATACCGGTACCCTTGCCTGCTGTGGCACCGGCTCTGCGCTTGGCGTCATCAGGCTTGCCTGGCATGAAGGACTGATTGAACGCGTCATCACCTCCGAAAGCCGTCCGCTGCTTCAGGGGCTTCGCTTGACCGCCTGGGAACTGGAGCATGATGGCATACCATTTGTTTCTATTTCCGACTCCTCATCGGCATTTCTGATGCAGAGAGGAATGATTGATTTCGGTATTGTCGGTGCCGACCGGATTGCCGCCAACGGCGACACCGCCAACAAGATCGGCACCTGTGCCCATGCCATCAGCGCATTCCATCACAACCTGCCGTTCTATATCGCCGCGCCGGTATCAACCATCGACATTACCATTCCTGACGGCACCTGCATCACGATTGAAGAGCGCAACGCCGATGAACTGAGAACCATTTTCGGCACACAGGTAGCATCCCCAACCACGCCGGTGCTCAACTACGCGTTCGACGTCACCCCCGGCAAATTGCTCAGGGGCATCATCACCGACAAGAAAGCGGTCGTCGGCAACTACGTTACAGGACTCGCATCGCTTATGGAGGAGTAAAAACAGGGAAAAAATGTTTGAAAACGCTCACCGTTGGCTGAAGTATGGTGAGCGTTTTTTACACATACTCGAAGACATCCATTGGAACTGATTTCGTTGGTTCCAGATGACCATGCACGATTCGTCGAATTCTCTCTGTAGTCTCTCGACTAAACGTTTTGTCACCACACCGCGCACAAACTTTAGCTGGAATACCCTCCACCAAAACATGCTTTCCGTTGAGATTAAATACTTCATCAACGATTTCTGCGCGGGCATCACCTGACCCACAAACATGACAATGAAACATAATCATCTCCGCACTGAATAGTTATTGGTCCATCCTTCTTCATCGGGTTGATACATTGTAATAATTTTAATCATGCCCTCTCCGGTCTCTATTCGCGTAACCTGAATGTGAATAGGTCGCCCTGACTGCGTGAATCCCAACAAGAGACAACTCGGGGCGTATTTATCGTCAGGGTAATCCTCTATGATTTCTGAGTTTTCAACAATTTCCTGAATTTCACTCTCGCTTATGTTGCGCTCAACAGCTCTTTTGAACGCATGATAACTGAACTCGAATTCGCCACGCGTCAAATGCGCTCGAATTTCTTCAATATTTTTCATACACAATCCCACGAAGGCAAGTTGCTTTAGAAAAAGCTACGTCATTCTCACAGTTTTCTTTCGAGCAAGAGAAGAACGTATCACGCATGAAAAATCAAGAAATCACGAAAATCAAGCGAATCATGGTTCAAACAACTGACAACATTTCATATTTCTCGCTACATTTCCAATTATAATAAACAAACGATCGGGAAAAAATACAACACGCTTTATGGATACACTTTTTCTGGCCCGTACCCAATTTGCCTTCACCTCCATCTTCCATTTCTTTTTTATACCCCTGACGCTGGGGCTCTCCATCTTTACAGCAATTCTTGAGACGGCTTATGTCAAAACCGGAAAAGAGAAATACAAGCACCTGACAAAATTCTGGGGCACCCTGTTCCTGATCAATTTTGCCGTCGGTGTGGTCACAGGCATCGTCATGGAATTTGAGTTTGGCATGAACTGGTCAGGATACTCCCGGTTTGTGGGCGATATTGTCGGCGTTCCGCTGGCCATCGAGACCCTGCTTGCCTTCTTTATTGAATCGACCTTTATTGGCGTCTGGGTATTCGGCTGGAACAAGCTTCCAAAAGCGCTTCATGCTGCATCAATCTGGATTGTCGCTCTTGGCTCAACCCTCTCGGCTTTCTGGATTCTGGTTGCAAACTCCTTTATGCAGTCACCTGTCGGATACAAAATGGCAGCGAATGGTTCACAGGCTGAAATGGTCGACTTTTTTGCCCTGCTCTTCAATCCAAGCCTCTGGAAGCAGTTCCCGCATGTGCTGGCCGGAGGAGTTGTTACCGCTGGATTTCTTGTTATCGCCGTCAGTTCATGGCATCTCAGAAAAGGAACAAAAGAGCGAAACGCATTTGAAACATCCCTGAAGTTTGGCGCCATCTATGCCTTTATCGGAACGGTTCTCGTTGTTCTTGCCGGACACGCCCAGATGCAGAACCTGCTCACAACCCAGCCGATGAAAGTAGCTGCGGCTGAAGCGCTATGGGAGAGTGAAAATCCGGCAAGCTTTTCGCTCTTTACCATCGGTGACGAAAAGGGGCTCAAGGATGTTTTTTCCATACGCGTTCCCGGCATGCTCTCCTTTCTGGCCTACAACGCCTTTGAGGGCGAAGTGAAAGGAATCAAGAACTTGCAGAAAGAGTATGCAGCCCAATACGGCCCCGGCAACTACATCCCCTCCATTGTAACCGCCTACTGGAGCTTCCGTTTCATGGTCGGTGCCGGTACACTGATGCTCTTTGTCTCACTGCTCGCGCTCTACAAGATAATCAAGGAGAACTACACCTTCTCACCACTAGTCGGCGCACTGCTCTTCTGGTCACTGCTGCTGCCCTGGATTGCCAACTCATCAGGATGGATCCTTGCTGAGATGGGTCGTCAGCCCTGGATTGTCTTTGGCCTGCTGAAAACCGAAAACGGCGTTTCGCCGGCATCGGTCGTCAGCAGCAGCGAACTGCTCTTCTCACTCGCCGTGTTTGTTGTGATCTACGCCGCGCTTGCCGGAACTGACCTTTTCCTGTTAAAAAAATATGCCTCTGCAGGGATCGACAATGCAGAATAATCTCATAAAAAGAGCACCGATGAATGCACTTGTGCTGAAAACCTCTTTGTCTGGCAGGCACCAACATTGCCGGAGAACCTGTAAACTTGACCACTAATGGACTTGCAAACACTCTGGTTCATCCTTATAGCGTTTCTCTTTATCAACTTTTTTGTACTCGAAGGATTTGATTTTGGAGTTGGAATCCTCCTGCCCTTCATGAGCCGGGATGACCGTGAACGCCGCACCGTCATCAATACCATTGGTCCTTTCTGGGACGGTAACGAAATGTGGCTTATCAGTACAGGAGGCGTCATGTTTGCTGTTTTTCCGAAATGGTACGCAACTCTCTTCAGCGGCTTTTATCTGCCTCTTCTGCTTATGCTTGTGGCCCTTATTTTCAGGGGCGTCGCTTTCGAGTTCCGGAGCAAGCACCCGAGTCCCGCATGGCGAAGCTTCTGGGACTGGAGCATTTTTGGAGGAAGTGCCGTTCCCGCGATGCTCTGGGGAATTGCCATCGCAAATTTCATCCGCGGCGTCCCTGTTGATGCATCCATGAACTATAGCGGAGGATGGTTCAATCTGCTCAATCCCTATGCCCTTCTCTGCGGCATAACGTCACTCCTGATCTTCAGCCTCCACGGGGCCATCTTTCTTGCCCTTAAAACCACCGCTACCCTCCAAAAAAAAGCAATGAGTTTCGCGAAAAAGCTCTGGGCTCCGGCAACGCTTCTCTGCACCGTCTTCATGGCCTATTCCGTCACCGAAACCGACCTGTACCTCCGACTCGGCATCAATCCGGGTATTGTACCGGTTTTCAGTGTTCTGGCCCTCGTCTCGGTAATCTTCATGCTGCAAAAAAATGCTGCTGCTTGGGCGTTTGCGATGACCACTGTCGCCATAGCCTTTTCTACCATAACCATCTTCATGGGCCTCTACCCGCGACTGCTTGTTTCAAGCCTTAATCCGGCATGGACTCTCACCATCTATAACAGCTCATCATCCGAATACTCCCTCGGCATCATGTCCATCGTCGCCCTCATGTTCATTCCGGTTATCCTCATCTATCAGGGTTGGAGCTACTGGGTTTTCCGGCAGAGAGTTACTGCGGATTCGGAACTTGAATACTGATAAACAATAGAAAATGAATAAGTAACAATTGACAACCGAAATAAGTTAAGAATGTGCCGGGGGATTTTATTCGAAATAAGATCGCATGTTTTTCACTATATTTTCGTTATATCTGTTCGAGTTGTTGGGTGTTTATTTTCTAAAAATGATCTGGAGAAAGGCATGAACGAAGCAGGGTACAACTACAGGGTAGTACGCGGGTTTGCCTTTTCAGCGTTATTCTGGCTTGTCATTGGTCTGGTGGTCGGGCTCTGGATTGCTTTTGAAATGTTCAACCCTGCCCTCAACCTTACTCCCTGGCTCAGTTTCGGACGTCTTCGGGTCGTTCACACCAACGGGATGGGACTCGGTTTTTCCCTTGCAGCTATCTTTGCAACATCCTATTACATGCTGCAGCGGCTTACCAGAACAGCTCTTGCCTTTCCCCGCCTCGCACAGGCGCACCTGTACCTCTTCAATACGGTCATAGCACTTGGGGCCCTGAGTCTCTTTGCCGGAATGAATACCACAAAAGAGTATGCCGAGCTTGAGTGGCCGATTGATATCGGCGTGGTGATTTTCTGGGTCATGTTTGCCGTCAATGTCTTTGGCACGCTGATCAGGCGCAAGGAGAAGCAGATGTACATTTCGCTGTGGTACATCATTGCCATGACGGTTGCCATTGCCATACTCTATATTGTCAATAACCTTGAAATCCCCATCAACCTCTTCAAGTCCTACTCGGTCTATGCAGGAGCAAACGATGCCAATGTCGAGTGGTGGTACGGCCACAACATTGTCGGCTTCATCTTTACGGTACCGATGCTCGCGATGTTCTACTATTTCCTTCCCAAGGCAACAGGCCTTCCCATTTACAGCCACCGCCTCTCCATCATCTCTTTCTGGGCACTGAACTTTGCCTATCTCTGGACAGGAGCACACCACCTCATGCTGACCCCCCTGCCGGAATGGATTCAGACGGTTGCCATGGGTTTCAGCATCTTCCTGATTGCCCCTTCATGGGGTTCGGTGGTTAACGGCTATTACACGCTCCAGGGAAACTGGGATCAGATGCGCTCAAACTATCTGGTGAAATTCTTTATTGCAGGTATTACCTTTTACGGCCTCCAGACAATACAGGGACCGCTTCAGGGATTGCGAACCATCAACGCCTTCTTTCACTATACCGACTGGGTTATCGGGCATGTGCACATGGGAACCATGGGATGGGTTACCATGGTCGTTGCAGCATCATTCTACTACATGATTCCGCATATTACCAATACAGAGCTTTACAGCATCAAGCTTGCCAACATACAGTTCTGGCTGACACTGTTCGGCCAGGTGATGTGGACCACCGCCATGTGGATTGCGGGCATCCAACAGGGTGCCATGTGGAAAGCCACCAACCCCGACGGCTCGCTGATGTACAATTTTCTTGATACCGTAGCCTCTCTCTACCCATACTACAAACTGCGGTTTGCGGCAGGGCTCATCTTCTTTATCGGCGTACTGATTTTTGTCTGGAAT
>SESG01005647.1_pt1 | contig 13738 bp, 7 predicted proteins | sample 3171421 | NCBI WGS metagenome assembly SESG01 (sample SAMN10866946, study PRJNA518727) | freshwater metagenome | biome: subpolar coniferous forest; feature: holomictic lake; material: water; isolation source: holomictic Lake 227, 6 m and 8 m depth | place: Canada: near Kenora, Ontario | collected... | reverse complement strand
ACTTCGCTCATCCCTTTGGGATTATTCGCTTCGCTCATTATCCCTTTTAGGGGGGGGCGTCCAACCCCAAAAAAGCGCCCGCTTCGCGGTCTCTTTTTTATTTCTCCGAAAAATCTGAAAACAAGTTTTCGATTTTTCTCCGAAATAAAAAAGCCGCAATCAGCGGCTTTTTTGGGTTGCGGAGAGACTGGGATTATAACCCGGTCTATATCTAAATAAATCAACATTTTTACATATATACCAAAAGATTGTAAAAGAATATATTACAAGTCGTGAAGCATATCTGAATATTTTTCAACAAACGTCGAGATACCAAAAAGTGGGTGTAACTTTGGGTGTAATTACACCCACTTTTTATGGCCATACCAAAATTCTATCTTGAAGGAAGAGCAGACCGTGAAACCAATATTCCCATAATATTAAGGTATTCCTTTCATGGTGTGCGGTTGGAATATTATACCGGCTGCCGAGTTGATAAAAAGTACTACATAGCGAAATACTGGAAGCAATCAGTCCGACCAATAAAACTATCGGCGCCCAAGTCCGAATACTTCAATAATCAATTGGCGATCATTACTAACCATGTTCACGCGGCGGAAAATGCAGCCAAGGCAGCAGGAACTCCTTTGTCGGTAGAATATTTTCGTAATTACCTGGACGAAAAACTTAAAGACAAACCAGAAGAAGATACCCATACATCCTTACTGAAATACTTTGACCAGTTCATTGAGGAAATGAGAAATGGCATCAATCAGAAAACCGGCCATAGGCTCAGTCATGCCAATATTGAAAAGTATTCCGCAGTCAAAAATATGTTGATCGAATTCGGCAAACATAGGAGAAAGGATGTTGATTTTGATGATGTCGATAAGAAATTGTACGACGAACTGGTCAACTATATGATAACTGAGAAAAAGTATGCTCTGAATACCTATGGCCGGCACATCAAGTTTATTAAAACTGTACTGCATAAAGCCACCAGGGATGGCATTAATACAAACATTAAATACCAGAATTCATTTGTCGGGGTGACTGAACCTTCAGACAATGCTTATCTAACAGAAGAAGAACTTACCAAAATTTACAAGAAGGATTTTACAAAGAATCCTAAGCTTGATCGGGTGAGGGATGTATTTCTTGTCGGTTGCTGGACCGGATTACGGTTTTCAGATTATACCAATATACGCAAGGAGCATATCAACGGGGACCGGATAAAGCTGGTTACTCAAAAGACAAAGCAGCAAGTTATAATTCCTTTGCACCCAGTTGTCAAGGCGATCCTGGAGAAATACGATTATCAATTGCCACCAGCAATCAGCAATCAAAAATTCAATGATTATCTTCAGGAAGTTTGTGAAAAGGCCAAAATCAATGAAAATTACACTAAGAATATAACCAGGGCCGGGATACGTGAGGTTATTAGTGGTCCTAAATCTAATTTTATAACTTCGCATAGTGCCCGACGAACATTTGCTTCAAATGCTTATAAAAGGGGAATCTCGATTTTCCTGATTATGACCATTACCGGCCATAAGACCGAAGCTGAGTTTTTGAAATATTTGAAAATTACTGGGGAGGAGCGAGCTGAGATGTTTGCCGAAATGGCTAAATGGTAAGAAACACTATTTAACTATATAATATTTCTGGTATGAATACGGCTGAGCATGAAAGATTAGTGAAGCATGCGCATTGGGTGAATGAGATTGACAAGGATCCGGCCTTTCTTGATCATATCAAAGATTTGCTGACTGATTGGGAAATCAACCGGCTTCTGGAGCATATAAGTTACCAAACTGGTATAGAGTTACGCAGGGTAAATGAGACATTGCTGTTGAACCCAACATTAAAGTATGGCAAGGATTTTACAATTGATGAACTTGAGAAGTTACGGAAAGTCAAGCCTATTGTCCAGGAATGGAAGGTCCGAAAGGAAATTGCAAAGTATTCTCCTCCTGAAAAATTAACACTGGTAACCGGTTTGATCAGTCTCAAGGCGATAAACCGGATTTTCAGGGATCAGCTTCAACAATGGTTTTCCTTTTCTCCTATTATCGTCAATGCGCCGTTTGATCTTGTGAATTTTGCTTCATTGATGGAATGTATCATTTCAAAAGGCATTACCTCTCCTGAAATTAAAGCAAGCCTGGAGTTTTTACTTTCTGAGGCTACTGGTAATATCGGTTTATACGAAAAGATACAGGATAATGTGTATGATTCAAAGCAACCAAAATATTACTTTGTTGATAGCAAGGGTGATACATATGCAGTTAGCACTCCAAATGGAGTAAAATCAATAGAAGAAAATCCATATAAGCAGTATTTCCTTCTCTCTTATCAATTGTATGATTTCTGTAAACAAGTAAAAGACTATCTGGTCAAATGTTTGAAAAACCCCTCCTCAGAATCGACTATTCAATCTATTCCGGCAGTAAAACCCTTTTACAAAAAGCATCCTGGTGTTTTGGAATTTCTCCGTATTCCCGAGGAGATAACAAAAAGGTATTTTGTAGTAAGTGAATATAGGTATCAGGATATTCCAGGGTACGGTGAGATCCCGGTTCCACTCTTTGCTCTTTTAGGTGCGGAGTACCATAAATTCGAAATTCCTGAACAATGTTTTCAGGCTTATGCCAAAGGTTTCATTGAAGGATACAATGAAAGTTTGGTTCCTTTCATTGATACAGAAGCAGGTAGAAAGGAAAAGTTGATTTCTGAAACTTTTGAGAAAGGAGGTTCGGGATTCAAAGCACACATGGGTCAAGGGAATGATGTTTATCTGCCTAAAGATTTTTACGAATTGGGTATTTCCGAGGGAAAAAGGTATAATGCCTGGAACTATGTTTTTGAAACACCTTATCAGTTTCTTGATTATTTTAAACCACCTATTGAAGCTGAGAAAAAAAAGGATAAGGTCCCTGAAAAATGGTACGCCCTGTATCATTTGATTCTTATAGCTTTAGGAAAGCCGGTGCCGAATCTTACGACATATTCCAAAGCAGATATTATTAAGTATGGTAAAGAGCAATATGGAACCGGACAGGGTTTTTACCGTGCCTTTAAAGATATTGATCTCAATAACATGATAGCCTTTATCAGGAGTCTGCCTCCAAAAGATAAAAAACAATGGAAACAGATAATAACAGATATATCCAAAAATGATGCCGACGTTGTTTCATGGCTAAAAAAATGCTAAAGGGGTTAAGGTTATATTTGTAGAATATAATTGTAAGACTATGGAGTTCATACGGGAAGCAGAATTGTTTTTCATTCAATTACAATATGGATTGGATAAAGGGGCTGAGCCAAGAATGCCAGATGGTACTAGTTTCGCAGAAGTTGAATCTCCGGTTTTTTTGAAATATATTGAAGATTATGGTATTGAATGTCCCTTTATTCCTAAGAATAAGATAATTGAGTTAATAACCTTAATGCAAAAGGATAATATCAGTCCTAAAAAGGCATTGGAGATTCTCCATAATTTTAAAAAGCAGTATTGGGTGTTTGATAGTAAAGTAAGGGTTCATAAGGTTGGTGAATATTTTATTGAAGGGATAAAAGCCAAATTAACATTCATGTCGGAACCGGAAATAATTGAATTTTTTTATACTTTTCTAGAGTATACATCAGAAAAAAGAGAGTTAATATATGCTGATCTGGTTAATGAAATAAACAAATTGCAGTCAGCTTTACCAATCCAACAAATAGTAACAGACACCTGCATGCCGCCAGAACCACAAACGATTACAACGGCATTAACGAGTCAGTTCATTATTAACCGGGTTTTCCGGGATCAGATCAAACAAGGAACCACGTTTGCTCCTATTTGCATAATAGCACCGTTTGTGATAAGAGATTTTCAATCTCTGCATGAAAATATTATCGCAAAGGGAACCATACTTCCTGAGATCAGAGATGCCATGAAGAGAATCCAGGCGAAAGCATTGGAAAATATCAATTTGTTTGAAAAGGTCCGAGCCATCACTATGGATGCAAAGAAAAAGGCCTATTATACGATTGACAAGCTAAACAGTGTTTGGGTACCTTGTGGTGAATCAGTAAGCATGGAAATTGCAAATAATCCATACCAGCAGATATTGACTAATGATGATCTGTTTAATTATTGCGATGCAGTTGAGGATCTCATGAGTAGCTGTTTGACACCGGTCCAAAAGGAAAAAGAAAGGAAACACGCTGAGAAATGGTATGCACTTTATCACATGATTTTAATAGAGATTGGCAAACAGGTACCCCTTCTTTCATCAGGCAATAAGGCGGAAATCATCAAATATGGCAAGGGTCAATATGGAACTAATCAGGGATTTTATCAGACATTGAGAGAAATCGAGCTTAATAACATGATTGCCTTTGTTCGGAGCCTTCCGAATAAAGATAGAAAGAAGTGGAAACAGATTATATCTGAAATATCGGATAATGATGCTGATGTTATCTCATGGATTAAAAAACAACCAAACTAACAGATAAAAATATCCATCTAAAAATTATTTTTCCTGATTATCTGACAGTTAAACCTGGGTAGAATACCCGCAAATTACCCCCATACATTACATTTTAATTTGGCCATGAATTTAAATCATGGTATTATGCAAAATGTAATTTTATCTTCAGTTTCAATTCCTGACCTGGTTGATTTAATCGCCTGTGAAATTGAAACCCGGTTACAGAATCGGGAACAACCTACCCCCATTCCTGAGCCCCAAAGGTTATATGGAGACCGATCAGCTGCACAATATCTGGGTTGTACTCCTTTAACCGTCCAGAAATTGCGAAAATCCGGACAAATATCTTATTACAGATATGGCCGGAAATATTATTATATCGCCTCAGAACTCGATCAGGCATTAAAAGTGTCAGCACGTAAGTTTGGCAAAAGGGAAAAATCAGTACAATGATTAAGACCATGATTTACCTAAACCGACAGACATTCGGTTCTATTATTGGATTTATTGACAATTCACCCAATAAAAAAGGGTGACCGCTTGCAACGGAACACCCGTAAAAAGTTTTAACACATGACAAATATACAAAATATTCCATTCAATTTTACAGGAATTGGGCCTGCCGATATTCAAAAAGAGGTTGCCAACCTGGCGTCCAGCAAAGAGCCACTTCCACATAAAGAAATCCTTACTGCTTTAATCAGTAAGATTAGTCCTGTCAATTTTCGTGAGTTGGCCGATCTTGAACGGGAGGAAAAATTGAAGCTAAACCACTTCTTAATTATTACTGTCGAAGAAATCATGAACCTTGCCAAGGTTAACCAATGGGGAATATGTCGGAACCATGACTTTATTTACCTGTTCAATTCAGCTTATTGGAGCTTGATAGATACGGAGGAACTAAAAGCATTTCTTGGTGAGGCATCAGAAAGCATGGGTACTCAGAAATATCAAGCACGGTATTATCAATTCCGGGACCAGCTTTACAAGCAATTTCTCGCACTTGGGACACTCCCAAAAGCAGAACACAGAAATGACATCGTCCTGATTAACCTGAAAAATGGAACTTTTGAGTTTTCTCCAACAGGAACAAAATTACGGTCGTTTGATCCGAAAGACTTTCTCACATATCAATTACCATTTGAACATGACCCGAATGCCACAGCACCATTATTTGAGAAGTATCTTTCCCGGGTACTTCCAGATATTGAACGACAACGCAATTTATCAGAATATTTAGGTTATGTTTTCATTCACTCTTCCATTCTGAAACTCGAAAAGACACTATTATTATATGGTCCCGGTGCCAATGGCAAGAGCGTATTCTTCGACATTGTTAACGCCATTCTTGGAAATGAGAATGTTTCAAGCTATTCGCTCCAGTCATTAACCGATACGTCTGGGTATTTCCGGGCAAAGTTGGCCAACAAGCTCGTTAATTATTCAAGTGAGATTAACGGCAACCTGGAAACATCCATTTTCAAACAACTCGTATCAGGTGAACCGGTTGAAGCCCGCCTTCCGTATGGAGAACCTTTCATTCTGACAAATTATGCGAAACTCATATTCAATTGCAACGAACTACCCCGTGACGTTGAACATACAAAAGCGTATTTCAGAAGGTTTCTGATTATCCCGTTCGATGTCACCATCCCTGATAACGAACAGGATAAAGGGTTATCAAAAAAAATCATTCAGAATGAACTCCCAGGAGTTTTTAACTGGATATTATCTGGACTGAATCGACTGATCGATCAGGGCAACTTTTCAGTGTGCAGGGCAGCAGAGCTCCAACTCGCGACCTACCAACGGCAAAGCGATTCTGTTCAAATGTTTATCGAGGAGAATGATTATCAGAAACATCCTACTGAATATAAATTGATCAAAGATCTTTATTCGGAATACAGGATTTTTGCTTATGACGACGGTTTTAAGCCTGTAAGCAAGATAAATTTCAACAAAAGACTTAATCACATTGGCATTGTTGTTGAAAAAAAGAACATTGGTAATGTGGCTTTTGTTTCGAAGCCGGTATTCTAAAGCACAAACCCCTTTTAAATTGTTTTGTTTATACCCTCACTTTTTGCACTTTTTGCACGAATTCAAAAAGAAATGTCAGATCATCGTTATAAGCTGGAGCCATATAAAGGAATGAACACACGATATACATGTCCGGCTTGTGACCATGCCAGAACCTTCAGTAGATACATCGACACTGAGACAGGTGAACACCTTTCGGCCAATGTTGGCCGTTGCGAAAGGCTTGATAATTGCGGATACCATTTCACACCAAAGCAATATTTTGAGGCTAACCCGGATCGGAAACGGGAGCCAGTTACGATCTTCAAACCAATTCCAAGACCGATAAAACCATTTTCAGTAATCCCGGCCGAACTCTTCAAAGCAAGTTTGCAGCAATATAGCCGAAATAATTTCATTCAATATTTGATCAGGTTGTTTGGGGAACAAGTTACAGCCAGCCTGGTTGCTAAATATTTTATCGGCACATCGAAACATTGGCTGGGGTCTACGATATTCTGGCAGATCGACATTCTTGGCCGTATCAGATCGGGAAAAATTATGCTTTACAATAGCGATACCGGTAAACGGGTTAAAAATCCCTATCCTCATATCACGTGGGTACATAAAATCCTGAATCTAAACGACTATGAGTTGAAACAATGTTTTTTCGGCGAACACCTTTTAACTCGCGATCCACGGCGGCCCATTGGAATTGTCGAAAGTGAAAAGACGGCCATCATTGCAACAGGTTATATGCCTAACCTTATATGGCTGGCGGCTGGGAATAAAGAAGGGTTATCAAATCTGGATAGATGTAGAGTATTACAACGACGAAAGGTAACCTTATTCCCGGATTTGAATGCATTTAAACTATGGACGGATAAGGCCGGACAGCTCTCTACAATTGCATCGGTTAACGTTTCTGACCTGCTTGAAACAAAAGCAACCGTTGAAGAAAAGCAGAATGGTTTAGACCTTGCAGATTATTTGACCCAGTTTTCCATACATGATTTTCAGAACAACCAGCTACGTTTCAGTGAAAAAAGTGAAAAAAGTGAGTCTTTAGAAAACCTTTATAAAAATAAATGATTGGTAGTTAGATCCCATATGGTTAAATGCCTCGAGATTCTCCATTTACATTTGTTACTGCGAAATATCACACGATTATAATACTCATCCCCTATCTCCAGTTTCAGGTAATATTTTCGATGCAACGACAATTGTCATTGTAATTTTGGTTTACTTTTACTAAATAATACTTTCACATAACAAATGACCAATCAAAATTTAAAACCTGGCATAATTATCAATATGCGAAACCGCCTCTGGCGGGTTGATGAATTCGATGGCATTGAAATGGTTGCCACCCCGATCACCGGTGACTCAGACGATAAAAGGACATTTTTAGCCGACATTGAGAATATCAAAGAAGAAAGATTTGAGCCAATAAGCGCAGAACTCCCGGGTGATCTGACCTCCCAGCGCCTTCTGCTCCGTGCCTATCAATTTGATCTGATCCATGGTTCCGCACCATTTCTTAGTTTGCACCGGTCTTCGGTTGTACCATACAATTATCAGATGGTGCCATTGGTATTGGCACTTGAAAAACCAAATGTAAGGATGCTGATTGGAGATGATGTCGGTCTTGGTAAAACAATTGAAGCCGGTCTGATCATATCCGAACTCATGCAGAGAGGTAAATTGAAAAGGATTATCATCCTGACGCCGGCCAATCTAAAACAACAATGGAAGGAAGCCCTCGACTATTTCTTTCATATCAAAGCTACCATCATTGATTCCTTTTCACGCAAGGAGTTTGAAAAGGACTTGCCTGGCGGCGCAAATCCCTGGCAGTATTTTCATATTGTCATTGCCTCGGTTGATTATGCAAAAGCGCCTGATATCAAGCAGCAATTACAGGAACAACACTGGGACCTGTTACTCGTTGATGAAGTTCACTTATGTGCCAGACCCCATAGTAACTTCAACGTTTCCAAGCAACAAAAAAGATACGAACTCGTATCTGATCTAAGTGCTGCAATAAAAAACGTCTTATTCCTCACAGCAACACCACATAATGGCTATTCCGATACATTCGCCAGTATCCTCGAAATTCTAAATTCCGAAATTGTATTATACCATAATGGCGGTGAAATAAGTTTTGACAAGACTAAAGCACGTTTTAACGTAATCCAGCGTAACAGGCGTAAACTTGAAGATTGGTATGCTAAACAGGGTCAAAAATCACCATTTCCAAAGCGTGATCAAACCGAGGTCATCATTACACCCAATCCCCATGGTAAATATATGCAACTGCTGGATGCCATTGAAAGATATGGTGACTTCATATTAACTGCGGCCAATGCCGAAGGGACAAAGAAAGTTCGCAACATAGCCAATTGGGTAGCTTTTCACTTCCAGAAACGAGTGATAAGTTCGCCTTATGCAGTGCTGATGTCCCTGGAAAACAGGATCAATACTATAAAAAATAAAACATACCAAGAGGAAGATGCAAATGCGGAGACACTGCAAGGATATGTTTATGACATGTTCTCCGATGATGAACGAATTTCAGAAGAGATGGCATCGCTGAAACTCGATTTCGAGGCACTCAATGAAAATGAAATCAGTGAACTGCAGCGTATAATTGATTTTACAAGAACTCTAACGCCCCGTGATGATGAAAAACTCACCCGGTTAAAGGATAAAATTTTACCGGAGCTTTTCAATAAAGATACCAAGATCATTGTCTTTACCAAGTATAGGGATACACTCGATTATTTGGAGAAAAATATTAAGTCCAGAGAATTTGATGTATTTATCATGCATGGCGACATGAGCCAAAAGGCACGTTCAGATATTTTTCAAAAATTTGACAGAGCAGCCAAAGCAGTTTTACTTGCAACCGATGTAATTTCTGAGGGTCTCAACCTGCAACGCTTAGCGTCTAGTATTGTACATTACGAATTACCTTGGAATCCAAACAGGCTTGAACAACGTAATGGCCGTATTGACCGTATAGGACAACCAAAGCAGTTTGTGCATATCCGTACCTTAGTACTTGATAATTCACTCGATAAAGAAATTCTTGATCTCTTGCTCGAAAAACAGCGTACCATTGAAGTTGATCGGGATTATGCTGCTGCCTATTTCGGCGATGAAGTTTATCTTTCAACCATAATCAACCAGGCATCGAAACGAAACAAGAGTAAGAAGAATAACGGTGGTCAGGCTATCCCGGATCTTTTTTCCTCTGTTGGGGTTGATGAAACCCGAAAGGCTGTTAAACAATCATTTTCCATCAACGATGAAGACCTGAAGCGCAAAAAGAAAATTGAATCTGAATCATTTTATTCCAGCCTTGATATTGAACTACCCGAAATTGATAAGAGAATTGCAGAAACAAAACGCATTGTTGGTTCCCAGGCAGAGGTATTACTGTTTGTAAAATCTGCCTTGAAAAAGTTCAGTTCAGGTATGAGTGAAATAGGCAATGGCTTCTATGAGATATATCTCAACGATCCCCGTCTTGTCCTGTCTCAATTTGGTGACTATCTTCCAAAAGTAACGTTTGATCCCGAATTGGCGTTAACACATCCCGAAGCGCTTATCCTTGATGCTGGCCATCCGCTTGTACGAAAAATTATTGAATTGGTGAAAGCAGAGTTTTTTTCCAATAAGGGAATGCATGGCAGGAATGCTTACTATTTTTCTGAAACTGTTGAATCTGTTATTTACCAATACAATTTTCTCGTCAGGTTCACGGTAGGTTTAAAAGAGAAACGAGTAATAGAGGAACTAGTAACCCTGGCAATTGATAGTTTCTCCGAAAAATCCATCTCATTCGAAAATATCCAACCTTCAACCACCACCCGCGCCTTAGACGCAACAGAACTTACGGAACATCTGAAAGATGCCCTTGCCAACAAAAGTCTTGATGCTTTAATTCAACAGAAAATCCAGGATCGAAAGATAAAACTCATTGAAGAGCGGCAAGAACTTTATAAAAAAATACTGGTGGACAGCATGAAAACGAATCAACCTGCCTGGCTTGACGACATTATTCATCTCGAAAATGCAGGTTACGACCTGTTAACAGTCACCATCATTCAACCGCTTTAGCCCTTACATTATGCCATTAAGTTTTATCAAATCGAGCGGGAATATTATAACGGAAGACTTCTGCCTCACAATGGCCGGTGAAACCAAAGCGGACTATGTAAAAGATAAGAGTTTCGGGCCGGACATGAAAAAGGTGGACGAAACAATAGCCGTTTCCTTTGATTTACTGCGCGAAAGATGGGAAGAAATTCGCACCCAATTGCTCGAGGATCGCTTCGATACTGCAAATCTACGTAAACGATGGATCATTCCTTTTCTTGAAATGTTCGATTTCAAACCTGTCTTTGTCCCTTCAAATACTAAAAGCAAATCCGATCTCGAGTATCATATTTCATACAAAGGCTGGGATAGTGAATATGCCCCGTTTATCCACATGGTACATTCAACCCAGGATTTTGACCATAGGGATATAAATAGTCGCACACATAAGAACAAGAGCCCACAGGATTGTCTTCAGCAATTTCTCAATACCAGTCCCCACCAATGGGCAATCCTGATCAACGGAAAAAAAATCAGAATTTTGCGTGACTTCTATCATTCGATCACCAAAGGCTTCATTGAATTCGACCTTGAAGGCATATTTGAAACCAGGGATACTGAACAGTTTAGAGTCTTGTATCGCATTTTGCACCGTTCACGTTTTGAAAATCAATACCAGGGAACACAAGAGGTTGAATATGATGATGAAGGCAATCCAATTGAAATAGAGGATAATTGCCTTCTGGAAAAATTTCACAAAAAATCGCGCGAAACCGGGGTAAAAGTAGGCAACAAACTACGCGATCAGGTAATTGATGCCATCGAAAAATTGGGTAATGGATTTGCCGAGGACCTCAATCCCGAAGAATTTCAGAATGGCAAGGTAAAAGAGTTTTACAATGAAATCCTAAACATCATTTACCGGCTACTATTCCTAATGTTCGCCGAACAAAAAGGCTGGCTTCCGGTTCGCAATAACATTTATGCACACACATACAGTATCAATGCGTTGCGTGAAAAAGCCAATTTGGGTAACTACAGTCAGGATGAAGAAAAAGATCTTTGGGAGGGTTTAAGGATCACATTTAGATTGATTGCAGATGGATATTCATTCCGAAACGGTGATAAGATTAATGCTTTTGGAGGACAACTATTTTCTGACAGAAAAATCAAAAACCTGCTTAAGCTTTCACTAAAGAACAAATACTTACTTGATGCCATTTATGGCCTGAGTTATTTTAAACTTGACAAGCTCATCAACCGCATCAACTACGCCAACCTGGCAATTGATGAACTGGGTTCGGTTTATGAAAGTCTGCTCGACTACGAACCAAAAATAGCCATTGATTCCTGCCAACTTGGTAGCCGCCAAATAAACAAGGGCGAATTTTATCTCGATGACCGTGGCACCGATCGTAAAACTACTGGTTCGTATTATACCGATAGCCGTTTAGTAGCCCAATTGATTGAAAGCGCGCTGGTTCCTGTGATTGACCACGCAGTCGCTTCTAAAACCACACCAGTGGAAAAAGAAGCAGCCTTGCTCGATCTCAAAGTTGCCGATATTGCCTGTGGTTCGGGAGCCTTTCTCTGCGCAGCCCTTGAAAAAATGGGTGAACGATTGGCACTCATTCGCATGGGCGATGAAGAACGGCCAACCGATGAGCAATTGCGTGAGGCCAAACGTGATGTTTTGCTCCAATGCATTCACGGGGTTGATTTGAACCCCATGGCCGTTGAACTAGCAAAATTCTCTTTGTGGATTACTGCTTCGTTACCCGATATGCCATTATCCTTTCTCGATCACAAATTAAAATGTGGAAACTCATTAATTGGATCTACACCGGTATTGATAGAAAAAGGTATTCCTGAAGAGGCCTATAAAGCAGTGGGGAACGACAATCCCGAAATTTGCACCAAGCTTAAAAAGAAAGTAAAAAAGCAATTGGAAAGAATGAACATGGTTAACGAGCCAACTGTTCAGTATGCTATTCATTTAGGGAGGGCCGACGGAAGCGAATTACTCCGGTTGCGCGAAAAACTCAACAACCGAAAACAGGAATTCTCTGCCGATGTCGAAGAAGCAGAGGAAGAATACCGCCGTCTCGAAAAAACGGAAAGAAAGTTCAAGGAATGGCTAATGGCTGACGTATGGATTGCAGCTTTCTTTATAGAAAAAACAAATCATGATCTTGAACAATACCCAACCAATGCAACCCTCGAAAGCCTTCGCGAAAACCAACCGGTGAATTCACAATTGATTGAAACGATAATACAATTGGCCAAAGAATATAATTTTTTCCATTTTCACCTAGAGTTTCCCGAAGTATTTGAAAAAGGTGGGTTTGATTGTTTGTTAGGGAACCCACCTTGGGAGAAATTACAAGTTGAGGATAAAAAATATTTTAAAGGTAAAAATGAAGCAATTGTAGATGCTGATGCTCTAATTAGAGAATCCTTGATATTGGATTTAAAATTATCTGATCCGTTACTTTATCAAAGCTATATTAATGAACAAACTTTTCTACTTCGTAATGTTCATTTTTTAAAGAATAGCAAAAAATTTGAACTTTCATCTTCCAGAAATGTAAATACTTATCTTGTATTTGCAGAAAACTATTTGATTTTATTAGCCGATGAAGGTTTTGCAGCAATCATTACTCCATCGGGCATAGCAACTGATGATACTTCAAAGGATTACTTTGGATTCATTGTAAAGAATAAATTTTTGAAATCACTTTTTGATTTCGAGAATAATGAAAAAATCTTTGACATTCACAGGAGCTTCAAATTTAACTTACTTACACTAAGAAAAATTGAATCTTCTGAGCCAATAGATCTACTTTTTTTTGCCACGAATCCAAATCATGTTTTTGATGATTTCAGGCACTATTCATTGAGTTCGGAAGAATTCAGTTTAATCAATCCGAATACTGTAAACTGTCCTGTATTCAGGAATAAGAAAGATGCAAATATTGTAATAAAAATATACAGAACATCTAATGTTATTAATAATGAAATAACCCATCAAAATGAATTTGGGTGGACAGCTTGGCAAATGGTTAATGATACTCATGAGAAGAAAATCCTTTTACCGTATCGTTTAGATGAAAATAGGTTTGCACCTAACGAGGATGAGTTATTCTCTCAGTATAATC
>SESG01013848.1_pt1 | contig 13742 bp, 4 predicted proteins | sample 3171421 | NCBI WGS metagenome assembly SESG01 (sample SAMN10866946, study PRJNA518727) | freshwater metagenome | biome: subpolar coniferous forest; feature: holomictic lake; material: water; isolation source: holomictic Lake 227, 6 m and 8 m depth | place: Canada: near Kenora, Ontario | collected... | reverse complement strand
CTAAGATATTATTTCACAACAAAAATAGATTATAATTTGAAAACACAATATGATTTTGGTTTCAAATCATAAGAATATAGTTTCAATCTGCGATTTACAATAATCAAACAAGCAAAAAAAAGTCCTGTAGACATAGATCATACAGGACTTTCACTTATTAAACTACTACAAAAATCATTTCACAAACTTTAGTCTTTCAGTTCCGATAGTAAGAATATAAACTCCGGAATGTAAGTTTGTCAATGTCATATTATCAGTTTTAGCCACCTGGTTAGAAAGAATCTGACCGGCTGCATTAAATAAACCCACTTTTGTACCAGTATGAACACCACTGATAATCACGTTATCATTCTGTATTCTGAAGTTCAGATTTGATTCCTTAGCCGGATTGGCTGCGGTGACAGCAACTGCAGAAAAACTTATAACCGGATCACTTCCGGAAGCAGCGATTTGAATAACGTTTAATCCCGGAACCGAATAATCTGTACCATTCACTGTAATCTTATATCCATAAGGAATAGTTGTATTTAACGTCATTGCCTTTCCGGTGTTGCGCTTTACATCAAAAATCTGAGTGTGGATATAAGACCCAATATTTGCTGCACCAACAAAGGTTTTATTAAACACAATTTTATCGGTAATTTTCAAATCGCCAGAAAGGGCTAATACGATAGTTGAATCAGCTAGATAACCGGTAGTTGTATAAATGCTGGGTGCAGTAACAGCAGCCAAAGCATTGCTCGAACTAATGTAAACTCCATTTAATATAGAATTTGAAAACGTAAAAGTATTATCATAATTCGCTAAAGCCAAACCAGCCATAAAATCAGCTTTATTCGAGGCTTTTACACCACCAGACCAATTGTAGTTCGATAATACAGAACCAGTGATTGAACCACCCAAGGTAGTCACAAAATTGCCACAATCAATTGCTGCTCGAGTCGAAGTCGTTCTTGAAGCGAAATTGCCAATCAAACTACAGTCAGTCATATTTAGCGTGTTTTTGGGAGTGGTATTGAAGTAAATTACAGAACCGTATTGTGTACTATTGCTATTTACGAAGACGCAACGTGTTGTGTTCAAGGTAACCCCAGCCGAACCACCACCAGCAATATAGAAACCACCACCTGAACTCGCTGCATCTGTTGCGTTTGTGAGTTGGTTGGTATCAAACATACAATCAGTGAAAGATAAAGTTGAAGTTTGTGTATAATAAACTGCTGCAGCACGCATATACGCTTTGTTGTACTTAAAATTACAATTTGTAAAATTGACAGTTTTAGCAGTCGTGCCATTATTGAAATAGACTGCACCACCATAGCCATTAGCAATTGTTGGCGCCACGTTTGCCTGATTATTTATGAAATTACAATTATCAAAAGATATTGTAATATTATATGCAAAAACACCCATATAGATTGCACCACCATTGGCATTCAACGATATATTATTCTTAAAACTTAAATTTTTAAAGTCAATATTCGACTGAGCTGTAGTAATACTAATTGCAGTACCACCGTTACCTGTTGTCATGGTGAAACCTCTAAAGTGAAGTCCATCCAATACAATTTTATTTAAACCCGGAGCAGTTGTAGCATTCAGTACCAAACAACGTGCAGTACCACCTGTTGAAGGCACGAAAACAGTAGAATCTGCTACTAAATTACGGGCTGGTAAACTTGTTCCGGAAGAACTTGCCGGATAACCTCCTATTATAGAAATATAATTTACAATTGATTTTGAAGTTGAACTTTCGTAAGTTCCGGCAGCCATATATACTACATCGCCGTCTGCAATACCTGCCGGAGTACCGGTAATTACAGATATATTACAAGGATCATCCCAACTTGCTCCGGTACCGGAAGCATTTGCTTTCACAAACCAGTTGGCAGCAGATAAAGAAGTTAATGTAAGAGTTGCAATAATAAATGCACTCAACATTCTTTTTGAAAGTAAGATTTTTTTCATGTTGATTAAAATTTAATTATTAGTTGATTTTTTTATTCTCGGTTATGAATTATCAAAAACAAAAATACAAGGAAGAAATAAGAACGGATAAAACAATTATACCAAATAATAGTAGAATTGTTTCATCCGATCAAAAATACATTTCTGACTTATCAGAATGTTGAAATTGCAAATATATACCTTTCAGAAAAGACGAAAAAAATCTTTCTACAAGTCAAAAATCACTTTTCCATCCCGCACCAGCTTAACATGTGTGCGTTTGTCGTTTCCGTTACTGTAAGAAAATTCATCCTTTTGGTCGCTCCAGCTTACGGTGAGTTCGGTGCGGTCAGCGTTCCATTCGGTAAGGGGTTGTTCATCGCCTTGCAAATAAGGGAAAAGCAGTACTTTGAAGTTCGAAACGTTTCCGCGAGACGGAATTACCAGTCGTTTTATGGGACCCATGGTACGGAGGTAAAACTGATGCATATCTTCGGTTTTGATATTTTCGAGCACTTCAAGTCGCGGGTTGGGTTCCAGGTTGGGGCGTGGAGCTACGGTTTTATCCAGCACTCTGACTAAGAGTTGTGGATCGCCTTTCGAAGGCAAATACCTGCCGGCATTCCATTCGCCACCACCGGTATTATCAACAGCACGATTATCACGTTTCATTCGTTTATCGCCCAGAATAATATCATAATCGCCTGCTTTTCGGAGTCCGGATATTTTATTAAAGCCAAGATTCAGGTGCGAAGTTTGCATTTCAACTTCAGCCAGTTGTTTGATAGTAACCAGTTCCACATCCATTGGCATTGGCAAATTCCATTCGTACAGTCGTTCCTGATTGTCCTTTTTCAAATCATCAACAATCAGCACATAGCTGTGTTTGCCTTTCACCAATCCGGCTGTGCGAAAGGCATATTCCACCGGATAGTTTTTCAACCGCATAGGCCAGCTGTCTTCGCCCCAGTAAAGCGGATTAGTTTGCAAATTTCCACTGTACATTTCAGCCACTTTCCGAAGCGGATCACGTTCCGGTTTTTCGCTGGGATAATACTTTGTCAGGTTAGCAGCTGTTTCGGCATAAACACCAGTTTTCCAACGAGGAGAAACTTCTTTGCCCAGCATAATATCCGCCACCGGACTTTTCAGCCACATCCAGTCGTAACAATATTTGTAATCAATCACACCAAAAGTTCCGGCATTTGAATCGTTATAATCAAGCCACGTAGCCGGAGTGGCAAAATATCCCTGTCCACGTCCGTCGATGGTAATGGCTGAGTGATACTGCGTTTGTGTGCTGCGGAAGCCATCCACCACCCATTCACGACCTGCACCCGAAAGTGTGAATGCACCGCGGTCGCTGTGGTCGTGCGAAATAAAGTAAGTGTCCTGTCGTCCTTCCAGCCCGAACTTAACCGCCTGTTTTCCCCAGGCGTTTCGGGCAATAAATGCGCCGCGCGAAGGTACGCTGTAGGTAAGCGGCATTTCCACCGGTGGCACACCGTTATACGCCTCTTTGGTTTTATCAGGGTCGGTAGCAAAAACATAGGCTATTACATCCGGCACTTTGTTGATAGATTTTGGCAAGGTATTGGCATAAATATAATCCACCTTAGCATCTTTCGGGAAGTAATATTTGTAAATAAGCATAATTGTCCACTGAAGCTGAGTGCGCGAGCCGGTATCGCCGGAAGTAAACCAAAGTCCATCGGAATTTACGGATAAAGAATAAACCGCCCAATCAACAAATTTTCGGAAATGGGGATGCGCGAAGAAATTTTTATCGCCCCGACGCACCATGGCTGCCAGAAAACCGTTGTACGCTTCAGCCTGACCAATGGTGTAAGTCATGCCTTCGGTACTCATGCCTTCCGCCGAAAACTGATACGTGAAATAATTTTCAGCCAGGTCGCGCGAGCGGTCCAGCAGTCGTTTATCAACCAAAATTTCATTCTCCACCGAATACAATGTAAGCGGAAAACTGAGCGACATAGCCATGTGATTCCAGCGTTGCCAGTGCGATGGAAGATCCATTCCGTGCAGGTATTTGCCCTGCAGGTTTTTAGCAACCATGTTCAGGTACACTTCTTTGTCCGATTTTTTCAATCCGGCAGCCGTAAAATCATATAACCGCGGTAAATATCCACACCAAAATAAGGCTTGTTTGATTTCATGTTCTTCACCAACGACCACTTCCAGCCCATCGAGATACTTATCATAACTACGGATAAAATTTCCGGCTACCAGCGCGCTTTCTTCAAACAACGGTTTGTCGTTATAAAGTTGGGCTAAATAGGCCTGTACGGTTAGCTGATTGACAAAATCAGACGAGTACTTTTTGGCATCTTCAAGAGTGATTTCTCCCTGTAAAAGTTGTGCGTACACCTTGCCAAATTTTCCTTTCCCGTCACGCATTTCTTTGTTCAGCTTATTGGCTACCGGCACTATCATTTTTCCGAGCTGTGTGGTTTCAAGGCGTTTTCTTGCATCACCAAATTCAGCCGGTGACGTAAAAATGCGCGGATGAATGCCTTTGGCAGGGGTTTTCCCCAAACGGCTATAATCAAAACCGTCGGTATCGTATTTCAGAACTTCTTTGTAGGGATTTGTCCATTTCAAAGTTCCGTTCAGCACATCATCTACTCCGGCCTTCCGGCTTGGCATTTCGCTCAGACGGGGGTCGCCGACAGCTAATTCATCGTTGCTGAAGCTTTTAAAAGTGCCGTTTTGTGATGATATTAAACTGCTTATGCAAATTAGAATGACGAAAAGGATCGTTTTTTTGTTCATTATTTTGAATTGATAAAATTATTCGGCAATTCCGAAATATTGCTGAGTATTAAATTTTGAAGTTATGGGTTCAATAAGCAAGGCCGGATTTTGCCCTTTGTTTATTAAAGTAACAGTTCCGCCTTTTTTGAGTTCGACAGCATATTCATGTTCAGATAACTTATTTATTTTCAGATTTTTATTGCCGACAGCAACCGGATTTTCCATATCCGTTTTCAACAGGCAGGGTTCACCTGCTTCGCTGGTAATAGTTATAAAATCGGTTTTCCCTCCGGTTCGTTTTGCCGAAACCAAAAAGCCACCTTCGGCTCGTAAGTTATAGAAACAAGCATCTTTCCATACATCAGGAATGGCCGGAAATACCCGAATTTTGTTTCCCCAGCTTTGAATGTACATATCCAAAGCCGCACGACACGCCGAAACAGGCGATTCGAAAGTTGGCCAGCCATTTTCGCTATAGAATCCGTTGGGTGTAAAGGTCGGGCCCTTTTTCACGAACTGAATAGAGCGGTTCAGCCATTTCAGTGTCTCATTGCCATCGCCCAGTGCAGCCCAAAGCGAGGATGCGCCGGTGAATTTAAACATACAACTGTCGCCCGCCAAACCGGTAAAATTGCGCAGCGATGTTTTCATGATCGGAATAAAGTCCGGGCGATTTTCGATATTGCTTTCATATAACGGAAAAATGGAAAATAAATGGCTGTAATGCCGGTGTGGGCGGTCGAACGAAAGGTTTTTTCCGATCTTCAACCCCCGTTCATCCACCGGATAAGGAGTCATATTTTCGAGTAAATCTTTCCAGCGCGGAAGCATCGGGTCATCGATTTTCAGGCGATTGGCACAGTCAATCAGCGTTTTAAAGCCCCATCGAGCCAGTGCCAGATTCATACTCACATCCACATCTTCGCCATATTCGTCGGAAAAAGAAAGCGGCAGATGATAGCTTCCATCATCGCCTTTGTACAAAGTTCTGGCATAAACCGCAAAAGCTTTCCGCATCAGTGGATAAACCGAATTCCGAAGCAATTTATCATCCATTTTCATTCGGTAATGAATGTAATATTCCTGCATCAGCCACGGAAGTGCTATCAAACTCATTTTGGTTTTGGAGTTTGGGTCGGTGTACAATCCAACGCTTGCCTCTAAATCGTCGTAACCCACCGGATTTCCCAAAGCAGCACAATCATCCCGAAAAGCAGCAAGTACATTGTTGACCAACTGATCTTTGCGGCGTTCGAGCAATTGAAAAAGTGGCTCTTCCATTTCCAAATGATTGCTGATTCCGGTGGTATAATAAGCCAGCTGCACATTCAGATTGGTCCACATAGCCGTCCAGACTGAGCGAAGGTACCAGGGCCCCATCAGGTCTATCACCGGTTTTCCGGGATGTCCGGCACTTCCCAGGCGGTATTGCTGAATCCAGTAAAGACTTTCAATCCGCTTGTCGGGGAAACTTACAAAACTCGCCTGATAATAGTTGTGCCACCAGTCGCGGTGCTGTTTTCTGACGGTCGCTTCATCCTTTTTTCGGGCTGCATGCAAAACAGAAACCGCATCGCCTGCCGAACCTGAACCGGGCGATAATTTATCAGCCCAGCGATTGGCAACGGTGATATAAACTGAACGGCTCCCATCTGATAATTTCTTTTCATTCCATGCCGTTGCGTAATCATCGCCCATCAAAAGCGGCTGAGTCGCCACCTCTGTTCCTTTTATTTTTTCTACAACAAAGGGCGGATTCGGTTCATAAATAAGGCTCTTATTGATGCGGATTTCGGGGCGGGAGCTGTTTCCCTGTTCCGGGCGGAAACTAAGGGATGCAGCTTCTTCGCCTTTATCGTTGCGAAGTTTTAATACAATAAAGCGCTCATCGGAAGGCACATAACACGAAAGTTCAATCTTTCCTTTGTCTGTTGTGATTGTGCCTCGGATTTCGGCATTCCACAAATCAATCCGCAAGTCCGTTTTGGAAATAATACCAACCGGACTCAACAAAAGTTGTCCAATGGGAAGCCGCACTTTTCCGCTCGGGTATTTTCCCTTGAGCATTTCTGCGGATCGGTGGTCGTACACATCGCTTCGCCCAATATCAAACCGAATGCTGTTGGGTTTTAAATTATCGCGGTAGAGAATTGTACCAAGCAAGCCATTGCCCACGTAAGCACCCTCGTAATAATTTTCGGGTAAACGTTTGTAAACAATGTCGTGCTGCGAAAGAAAATCAGACCAGTTCAGGTTCAATTCCGGTCTTTGTGCAAACAAAACGGAAGTACTGAGAACTATCAGCAATAAAATTTTAGTTCTAATCATAAAACAAAACTTATTACAACTTTTCGGATAGGATTTCAATTGTTTTTCCATTGAAATTAATATTGACTTTTGCAGGATTTACAGAGCGGATATGATAGCTGTCGACTTTCCCGTTTTTCCAAACTATGTCAACAGTAAAACCGCCACGAGCTTTCAATCCGCTAACCGAACCTTCTTTCCAGGCATCGGGCAATGCAGGTAACAAATGAATTCCATCCTCATCCGACTGCAAAAGCATTTCAGCCAAAGCAGCAGTTCCTCCAAAGTTTCCATCAATCTGAAACGGTGGGTGCGCATCAAGCAGATTCGGATAGGTTCCGCCTCCGCCCTGATAATTAATAACAGCCCCATCCGGATCTTTGTATTTCAGCAATTCTCGGTACATTTTATAAGCATGATTACCGTCCAATAGCCTTGCCCACAAGTTGATACGCCAGCCTTTGCTCCAGCCGGTGGTTTCGTCGCCTTTTATTTCTAAAGTTCGTTTGCAGGCCGCTGCCAGTTCAGGTGTTTTTGCCACCGAAATATGTTCTCCGGGAAATAATCCAATCAGGTGCGACTGATGACGGTGTTTTGGTTCCGGGTCTTTCCAGTCGTAGTACCATTCCTGCAAGTTTCCTACAGCACCAATCTGGTAGGGATGTATGTTATCCAATGCTGTTTGTAAGGTTATTGCAAATTCTTCATCCATTTTCAAAACATTTGCTGCTTTGATAGTTCGTATAAAACATTCGCGGATAATCGCCAAATCGGCTGTTCCACCGGAAAGAACAGCTCCGCTAAATCCATCGGGAGTCAGGTATTTATTTTCGGGAGAGGTTGCTGGCGAAGTGATTAGCTTTCCGTTTTTATCGGGAATCAGAAAATTGAGACAAAATTGTGCTGCACCTTTCAACAAGGGATAAGCAGTTTTGCGAAGATAAACCGTATCTTGTGTAAAAGCAAAATGTTCCCACAAATGCATGCTGAGCCATGCACCGCCCATCGTAAAATTTGACCATTGCGGATTGCCTTTGCCGTCACCCACAGGATTGCTCATAGCCCAAATGTCGGAATTGTGAGCTGCCATCCAACCATCGCAGTTGTAGAAATTTCGGGCATTTTCGACTCCCGATTTAGCCAGATTTTCAATAAATCCTATCAGTGGAAAATACAAATCAGAAAGGTTCGTAATTTCTGCCGGCCAATAGTTTTCCTGCAGGTTGATGTTGATGGTATAATTGGAATTCCAGGGTGGACGTACCTGATAACTCCAGAGTCCTTGTAAATTTGCCGGAACGTCTGCTGTCCGCGAACAGCTAATCAGCAAATAGCGACCGAAATTGAAATAAAGTTCTTCCAGACGTTTATCGCTTTTCCCCATGGCATAGCGTTTCAGACGTTCATCGGTTGGCAAATTAATTGTTGAATCTTTTCCCAAATTCAACCGAACACGATTAAAAAACGATTGATAATCAGCAATATGTGTTTTCTCTAATTGCTCATAAGTTTTCGAAGAAGCATTTTCTAACTGATTAGCGGCAAGTGCTTTATAAGGTTTTCCTTCCGTCACCGGATTTTTATCAAACCCGTTGAAACTGGTTGCAATGGAAACATAAATCGTTGCTTCGGTAGCCGATTTTACAGTAAGAACCGAATCGGAACCTACTACTTTTCCATCTGATTTTATCTTTATTTGCGTACTGAAATGAATCCCTCTGTTGGCATCGAAATAAATTTTCCCCGGCACACCACCAACCGACGCTTCCTGATTGTATGGAGCGTATCCGTTGGCAATCAGCTGATTTGTTTTGGCTTCAACGGCAAATTTCATTACACTTCCAAAACCAAGTTTGAAATTTAAACTTCCTTTTTTATCGGCTTTTAGCTTGATAATAAAAACTTTATCGGGATTGGAGACAAAGTATTCGCGGGTATAATCAACCTTGTTTGCCGTGTAACTCACTTTTGAAACGGCATTATCCAGATTTAATTCGCGTGAATAATTGGTCACAACCGAATCGTGATTAAAATGCAAGTAAAGCGTTCCCAATGCCATGTACGACTGACTGAAACGTCCCTGCAACTTTTTCACCAATTCATTCGCTGCCCGATAGTCTTCTTTGGCCAAAGCTTCGCGAACGGCAGGCAGGTACTGATATTTCCCTTTATAAATTGAGTCGTCGCCCGGCTCACCCGACCATAACGTCAGGTCGTTCAGATAGATTTTTTCTTCTTTTGTACCGCCAAACACGCTGGCTCCCTGCGTACCATTTCCCAGCACCATACTTTCTTCGAAAAACCGTGCAGGTTGCTTGTACCAAAGCGTTTTATCGGGTTGTTGAGCGAATATACAAAGTGACAATAATAAACCAAGTCCCAAAACAATAAGCCTCCCCAAGCCCCTCCGAAGGAGGGGATGTAAAGTTAGTTCTTCTTTCATAATTATATTATACATGTTTTTTTATTTTATTAGTTTCGATAAATAGAAATTAAAGTCCCCTTTCAGAGGATTTAGGGGGCTTTATACAAATTCTTAACTTCATCATCTTCTAACGTTCGGTCGAAAATCTGCAATTTTGCAATAGTTGCATTGTGTCCAAAAAAGAAATCAAGTGCATCGGTAGATATATCTTTGGTTCCGGAAGCAGTTGCTACTTTCTCACCGTTCAGGTATAATCCCATTTCTTTTTCACTGGCTGTCAGCACCACAAATTGCCAGGTTCCTGGCTCAATTTTTCCGCCCCGTAGACGGTTTGGCGAGGCACTTAACTGTCCGTTTTCAATACTACATGAAACGGTTTTATAGCCTTTTCCGAAGGCATTATAGCCATCTTTTCCGAAAATTTTCCCGGATTTTTCATCGGTTTTAAACCACAAGGCAATGGAAATTTCATTCTCACGCATTTTTAAATGATGCATTCTGATGCCCGGTTTGGCATTACCACGCGAAACATTCACATCCACCATAGCAGCAAGTTTCGAGTCGTTGGGATGCATTTCGAGCGCTTTGCCATGCGGACTATCCACAATTTTGCCGGAAGGATTAATCCATATCTGAAAATCAGCATTTACAGGATAATCAGGAGTTTTTCCATCCCATTTTTCAAAGGTCAGCTGTCCTGAAAATCCGGCTTGTGGATTGGTCTTCAGTTTTATGTTAGTTTTTCTGAAAACGTTTTGTCCGTTCAACAGTATGGTTTGACCATCGGGAAGAGTGACTTTCACCGTGGTTTCGCTTGATCCAAAACGTATGGAAACCTGATACCAACCTTCCTTCAAACCGATTTTTCCTTCGGGATTCCGACCAAAAACACCGTGCTGAACTACAATTTCGTTGTTGATCCGCAGCTGATTCTGACATCCGGCCTGTTTTGCACCAAGCCCTGCACTTTCACCTACACGAATGGTGGTCTGAAACTGATAAATTCCGTTCATGGGTGCATAAAAATATCCCGAAAACTCCCGAACGACATTCCTGCTTTCCGACGATTCAAGCTTTTGTGAAAGACTCATTTTATAAGGTTCTGCACCCTCAATATCCAGAAAATCAGCATCGCGGCGTTTGCCGGTGCGGTCGAAACTTTGCGCAACAAAGCCGGCCTCGGTAACAGTCAAATTCTGAATAGGTTCCAGCCATTTTACTTCAGGTTTGGAACTTAATTGGAGTTTTGAGTCCGGCACGAAACGTAAATCGGAGGTACTTATTTCCTGAATTTTGCCACTATTTATGAAATATATTACTTCAAAAGGCATCGGTTCCAGGCTGTTGATATTCCAGAACAGGGGATCACAAATTACCAATTCCAAGGTCTGCCAGCCTTTATCCAACACGACCTCGCCCTGACGATGAGCCTGTTGCTGGTGGAAGACTCCGGTATGTTCAATCACCGTTTGACCGGCAATATCAAGCGTAACCGGTCCGCAGGAATTGACGTCAAATTTATAAATGCCTTTTTCTTTAGCATAAAACAAGCCGTTAAAGCGGTAAAAACCTTTGGTTTGTTGTTCGAGTGCTTGTTTGGAAACAGTAGCCGGAAGTTCAAAAGCCGGAACAGAAGTGGTCAGAATAGCCGTTTCCTGATTCAGATCTGGCATCATTACTTTGGACGCTTCGAAAAAACCTTTGTTGTTATAAAGTTTTGTGTTTTTTTCGTACACCTGTGCCAATAATCCTGCTTTGCTGTTGGCCGGAGCTTCTGCCAGCCCTTTTTCTGCTGTTTTCAGGATAAAATGTGCCGAAATCACTTCACTTTTCGGAGTTCCTGATTTCCATTGAGGATCAACGACAATGGCTTTTAAATCGCAGCCTTTGTTCACCACAATTGGTTTTTCGTACAAAGTGGAAGTTTCCGTTGGTTCACTTCCATCGAGCGTGTACCGAATCTGAGCCGGAGCAGCCACCCGTTCCAACTGAAAATTTTCAGTGCCATCAATTAAATAAGTTGGCACTTTGTTTTCATCACGGGTATAACGCAAATCGTTGATATCAAAGCGTTCATCACGAACCGATAAAACCGGTCGTGCAGGCTTTGCATCGCTTTTCAAAATGGTTTTTCCATTTCTCTCAGTTGTCAACACCGTTCGTCCGCCATCCGTTTTTGCAATATAATAAACATCCGTTTTATCTTTTATTTTAACGCTCAGTTCGGTGCGGTCATCATTCCAACTGGTTAGTGGTAGCGGCTCCCCAAATTTATAGGGATAAACCAAAACGCGGAATTCAGGCGAAACAGAATGCGCCGGAATAACCACTTCGTGATAACCCTGAAAACGTTCAAAACGCGGAACCGGAAAACTGTAATCGGTATTGCGCCAGAGCACCCGAATCAGACAAAGCGGATCGCCTTTTTGCGGTTTGTATTTTCCGGATATTTCATCCCGAAACATTGTATTTTTTCCGAGTATTAAATCGTCGCTGACATTTTCGGAAGGATTGGTATTCTGAAACTGAATTTCGGGCGTCAGGGCCTCCACAAAATCCACATCCAGTGGAACGGAGATATTCCAGTTAAAATCGTGGGCATTTTCATCTTTTTTTGCATCGTCAATGACCAAAAGATATGGATTGACACCACGCGATAACTGAACGGTACGATACCATTGCTCCATTGGATTCCAGAGTTTATAAGCTTCCACCAAACGTGTTTCGGCACTCCAGGGACCGTAATCGGTATGAGCATAACCGTCGTTAAACTTTACTGTTCGTGGATTAAATGCAACCTGAATATCACGACTCAAATCAAAATTTCCTTCAGCAAAAGGAGCGTAATACGGAATTTGAGTGGAAGGAAAATAAAGCGGATGCACCTGCATACTTTTGGTATACGAAAAACCATCTTTCCCATCACCGCAGGCTATGAGTCCTTCGGGCGATTCTTTCACGCTCAGCCAGGTACCGGCAACCGGTGGCCAGTGACAACCTTTACCATCAACCGTGAGCATATTTTGTAGAAAAGTGGCTTTGGTAGCCAGCATATTATTATCCTGAATCCAGTTCACACCGTCTTTCCAAAGAGTCAGGCGGTTGTTTTCAGAGCCTTCGTGACCGCCATAAAAAAAGTCCTGTTTGCACACAAAACCGAGGTGCAAATCGTCTTTGCGCCACGAATTCCTCGTGTCAACATATCCACGCTGATTATCAATCCAGCTGAGCGGCAGATTGAGTTTGTTGATATTGGCCTGAATGGTCCAGTCAGTTGGTTTGCCGGATTTGTCGGTTATTCCGGCATCGGCATAAAGCAGCAGTAATTCAGTACAAATTCCCACCGGATTCGGCCATTTGGCATTCGGATCGGTCAGGAAATCGTGGGTGGAAAAGGTTGACTGATACAGAAAATCAATGGCTTCGTCGGTGGGATGATAATAATGCATCATCCAGATTACATGAAAAGCCGAAGCCCGCATTTCATCACGAATCATCCATTTGCCGTTTTCCCAGCGGATTGCGGAACGGAAAAAGCGCATTTTGGCCTGTAAATGATCGTGTTTAAGCAGATTTCGTTGCCTGAGTCCGACAGCCGTGAATGCCGAAATATTGAGCCAACCTTTTATCGATTCGTAACACATACCGTCGTCGTCCAGAAACCAGTCGAGCATGGCATTGGCTTTGTGGCACGATTGTTCGAAAAGCTCTTTGTTAAAGCCTTTTTCGCCTTCAATCAGGAGCATTAGCCGGATATATTCCATGCCAAATCCCTGATGGTTATTAATCATAAAATGGTCGGGATAACACAGATAATTGGAAATGCGGTGCTCAATAATGTGGGCAATAACTTTCCGGGCCATTTCACGCTGATCGGTTGTCATCCAGTCACTTAAATAATCATAATCCAGCAAATCCCATATTTCGGTTGGTGGATCGGGTTCGCCCATAGCCACAATCGAACGTTCAACAGCCCATAAATTATGACTATCGGGCTGTTTGTCCATAAAATCCAGTTTTTTATCGAGCGCTTTTATCTTCTCGACCAATTGCACGGCCAGTTCTTTTCCCAGTTGGTCGTTTTTAGTAACAAGTGCATAAAACGGACTTTTCAATTTGCTTACCCTTGCCCACATCGACTGAAAAGCCAGCGGAGCTTTGTCGCCCAGCAATACTTTGGCACGGATTTTTTCCACATCGTCGGGAGTAATCAAAACACGGGGATGAACACCAGGAGCAGGAACTTTACTAAGCCGCTCTTCATTAAAACCCGGATCAGAAAAAGTAT
>SESG01027792.1_pt1 | contig 13743 bp, 11 predicted proteins | sample 3171421 | NCBI WGS metagenome assembly SESG01 (sample SAMN10866946, study PRJNA518727) | freshwater metagenome | biome: subpolar coniferous forest; feature: holomictic lake; material: water; isolation source: holomictic Lake 227, 6 m and 8 m depth | place: Canada: near Kenora, Ontario | collected... | reverse complement strand
CTGCGTATTAACGTCGCCACCGAACTGGAAATCATCGAGGCCACACTCCACAAACAAATCGAACTGGCCTTTCAATACCAGTGCGAATTCGAACACTGCCGCAACTGCAACGACTGCCGCAACAAGGCTGTTGCCGCCACGCAGGCGCTGCTTCAGGCCATGCCGGAAATCAAGCGCACACTCGAACTGGACATTACTGCCGCTTACGAAGGCGACCCGGCTGCGCGTTCAACCATGGAAGTGGTCATGAGCTATCCCGGCCTGCTGGCAATCATGACGCACCGCATCGCCCACGAACTCTACAACGCTGGCGTGCCGCTGATCCCGCGTATTCTCTCCGAACATGCCCACTCGCAAACAGGCATTGACATCCACCCTGGCGCTAAAATCGGCCCCGGGTTTTTTATTGATCACGGCACCGGCGTCGTAATTGGCGAGACCTGCGTCATCGGCAGCCGCGTAAAGCTCTATCAGGGCGTCACTCTGGGCGCGTTGAGTTTTCCGAAAGACAAGCACGGCTACCTGATCAAAGGCAACAAGCGCCATCCCAACGTCGAAGACAACGTCACCATCTACGCCGGCGCCACCATTCTGGGCGGCGACACCACTATCGGCACCGGATCGGAAATCGGCGGTAACGTCTGGCTGACTCATTCCATTCCGCCCGGATCGCGGGTCTATAACCAGCAGCCCAAGCCGCTCATCCGCACACGCGCCATCGCGCATCCGTAACCTTTCATTACTCTGACCAACAGCCCGACCACCTACGTTTGTGAATATCCGCCTCTATCAGGGAAACACCGCCCTTTCAGGATTCCGGCACGACGCGCTTTTGCGCCGTCTCCAGACCGCGCTGCCCGCTGCCGGCCTAGCCGCCGTCGAAGCCATTCAGATATTTCTGGTCGAAGCTGACGCCGGTTTTGACGACGCCGGGTGGCAGCAAGTCGAGGCGCTGCTCGACACGCAGTCCACCCTCCCGCTCAACGCGAGCGCGGGCTTCTTTGTCACTCCCCGCCGGGGCACGCTCTCGCCATGGTCATCCAAAGCCACCGATATCGCTCACAACTGCGGGCTGACATCGGTATGTCGCATAGAATCCGGCTTGCGCTACATTGTCCGTAATACCAGCGGCGCCGCGTTATCACAAAAAGTTCTGCACCCGGTCCTGCCGCTGCTGCACGACCGCATGACAGAAGGGGTCTACACCAACCTCACCGATCTTTTCCAGCATCAGCCACCCACCCCGTTCACCATTGTAAACCTGCTGGACAGCGGCCGCGCCGCACTGGAAGCTGCCAACCTGAGCCTCGGACTGGCGCTCGCCACCGACGAAATAGACTACCTGGAGTCTGTCTACCGCAAACTCAACCGCAACCCGACGGACGTCGAACTGCTCATGTTCGGCCAGGTCAATTCCGAGCACTGCCGTCATAAAATTTTCAAGGCCAGCTGGATCGTGGACGGCCTGCCCCGCACGCCGGGGCTTTTCGAGATGATCCGCAACACGCATCTGACCCACCCGCAAGGCACACGCATCGCTTACTCGGATAATTCGGCCGTGATTGATGGCGCACCGGCAAACTGGTTCGAGCCCGACTACGAACATGGCCGCCTCTACACCACCCGTGCAGCCACAGAGGTGGATATTTTAGTGAAGGTCGAAACCCACAACCACCCCACCGCCATCGCGCCTTATCCCGGAGCCGCCACCGGCGTCGGCGGAGAAATCCGCGATGAAGCCGCCACCGGCATCGGCGGCCGTACAAAAGCCGGGCTCAGCGCCTTTATCGTTTCGCACCTGCGCCTGCCGGACTTCGCCATGCCATGGGAAACCCACGCGCCGGAATTTCCCGCCCGCCTGGCCACGCCGCTCGAAATCATGACCGACGGGCCCCTCGGTGGCGCACGCTTCGGCAATGAGTTCGGACGTCCGCAACTAACCGGGTTTTTCCGCACCCTGGAAATGGACTACCTCGGACGTCGCCGCGGCTACCACAAACCCGTCATGACCGCTGGCGGACTCGGCGCCATCAAACGTGAACATGTGCTGAAACGCCAGGTCCGCGGCGGCGACCTGATACTGCAAATTGGCGGACCGGCACTGCGCATCGGTTTAGGTGGCGGCGCGGCCTCCTCCATGGGCAGCGGCAGCAATGCAGAAAATCTGGACTACGATTCGGTCCAGCGCGACAACGCCGAAATGCAGCGCCGCTGTCAGGAAGTCGTCAATGCCTGCACCGCCATCGGCGCCGGCAACCCCATCCGCAGCATTCACGACATCGGCGCCGGCGGACTCTCCAACGGCTGCCCGGAACTGGTGGACCCCATCGGCGGCAGCTTCCGGCTGCGCGCAATTCCCAACGAAGAGCCTTCCATGAGCCCCATGGAAATCTGGTGCTGCGAAGCCCAGGAACGCTACGTGCTCGCCATTGCGCCGGATTCACTGACCTGCTTTCTCGAACTCTGCCGCCGCGAACGCTGCCCTGCCGCCGTGCTCGGGCGAGCCAGTGGCGACGGACGCCTGGTGCTGGAAGACGAACACTTCGGCAACCATCCAATCGATATTGAGCTCGCCATGCTGCTCGGTCACCCGCCGCGCATGACCCGCAACGTGCAGCACCTCATTGAACAGCATCCGCCGCTCGATCTGGCCGCCGTGGATTTACACGAAGCCGTCAACCGCGTGCTGCGATTTCCCGCCGTGGCCAACAAGACCTTCCTTATCACCATCACCGACCGCAGCGTCACGGGGCTCGTGCACCGCGACCAGATGACCGGCCCCTACCAGACACCCATCGCTGACGCCGCGGTCACCGCTGCCGCTTACGACGCCACCCACGGCGAGGCCATGGCCATGGGCGAGCGTACACCCATTGCACTCGTCAATGCCCCGGCCTCGGGACGCATGGCTGTGGGCGAGGCCATCACCAATCTCGCCGGCGCCTGCATCGGCCCGATAGGACAGATCAAGCTCTCTGCCAACTGGATGTGCGCCTGCAACGAAGCAGGCGAGGACGCCTTGCTTTACGACACCGTGCGCGCCGTCGGCATGGACTTCTGTCCGCAACTCGGCGTGTCAATTCCCGTCGGCAAAGATTCGCTCTCCATGCGCACCGCCTGGCGAACCAGCTCCGGACGCGATGAAAAAGTCGTTTCACCGCTGACCCTCGTGATCAGCGCCTTCGCCCCCGTGCGCGACATTCGCAAGACCGTCACGGCTGACCTCAAGCGCGTGGCAAACTCGACACTGCTGCTCGCGGACCTCAGCCATGGCCGCAATCGCCTCGGCGCATCAACCTTGGCGCAGGTCTATAATCAAGTCGGTAGCGAGACACCGGATGTGGACGATCCCGAGGCTCTCGCCAGCGGCTTCGCCGTGCTGCAGGAACTGGTGGAGGCGGGGCTTCTGCTGGCCTGCCATGACCGCAGTGATGGCGGACTTTTCGTCGCTCTGTCCGAAATGGCTTTCGGTGCCCGCCATGGGCTCGACATCACCATTCCTGCCGGAACATCCGTGCTGCCTGCGCTCTTCAGCGAGGAACTTGGCATTGTGCTGCAAGTGGCTGATGAACAGCTCGACGCCGTACGCGCCGTTTTTGCGCGCCACAAACTGACCGGCATTCTCCACGTCCTCGGCCACCCGGCGGCTGACGGGCAGCTCACGATCCGTCAAAAACACAGCGTGCTCTACCGCGCACCACTCGTTGAGTTGCTGCGGACATGGTCGGAACTGACCTACCGCATGCAGTCCCGTCGCGACAACCCCGACTGCGCCCGCGAGGAATATGAGGCGCTGCTCGACACCCGCGACCCGGGCCTCACGGTGCGTCTGCCATTCACTCCCGTGCCCACCGCGCCGCGCGCCGCCGGCACCACGCGCCCGCGCGTGGCGATCCTGCGCGAGCAGGGCGTCAACGGCCACGTCGAAATGGCCGCCGCCTTCGATCATGCCGGATTCGCCGCCGTGGACGTACACATGAGCGACCTGCTGGCCGGCCAGGCCGACCTGCGCGACTACGCCGGATTGGTCGCCTGCGGCGGCTTTTCCTACGGCGACGTGCTCGGAGCCGGCACCGGATGGGCGCGTTCCGTGCTGGGCCACGAAAACCTGCGCGCCATGTTTGCCGCATTTTTCGCCCGTCCCGACACCTTCACGCTGGGCGTGTGTAACGGATGCCAGATGCTCTCGCAACTGAAGCTCCTGATCCCGGGCGCTGCGGACTGGCCGCGCTTCGTCCGAAACCGCTCCGCTCAATTCGAGGCCCGCGTGACAACAGTGGAAATACTGGAGACCCCATCCATCTTTTTCCGTGGCATGGCTGGCGCGCAGCTGCCCATTCCCGTGGCGCACGGCGAGGGCTGTATCGAGTTTCAAGCGGATGGTGCAGCGGACCGCGCGCTGGCGGCTCTGCGTTACGTGGACAACTACGGCGCGCCGGCCGAACGCTATCCCTGCAATCCCAACGGTTCGGCGGGCGGACTAACCGGCTTCACCACCACGGATGGCCGCGCAACGATTCTGATGCCACACCCCGAGCGCGCCTTCCGCAGCTTGCAGCTCTCCTGGCGCGACCCCGCCTTTTCCGGCGAAGCCGGGCCCTGGCTCCGCATGTTCCAAAACGCCAGGGCCTTCGTCAAATAGAGCTGCCGGTTGCCTTAACTCCGGCGGATCCAGTCCAGCCTCTCACCGGGGCGCGGAGCATCAGGCGGCAGGCTGCCCGCTTCAAGCTCGTAGACTGCATCGCTGTGCCGCGTACCCCGGACAATACGCCATGGGCGAACGCCGCGCCGCACCGCGTCAACTGTTCCGTCAGAGCGGACAAAAACCAGGTCCAGCGCAAAGCGCATTCCAAAGGTGTGTATGCATTTGCAACGCGGGAAAAAAAGGGCGCGCTGCGGTGGCATCCCGCACCGGCCCAGCAGACCTGCAGCCCGCGCCCAGAATCCATCAGCAATTTCATACTCGATCATGGGAGCGACTCAGGCAGTTCAGGCTGAAAACTTTCAGACTGCAGCAGGGGGTTTCTTCCGGTCTAAAACCTCCGGCCAATTAATCTTGCAAGCCGTTATTCAGCCGGGACAAAAAGCTTTTGCCCGACGCGGATGTTATCAGACTTCAGGTTGCTGGCCTTGAGGATAGCGCTGGATGTCGTCCCGTAAGCCTTGGCGATTGCCGAAAGCGTTTCGCCGGATTTCACGACATGCTCGTAGCCGGTTTCCGTTTTCGCAGGAGCCTGGCTAGCGCGGCCGCTCGACGCCTTGCCGGGCGTGCGCGCCGCGCCGCCGCCGTTCATCATTGCCGCCACACGACGGCTGATATCGTCCACAATTTCCTGACGATCCGCGCTGCGTGCAGCAGCTAGAGTTTGGATGCGGCGATCCTGCTCTTCGAGCCGGGCGCGAAGTCCGGCGTCGCTGGCCCCGGCACGGGTGGTTTCGATGTCACGGTGCAGCGCCTGAAGCTCCATATCCACAGCCTGTTGCCGCTCACGGACCTTTTGCAGATCCTCGCGCAGCGTGTCCATTTCGGACTGCTGCTGGGCGTAGTCCGCCTGCGTCATCGTCACGCAACCACCCGACGCCAGTAAAAACAGGGCCGCAAACGCAGAAAACCACCGTTTTAATTTCATGCCTATTCCTTTGCGTTAAACAGGGTCCCAGTATAACCGAAAGCCGGTCCGTATCCACTTTCTTTTTCCTATGCGAAGGCTTACTGCGAAGGCTTACTCTCCCCTGAAAGCAGTTGCCCGGCACAAATCTGCCGGAATTGACGGACGCACTGGCGAACCATGACCGGAAAACTTTACATCTTTGATTTCGATGGCGTAATCGTTGATTCGCTGGAAGCCTTCGAGTCCTGCATGTTCGCAGCCTGCCGCGAATGCGGATTGTCGCAGGTGCGCACGAGAGCCGATTTCCTGAAGCATTTTGAAACCAACGTGTATGACGGGCTGCGCGCGGCAGGCATCGCACCCTCTGAACAGCCGACCTGGGCAGGCTCGGCGTTTTCGGCGATGTCCATGGTTGGTGGCTATAACCAGAGCGGCATCGGGCCTGGCGACTTGCGGTCCAGCGCGTTTGCAGCAAGCAGTCCGTCCAGTTCGGCCAACAGGCGTTGACTGTCCCTCGGGAATCTTCCCTCAAGCGGCACCACGTTGGAACTGTGGTTGGCTCGAAAAACGGTGCTCTCCAGTTCCAGACGGCTGATAAGATCCCGCAGTTCCCTGACGGCCCCGTGTTCCGTTAACTGACGGAAACTGCCACCCACCAGATCATCGTACAGCTCCGTCCCGGGGACCGGAATTACACGCAATGCCGACAGCAAGCGCGGCTGCATACGGTTGAGCGCTTGCGCCGTCAGCGCCGCGTGTTCACGGCTGTGATCGACGCCACCCAGTCCGAGCAGAACCATCACTGACATGCGCAGCCCAGCCGCCTGCGCCGCTGTGCCAGCCCGGATCATTTGCGCCGCCGTTTCGCCTTTGCGGCAATGCCTCAGAACATCTTCATCGCCGCTTTCCAATCCCATATACAGCGTGTGCAGTTTCAGGGACCGGAGAGTACGCAGCTCCTCTTGTGACTTAGCGTCAATCGAACTGCCGTTGGCGTACAGGCTGACTCTGGCCAGCCCCGGCAGGGATTCATTCAGCATGCCAAGGATGTCGCGAAGCTCGCCGAACGGCCGCCGCATAACGTCGCCGTCAGACAGGAAGACGCGCATGGCTTCAGGATGGCGGCGGGATTCCCTTATGATCAGGGAGTGCACCCCGGCGACGTCGAGGCTTCTGTACGTCAACCTGCGGTACATTCCGCAGAAGGTGCAGCAATTGTGAGGGCAGCCCTGATCGATCTGAAGGATCAGGCTATCGGCTTCGGCGGGAGGACGGAACCCGGGGTTGTTCATGGCGGTCATCTTATCAGACAGTACAGGCGCGGGGCTGTTCGTAATTTCTTTGCCCGAAATTGCGCGTCTGGCTCTATTCTGGCACTTTTAGCGTGAATCGGCTGGACTGCGCGACTGGATGGCAATACAGTCGGGCCAGCGGTCCCGTGTACACTGTAATTAAGGAGAACAAACGGAATGAAAGTCATAGGGTTTTCAGGTAGTCCAAGAAAAGATGCGAACACGGACCGGCTAGTGACCCACATTCTCGCCGGGGCACAAAAGGCTGGCGCCGGGGCGGCGTTCTTCCGCATTGCCGATCTCAACATCAAGGGCTGCGTCAGCTGCTACTACTGCAAGTCCCATGACACGTGCGCCATCAAGGACGACATGCAGGGGATCTACAAGGAAATCCACGCCGCCGATGCCGTCGTCATCGGATCGCCGGTATACATGGGACAGATGACGGGGCAGACGAAGACCTTCGTGGATCGTTTGCTGCCGATGTTGAACGCCGATTACACGACGCGTTTGCAGAAGCGTCCCGGCCTTGTGCTGGCATTCACTCAGGGACAGCCTGACACCAACATGTTCCTGCCGTACATGGAAAACACGAAACAGATGTTTGGATTCCTCGGTTTCACCGCCAGGGAGATCATCGTTGCTGGCGGAACACGGGAGCATGCGGACGTGGACAAGCAGGCTGAACTCACTGCGAAGGCAAGAAGCCTGGGTGCCGGACTGATCATCGCTTCCAAGTAATGATGGCCTGCTGCCCGATGAATGCAAAACGCCGGCTTGTTGGAGCGCCGTGCGCCATGGTGGTAATTTCTATTTGAAAAGCCGCCCCGCGTTGACGTATGATTGCTTTTTTACAGGACTACTTGCGATGACAACTTTTTGCCGTAAGACACCCTCTTTGCTGACGGATATTGCCGTCACATGGAAATGTCACAAACGCGCCCTAAGTCGCCAATCGCAAATAATCAGAAGCGCGCAAAGTCCATTATAATCAACGTTTGGAAGGGTGGCTGAGTGGTCTAAAGCGACGGTCTTGAAAACCGTTGTGGCCTTGCGCCACCGGGGGTTCGAATCCCTCCCCTTCCGCCATTCGACGCGTCCGCCGAAGCTCGCTTGCTCATGGCAGGCCAAAAAACAGGAACGGCGAAGGCGTCGAATGCCCTGAGCTTGTCGAAGGGCATCTTGTTGTTTTATAGAGAAGAGAGAAGCGAGGACCATGCACTGGTTCGTCTACATCCTTCGCTGTACCAATGGTTCTTACTATATCGGGCATTCAGTCAATACGAATGCGCGATTCTTGAGGCATCTAAATGGCTATGGCGCTCAGCATACCGCAATCTATCACCCGGAAAGCATTCTCTATCATGAACAATTCGATAATGAAGCCGGGGGCGTCCAAACGTGAAATCCAGATCAAGCGCTGGAGTCGCGCAAAAAAAGAGGCGCTTGTAGCCGGAGATAAAGAAAAATTGCGTTCGTTAAGTCGAAGTCACGATTACATTTAGCAGGGAACCGGCAGAGCGCGGCTTCCGCCACTCAGTGCGGATGCAAATGCCGTAGAATGTGCGGACATTCCAAACCGTGAGCGGTCATCAGCGCCTCGTTGCTGAGGATTTCCTTTGCCGGTCCGTCGGCCACAACCGTGCCACGATCGAGCATAATCACACGCGAGCAGACTTCAACCACCAGCTCCAGGTCATGCGTGGCGATAATTCTGGTGTGTTCGAACGAACGCAAGAGTTCGATTAAACGGCGTCGCGCCCGCGAATCGAGGTTCGATGACGGCTCATCCATGACCAGAATGTCCGGGGTCATAGCCAGCACCGTGGCGATTGCCACAGCCCGCTTTTCTCCGGCAGACAAACGGTAAGGTGGCCGCGCCCTTACATGCGCCATGCCTACACGTTCCAATGCTGTCGCAACCATGAGCTCAACCTGATCCGGCTTCAGGCCGGCGTTCAACGGGCCAAATGCAACGTCCTCAGCTACTGTCGGCATGAACAGCTGGTCATCCGGGTCCTGAAAAACCATGCCCACGGCCCGCCGGGCCATGCTGACTGTCTCGCGCATCAACGGCACCTCTCCAATACGCACCACGCCGCGCATGGCCGGCAGGTAACCATTGAGGTGCAGCAGGAGCGTTGACTTACCCGCACCGTTTGCACCGACAAGAGCCACCGCGCCTCCGTGTTCAATGCGGAAAGAAACCCCCTTCAGCGCTTGCGTGCCGTCAGGATAATTAAAAAACAGATCGCGGACTTCTACGATATGATGGCTCATGGTGTAATCCCGGTAAGCAGTACTCCCAGCTCATTTGCCAGGTTCCAAATACGCGCAACAATAAAATAAGACAGGCATCCGCAGACAAAGGCCCAGTCTGTCCAGCGGAAAGACGACTGGCGCAAGATGCGGATCTCGCCGTCGAAACCTCGCACCACCATGGCGCGATAAACGCGCTCAGCCCGGTCCATGGACCTCAGGAGCAGGTGGCCGATCAACGAGCCGTACACGCCCAGACGCAATGCGCGTGTCCCGCCCGATCGAAGCTCAACGCCACGCATCATCTTGAGCCCCTCGTCAGCCACGACGAAAAGATAGCGGTAGAGAAACAGCAGTTGCATGACAAATACCCGCGGAACACCGAGCTGCCCCATGCCGGCACCAAGGCGATACATGCCGGTGCAGGCGACCAGAGCCAGAGCCGCCCCGACTGTCAGGACGAAGCGGAACATGATCGAGACAAACGAAACCCAACCACCGGTAACGATAAAGGGCCCGACAGTAGCAAACGGTTGCCGGTCCATGACCGGATTAAAGATGCCAATGACCAACACAAAGGGCGCCGCCAGCAGTATCTTCTTCAGAATCGGCCGCACAGGAATGTGCCCCAAAGCAATCAGCACCACCGGATAGAGCAGAAACGGGGTTAACGCGGAAATCGCATGCCGGGGAAAAGAAGCCACAAACCCGATAAACGCGAGCGTGACGACCGCCTTGGCCCTCGCATCCAGACGGTGCGCGGGAGAATCCATCCGCCCCAGTTCATCCATGCGCCCGACTTCTGTCCAATCCTCAACTCGCATAAGTATTCCCGTTCAGCCCTCAACCGCTTCCATGCGTCCGCCTGACCGCACGCCCTTTGAGCGCTAAACCGGCCAGACACACCAGCGCCAGCGTTGTCACTCCGCCGACAAGCCCCGACACGGAAGTTCCGACGCTGACTGCCGGCCACGATTCCGGCTTGGATGCGACAGCCCCGGCGGGCGCGCTTCTGGCCTCGCCGGCCTTAAATTCATAGCTGGGCAGGAACGACGTTTTCTTCTGCAGGCCCGCCAGGTCTTTATGCAGCCCCGCCTCCGGCCCGGAAACTTCCGCCTTGCCGGTGATCCTGGCGATGGACCACTCCAGGCCGTCGGGATGCGTGGATGCCAACCAGCTAGCCGAACCGCCCATGATGACAGCGGCGACAGCCAGGCAGGTCATCACGGATCGCAAACCACCTGAAACTCCGGCTGCAGGCGCCGTCTGGAATGCCGCCGGGCGCGCCCGTGCAATAAATGATACCACGGCGGCGGTTACCAGCCCCTCGACTACACCTATCGCCAGATGAATTGGCAACATCATCAGTATAAACGTAACGAACGGCAACTCCGCAATACCGGACGCTCTGGTTTCCAACACCACACTCAACGCACCCATTTGCAAACCCGCAACGGCGGCGACTATCGCAGCCATCCAGGCGCGCGAAGTTCCGTGTTTAGCCCCGGCAATTGCCCGGTAGATCAATGGATATGCAACAAACGCCGGAAAGAACCCCAGGTTGAAGATATTGCAGCCCAGTGCCAGCAATCCCCCGTCCATGAAGAAAAAGGCCTGCACAGTCAGAACCGAGGCGATCACCAAAAACGCCGCATAAGGCCCAAGCAAAACGGCCAGAATCAACCCCCCTCCGAGATGCCCGCTCGATCCGGTGCCGGGAATCGAGAAGTTGATCATCTGCGCGGCGAAGATGAACGCGCCGAGAACGCCCATCATAGGAACGAGGTTATCCCGCAAGTCTTGCTTCACCTTGCGGGCGCAAAAAGCAATCAACCCGCCCGACACAGCCCACAGCGTTCCACCCACGGCTGGAGAAATCAAAGCATCTGCCATATGCATGTTTAATTATTGTACCATACTTGCCTTCCAGCTTGAAATGGGCAACAGAAACGGGGTATTGTCTCAGCTATGCAGATTGCGATTATCGGAGATGGCGGCTGGGGTACCGCGCTGGCACTGGCGCTGCACACCAATGGCCATAGCGTGCGTGTGTGGGGCCCGTTTGCCGACTCCTTGGAGCGGATCCGCATTACGCGCGAAAACGAGCGCTTCCTGCCTGGCGTGAAGTTACCCGAAGCACTGATCTGGACGGACGACCGCGCCGGGGCGGTTGCCGGAGCCGCAGCAGTTGTGCTGGCCGTGCCAACACGCTTTTTCCGCGACGTTATGACCTCCTTTACGGGACTCATCCCTCCCGGCGCACTCTGTGTCAGCGTAGCCAAAGGCTTTGATCCCGTCACGCGCGAACGTATGACCGTCGTAGCGGAGGCCGCGCTGGGACATGCCCCTGTGGCGGCGCTTTCCGGGCCCAGCCATGCCGAAGAGGTGGCCCGTGGCGTACCGACGGCCGTAGTAATCGCTTGCGCCGACCTTACCCGCGCCGAGCGGCTGCAGCAACTTTTCAGCCACGGCCGCTTGCGGTGTTACACATCCAACGATGTCCCGGGCGTAGAACTGGGTGGCGCGCTAAAAAATGTGATCGCCCTCGCTGTCGGGATCAGCGACGGACTGGGTTTTGGGGCCAACACGCGCGCGGCACTGATAACCCGGGGCTTAGCCGAGATCACGCGCATCGGCGTTGCTCTGGGCGCACAGCCTGCAACTTTTGCCGGTTTGAGCGGCATCGGCGATCTGGTGGTGACCTGCACCAGCCGCCTCAGCCGTAATTTCTGTGTGGGCGAGCGGCTGGGGAAAGGCGAACGTCTGGATGACATTCTCGGCGGCATGAGCCAGGTGGCCGAAGGTGTAACGACCAGCCGCAGCGCTCTGACACTGGCCCGGCAGGCGGGCGTGTCGGCGCCTATCATCGAAGCCGTTTGCGGCGTGCTTTACGATGGAATCAGCCCGGCTTCCGCAGTCGAGGCACTGATGACCCGCGGTCTGCGTCCGGAAAAAGGCTAGGCCGCATGCCCGGATCGTTCAGACTGCTCACCGTTTATTTTTCTCTGTTTACTGCTTACCTGTTTTGCTCCTTTGCGGCGTGGGGTGGCCCGGTGCCGGTAGTGGTTGTCACCGGCGTATCCTCGCTGGGCAGTCCCAACGAACTGGCCTATGCCAGCGGCATGGCCACGCGCGTAAGCGGCTGGCTGCGCGGTGCCGGGGTGCCGGTGACGGAGATTTCGGATGACGACGTGACCAGCGGTGCATTGCGCGGCGCCCTGGTCGCCGTGCTGCCATGTAACCCGCATCCCGGTAGCGGCGAACGCAAAGCGCTACGACGGTTCTTGAATGACGGCGGGCGTCTGGTGGTATGTTACGGCGCGGATGAAGAGCTGGCGGCGGCCATGGGTATGAAGCTGGGCGCCTATCTTCCCGAAAGCACGCCGGGCGCCTGGCATACACTGCGTTTCGGAGCCGCATCGCCAGCGGGCGCGCCGCTTACGATTGTTCAACCCACACACGGGGTCAAGCCCGCGTTCCCTGCAGAGGCCGGCGCACGGGTAATTGCGGAATGGGAGAATGCCGCTGGACATCGCACCGGCGTGCCCGCTTGCACTGCTTCGACGCGCGGCTTCTGGCTGAGCGCCACGTTAATGGAAGGCGACGCGGCAGCCAAGCAGCGGTTGCTCCTGGCGCTGTTGGGCGCGATGGAACCGGGGCTTTGGAGAACGGCAGCGGAGCATGCGGTGAACGAGTCCGGACAAGCGGGCGGGTTTGCTTCATTCGACAACGCCGTAGCGGCGGTGCGTGGCGCACCCGCTGCCGGACCGGCAACGGAAGCCTTGTTGACGCGGTCCGGGCAGGCGCGCGCCACGGCGGCAGCAGCGCTGAGAGCCGGCCAATGGCTGCAGGCGGTAGATGACGCGGGGCGTGTGGATGCGCTGCTGGTGGAGGCTTTTGCCAGCGCCCAGAAATCCTGCCCGGACGAATTTCGCGGCGTGTGGAATCGCGATGGCCTCGGCCTGATGCCCGGCCATTGGCCTGAAACCGCAGCGCAATTGGCGCGCGACGGAATCACGGCAGTACTGCCCAACTGGCTGCGTCCCGGTCTGGCACTCTACCCGAGCCGCCTGATTCCAGTATCCGACGCAGTGCGGCTCCACGGCGATCAGGCGGCGGCCGGGGTGGCAGCGGCGCACCAGCACGGATTGCAGGTGCACGCCTGGGTGATGTGCTGGAATCTCGATGGCGCGCCGCCCGACTGGCTGGCGCGCATGCGACGCGAAAACCGCTTGCAGCTCTCGTCGTCTGGCCAGAGCATAGCCTGGCTTTGTCCCTCAAATCCCGAGCACCAGAATTGGCAGCGCGCCGCAATCCGCGAACTGGCGACGGGCTATGCTGTAGACGGCATCCATCTTGACTACATCCGTCAACGCAGCCGCGACTTCTGCTTTTGCGCAGGCTGCCGCTCACGGTTCGAAACCGCGACAGCTGCGCGCGTACGCCACTGGCCCGGAGATGTCATAAGCGGCACTGCGGCAGCGGCCTGGCGGGACTGGCGGCGGGACACGATCAGCCGCTTCGTGCGTGACTTGCGTTGCGATTTGCGTGCGCTGCGTCCGGGCCTGATACTTTCTGCA
>SESG01002555.1_pt1 | contig 13757 bp, 13 predicted proteins | sample 3171421 | NCBI WGS metagenome assembly SESG01 (sample SAMN10866946, study PRJNA518727) | freshwater metagenome | biome: subpolar coniferous forest; feature: holomictic lake; material: water; isolation source: holomictic Lake 227, 6 m and 8 m depth | place: Canada: near Kenora, Ontario | collected... | reverse complement strand
GAAGCGTGCTCGTCCGAGTCGCCTTCGGTCCCGCCTGTGCGCCAGCTGGCGGGAGGTGCGCCCTCCACGCCGGCGGCACCACGGACGCGGCGCCGAAGGCGTTCCGACCCGGGCCCCCTCGTATGGCCCCGCCCGGGACGCCGTGCTATGAACCCCGCCCGATGAGCCCGATCGAGAAAGAGCCCACCCACCGCTTCCTCCGCGCGTGCCGCAAGCTCCCCGTCGACCGCATCCCGGTGTGGATGATGCGCCAGGCCGGCCGCTATCAGCCCACCTACCGGGCGGTGCGCCAGAAGGTCGGATTCCTCGAGCTCTGCCACTCTCCCGAGCTCATCGCCCAGGTCACCTGCTCCCCCATCGACGAGTTCGGCTTCGACGCCGCCATCCTCTTCTCCGACATCCTGATCCACCTCCCGGCGATGGGGCTCGACCTCACCTTCGAGAAGGGGGAGAAGGGCAAGGGGGACGGCGGGCCGAAGATCTCGAACCCGGTCCGCACCCGGAGCGACGTTGACGCGCTCGAGGTCCCCGACCCGGCCCGCGACCTCCCCTACGTGGCCGACGGCATCCGCGCCATCCAGCGGGGGCTGGCCGGACGCGTTCCCCTCATCGGTTTCGTGGGTGGCCCATTCACGGTGGCGAGCTACGCCGTGGAGGGAGGCAGCCAGGGCTTCACCCGGCTGAAGACCCTCCTCTACACCGACCCGCCGGCCGCCCACGCGCTCTTCGAGAAGCTGACCCGGGCCGCCATCGTCCAGCTGCAGGCCCAGATCGAGGCGGGTGCCCAGGCCGTCCAGATCTTCGAGAGCTGGCTCGGAGAGCTCGGGCGCGAGGACCTGGAGGAGTACGTCTTCCCGTACCTGGCGCGCATCGCCGAGGCGGTCCGCCCCACCGGCGTCCCCACCATCCTCTTCTCCACCACCACGAGCACCCACATCGCGCCGATGTCGCGGCTCGGCTACGACGTGCTCTCGGTGGACTGGCGGATCCCCATCACGGAGGCCCGCGCCCAGGCGCCCGACCTCGCCTTCCAGGGCAACCTCGACTCGATCCTCCTCCTCGGTCCCCGGGAACTGCTGCTCCAGCGGACCCGCAAGCTCCTGGAAGAGGGGAGCCAGAAGCTGGGTTACATCTTCAACCTGGGGCACGGCATCACCCCGCCCACGCCGACCGAGAACGTGAAGGCCGTCGTGGAAGCGGTGCACGCCTTCCCCGTGCCCAGGGGGTGAGTCGTGATCTCGATCCCGTCGCCCGAGCTCCTGAAGAAGTACGACCGGCCGGGCCCCCGCTACACGAGCTACCCCACCGCGCCGGAGTGGACCGACGCGCTCGGCCCCGAGCAGTTTGCCGGGCATCTGGCCCGCGCCGACGCGGTGAAGGGGCCGCTCTCCATCTACGTGCACCTGCCGTTCTGCCGGGAGATGTGCCGGTTCTGCGGCTGCAACGTGGTGGCCACGCACGACCGCACCCGCGCCGACGCCTACCTGGACGTCCTGGAGAAGGAGGTCGCGCTGGTGGCGCGCCACCTCCCCAACCGTCGCGCCTTCACCCAGCTCCACTGGGGCGGCGGGACCCCCACCTTCCTCGACGAGCGGCAGCTGGCTCGCTGCCACGAGATCATCACCCGCCACTTCTCCTTCGTGAAGGACGGGGAGAAGGCGGTGGAGATCGACCCCGCCATCACCACCCGCTCCCAGATCGACGCGCTGGCGGCGCTGGGGTTCAACCGCATCTCCATGGGTGTGCAGGACTTCGACACCAAGGTGCAGGAGACCGTCGGGCGCATCCAGGGGGAGAAGGAGACGGCCGACCTCGTCCGCTCCGCCCGGGAGAACGGTTTCCGCGGCGTGAACCTGGACCTCATCTACGGCCTGCCCCATCAGACGCCGGAGACCTGGGCGCGCACGCTGGAGCGCATCCTGGCCATCCACCCCGACCGGCTGGCCGTGTTCGGGTTTGCCTACGTACCCTGGGTGAAGCCCCACCAGCGACTCCTCCCCGAGGCCGCGCTGCCGAAGACGGCGGAGCGCGTGGCCCTCTTCTTCCAGGCGGTGGAGACCTTCACCGGCTCGGGCTACCGGCTCATCGGCCTCGACCACTTCGCGCTGGAGTCCGACGAGATGGCCCGGGCCCAGGACGAGGGCGTGCTCACCCGCAACTTCCAGGGCTACACGGTGCGTCCGGCCGACGACACCATCGCATTCGGCATGAGCTCCATCTCCGACCTGGGGGGCTGCTACGCGCAGAACGCCCACCGGCTGAAGGACTGGGCGGACAAGGTCGAGGCCGGCACCCTCCCGGTGGTGAAGGGCGCGTCGGTCAACGACGACGACGTGATGCGACGCCACGTCATCAACCGGATCATGTGCTTGCTCCGGATGGATCTCCGGGAGGTGGCGGAGAAGTTCGGGCCGGCCGCCCGGGCCGAGATCGAGGCGTCCATGAAGGGTGGTCTCCCCGAGCTCATCGAGGACGGCCTCGTCACCTTCGACGGAGACGTGCTGCGCGTCACCCCCACGGGGCAGCTCCTCGTCCGCAACGTGGCCATGATGTTCGACGCCTACCTGCCCCGCCGGGCCGCGGACAAGAAGCAGACCTTCTCCCGGACCGTCTGAGATGAAGACCGCCGTCTTCCTGATGAACCTGGGCGGCCCGCGGAACCTGGCCGAGGTCGAGCCCTACCTCTACGAGCTCTTCGCCGACCCGCTCGTGGTCTCCGCACCCTTCGGCCCGTTCCGGCCCCTCTTCGCGAAGCTCATCAGCAGGCTGCGCGCCCCCTCGTCGGCCGAGAAGTACCAGCTCATCGGCGGCCGCTCCCCGCTCGTCGAGGGCACCGAGGCGCAGGCGCGCGCGCTCCAGGCCGCGCTCGGCGACGACTACACGGTCCACCTCGCCATGCGCTGCGGCCACCCCAACACCGGGGAGGGGATCCGGGAGGCGCTCGCCGCGGGGGCCGAGCGGGCCGTCTCGCTTCCTCTCTACCCCCAGTTCGCCAACGCCACCACGACCAGCTCGCTGCGGGAGATGCGCCGCCTCTGGCCGCGGGAGAAGCCGCTCCTCGAGGTCTGCAGCTACCCCGACCACCCCCGCTACCTGGAGGCATCCGCTGCCACCCTGCGCGAGGCCATCGCCAAGGTGCGGCCGGAGAACCGGGACAAGCTCCTCGTCGTCTTCAGCGCCCACGGGCTGCCCATGAGCCAGGTCCGCAAGGGCGACCCGTACCCCGGCGAGGTCGAGGCCAGCGCGCGGGGAACCGCGGAGCGGGCCGGGGTGAAGGAGTACCAGGTCACCTACCAGAGCAAGGTGGGGCCGGCGAAGTGGCTCGGTCCGGACACGAGCGAGTGGCTCGCGGCCCACGCCCGCGGGCGGGCGGTGGTGACCCACCCCATCGCCTTCGTCTCCGAGCACCTGGAGACGCTCTACGACATGGACATGCTGGCCGCCGAGGCGTCGAGGAAGGGCGGGGCGCTGGAGTACCAGCGCGCCGCCGCCGTCGGAGTTCACCCGGAGTTCATCGGGGCGCTCGCCGACATCGTGCGCTTCACGGTTGACCGGGGCGTCCCGGCGCCACGCGGGGACGCGGCGCGCTGAACCGCGATGCGGAACGATCTCCTCGCACCGGGCCGCGCACCGCTCCTCGCCGATCTCGCAGCGTCCCGCCTCCTCGTCGCGTTCGACTACGACGGCGTGCTCGCTCCGCTCGTCACCGATCCGGACGGGAGGTCGATGCGCGCCCGGACGGCCACGCTCCTCCGGGAGGTCGCCCGCCGATACCCGGTCGCGGTCGTCTCCGGCCGCGCCTTTCGCGATCTCCGCCGCCTCGTCCCCGGCGCAGGGCTGGGCCTGGTGGGGAACCACGGATTCGAGCTCGGGCATGCGGTCGCGGTCCCGGTAGCGGTCCGCTCCCGCGTCGCGCGCTGGGAGGGGGAGATCGCGCGCCGCCTGGACGGGATTCCCGGCTGGCACGTGGAAAGCAAGCGGTCTACCCTCTCGATCCACTACGGGATGGGCAGGCGCTGGCGGCTCGTCGAGCCGGCGATTCTCGCGGCCGGCGAGGGGCTGCGCGGTGCGAGGCTCATCCGGGGGAAAAAGGTGCTGAACGTCCTCCCGAGGAGCTTCCCCACCAAGGGGGACGCCGTGCTGCGCCTGCTCCGGCGGCGCCGGCTCGACGTGGCCCTCTTCCTGGGCGACGACCTCACCGACGAGGACGTCTTCCGGATCGGGGCGCCGCGGGTCGTGGGGGTCCGGGTCGGCCCCGGGAGGACCGCCGCTCCCTGGCGGCTCCGGTCGCAGGAGCAGGTGGACGAGGTGCTGGAACGACTCGTCGCCCTCCGGAAGGTTCGAGGACGCCCATGAGGTTGCTTCTCTTCCGGCACGGTCCGGCGGAGGACCGCGCCGCCTGGCGGGCGAAGGGACGTGTCGAGGCCCGTCGTCCGCTCACCGCCGAGGGACGGGTCCGGACCCGCGCCGCCGCGAAGGGGCTCGCCCGGCTCGTGGAGGAGCCTGCGGCCATCGCGACGAGCCCGCTCACCCGCGCCGCGCAGAGCGCATCGCTGCTCGCCCGCGCGCTCGGCGGCCCGAGGCCGGAGACGCTGACGCAGCTCGCCCCGGGGGGCCGCCCCGAGGAGGTTCTCCGGTGGCTGGCCTGTCATCCGGCCGGAAGCCTCGCCGTGGTGGTGGGGCACGAGCCCGACCTCGGGTGCCTCGCGAGCTGGCTGGTCTCCGGTACACGGGGATCGTTCCTCCCGATGAAGAAGGCGGGGGCCTGCCTGCTCGATCTGGGAACACGGCCGCGGGCGGGGAAGGCGCGGATATCCTGGGTCATCGCGCCCGCGCAGCTTCGGCGCCTGGGACGATGACCGTGACGGGGGAGCGCGATATGAGAGGCGGGTGGCCACGCGCCGTCCCGCACCGCCAGCCCTGCCGGGCCTCTTCGACCGCCCCCCTCCGCGCGAGCCGCGCGTATTCACTGTAAGTGAACTCACCCGTCGCCTGAAGGGTGCGGTGGAGCCCGGCTTCTCCGACGTCTGGGTGGGCGGCGAGGTGGGCAACCTGCGGCGGCAGCCGAGCGGCCACGTCTACTTCGGGCTGAAGGACGACGAGGCCTCGGTGGACGCCGTCCTCTGGGCCACCACCGCGCGCAGGGTGAGGTTCGACCTGCGCGACGGCATGGAGGTCGTGGCGCGCGGTCGCATCGAGATCTACGCCCCCCGCGGCCGGTACCAGCTCGTGGTCCAGGAGGTCGAGCCGCGCGGTGCCGGGGCGCGGGCGCTCGCCCTGCAGCAACTGAAGGACAGGCTCGCCGCGGAGGGGCTCCTCGATCCGGCGCGCAAGCGGGCGCTCCCGTTCCTCCCGGCCCTCATCGGCGTCGCCACGAGCACGTCGGGAGCGGCCCTCCAGGACTTCCTCCGGGTGGTTCGCGGCCGCTTCCCCGGAGCCCGGGTGGTCGTGGCCGGCTGCCGCGTCCAGGGGGAGGGAGCGGCCGCCACGGTGATCTCGGCGCTGCAGTTGCTCGTCGATGGTGGCGTGGACGTGGCGGTGGTGACCCGGGGTGGCGGCTCGGCCGACGACCTGTGGGAGTTCAACGACGAGCGGCTGGCCCGCGCCATCGCCGCCTGTCCGGTGCCGGTGGTGAGCGCCGTGGGGCACGAGGTGGACGTGACCGTGTCCGACCTGGTGGCCGACGTGCGGGCCGCCACCCCCACGCATGCGGCGGAGATCGTGGTCCCGGTTCGGGACGACCTCGCCGCCTCCCTCTCCGGGCTCCGGGGCCGGCTCGTGCGGGCCGCGGGTGGGGCGGTGTCCGAGCGGCGCAGGGTGCTGCGCGCCCTCCGCGCCGAGCTGGAGGACCCGAGGCGCATCCTCTCCGACCAGCGGCGGCGACTCGACGACGCCGTGCACCGCGGGACCGTGGTGGTCGGCACACGCCTCCGGGCGGAGCGGGCTCGGATCGCCCATGCGGGGGAGGCGCTCCGGCGCCGGGAGCCCCGGGAGATGCTGCGGCAACTGCGCCGCCGCCGGGACGCCGCCCGGCAGGCGCTCGTCGCCTGGAGCACGTCCACCTTCCGGCGCGAGTCGGTACGGCTGGAACGGCTCTCTGCGCGCCTGGAGCCGGCCAACGTGGGGGGCATCCTGTCCCGCGGGTTCGCCCTCGCGCTCCACGGGGGGAGGCCCCTTCGCCGCAGCGCGGAGGCGGCGCCGGGGGACGCCATCCGGGTGGTCCTGGGGCAGGGGTGGCTGGACGCCCGGGTGGAGTCACGAGACGCCCCGCCGGACCCGATTCCGGGGCTCCCCGGCCGGGGCGAGGAGGAATAGAGTGTGACCGTGAGCCGCGAGAAGAAGACGCAGGAGGCAGCCCCCGAGCCGTACGACCAGGTGGTCGAGCGGCTGGAGAAGCTGGTCGCCGAGCTGGAGACGGGGAAGCTTCCGCTCGAGAGGGCGCTCCAGACCTTCGCCGAGGGGATCCAGCTGGCGCGGGAGGCGGGGCGCAAGCTGGACGAGGCGGAACACAAGGTGGAGGAGCTGCTCCGGGCCGAGGACGGCTCGGTGGCATCCCGGCCGCTCGAACGGGAAGGCGACGAGACATGACCGAGCGAAAGCCCAAGGTGACGATCGTCGACGACGACCGCGACACCCGGGAGATGCTCACCCTCGCCCTGCAGCTCGAAGGGTTCGAGGTCTCCCAGGCCGCCAACGGGCTGCGCCTCATCTCGGCAATGCACGTTGACCGGCCCGACGTGATCCTGCTCGACGTGATGATGAGCTGGATCGACGGCTTCGAGCTCTGCCGGGCCATCAAGAAGAACCCCACCTTCGGCGACATCCCGGTCATCTTCATCACGGCCCGGAAGAGCCCCGAGGACGAGCGGACCGGCCGGGAGGCGGGCGCCGCCGACTACTTCACGAAGCCCCTCGACGTAGACCGGCTCATCGAGCGGATCCGCGGGTTGATCCCCTCCACGTAAGTGGTAGAGGTGTCCCGTGCCGTCCCCGTTCGCCCTCGAACCCTACCTGGCCGGAGTTGCCGGGCGCGTGGAGCGCGAGCTCCGGCAGGCCGCCGAGGCGGGCGCCCGGAACGGCCCCGCGCGACTCTGGGAGGCCATCTCCTACGCGCTCCTCGGGGGAGGCAAGCGGCTCCGTCCGGCGCTGGTCTGCGCCACGGCGGAGGCCTTCGGCGGCGCCACCGGCGGGGGGAGCCTGCCGCTCCGGTTCGCCGCATCGCTCGAGATGATCCACACCTACTCCCTCGTCCACGACGACCTGCCGGCCATGGACGACGACGACCTGCGGCGCGGGCGCCCCACCGTCCACAAGGCCTTCGACGAGGCCACCGCCGTCCTCGTGGGGGACGCGCTCCAGTCGCTCGCCTTCGAGCACCTGCTCGACGGAGGCGAAGGCGAGGGCCGGGTGGCCCGGCTCGCCGCGTTGCTCGCCTCCGGGGCCACGCGCATGGTGGAGGGGCAGTCGCTCGACCTGGAGGCCGAGACGGCCCCCCCGGGGCTCGACGGCGTCCTCGACCTGCAGCGGCGCAAGACCGGAGCGCTCCTCGCCGCCTCGGTGGTGGGGGGCGCCATCGCCGCCACCGGCTCCGACCAGGGGCTCGGGCCGGCCGGGCTGAAGCTGGGGCTCGCCTTCCAGATCGCCGACGATCTGCTCGACCTCACCGCCACCACCGCCGACCTGGGCAAGCGGGCCGGCAAGGACGCCGCCGCCGGAAAGGCCACGCTCCCGGCCCTGCTCGGCGTCGGGGAAGCGCGGCGACGCGCCGACGATTACTGTGAAGAGGCGCTCCAGGCCTTCGCCGGCCTGGGGGAAAGGGCGGAGGCGCTGCGCGCGCTGGCGCGCTTCGTCGTCTCCCGGAGGAAGTGAGCCATGCCGAGACTCCTCGACGCCATCGACTCGCCTGCGGATCTCAAGAAGCTGCCGGTCTCCGAGCTGCCCAGGCTCTGCCAGGAGCTCCGCGACGAGATCATCGAGACCTGCGCCCGCACCGGAGGCCACCTCGGCTCGTCGCTCGGCGCCGTCGAGATCAACGTGGCGCTCCACTACGTCTTCGACTCCCCGACCGATCGGATCATCTGGGACGTGGGGCACCAGGCCTACGCCCACAAGCTCGTCACCGGCCGGCGCGACCGCTTCCGCACCATCCGCACCGAGGGGGGGCTCGCCGGCTTCCCCGAGCGGGAGGAATCGGAGCACGACGCGTTCGGCGTGGGGCACGCCTCCACCGCGGTCTCCGCGGGCGTGGGCATGGTGGAGGGGATGCGCCACATGGCGCAGCCGGGGCGCGTGGTGGCGGTGGTGGGGGACGGTGCGCTCACGGGCGGCGCGGCCTTCGAGGGGCTCAACCAGGCCGGCTACCTGCAGCGCAATTTCCTCGTGGTCCTGAACGACAACGAGATGTCGATCTCGCCCAACGTGGGCGCGCTCTCGGAGTGGTTCTCGAAGAAGTTCGCCTCGCGAACCTACAACCGCTGGCGCCGCTCGGTGAAGGACTTCCTGCGCCACATGCCGAAGGGGGAGCAGGCCATCCAGGCCGTCCGCCACGGCATCGACGCCACCAAGGCGCTCATCACGCCGGGCATCCTCTTCGAGGGGATGGGCTTCCAGTACGTGGGGCCGGTGGACGGGCACGACGTGGCGGAGCTCGTGTACAGCTTCGCCAAGCTGCGCGAGATCGACGGGCCGGTGCTGGTCCATGCCATCACCCAGAAGGGGAAGGGCTACCACCCCGCCGAGTCGGACAAGGCCACGCGCGGGCACGGCCTCTCCTTCTTCGACGTCGCCACCGGCAAGCCGGTGCCGAAGAAGGCCGCCCCCAAGGCCTACACCGACCTCTTCGCCGAGGCCCTCTGCGAGCAGATGGAGCGCGACCCCCGGGTCGTCGCCATCACCGCCGCCATGCTGGAGGGCACCGGGCTCGTGAAGTGCAAGCAGCGCTTCCCGGACCGCACCTACGACGTGGGCATCGCCGAGCAGCACGCCGTCACCTTCGCCGCCGGCCTGGCCTGCCAGGGGATGCGGCCGGTGGTGGCCATCTACTCGACCTTCCTCCAGCGGGCCTACGACCAGATCATCCACGACGTGGCGCTGCAGCGCCTCCCCGTGACCTTCGCGCTCGACCGCGGGGGGCTGGTCGGGGCAGACGGCAAGACCCACCAGGGCGCCTTCGATCTCTCCTACCTGCGCGCGGTGCCGAATCTGGTGGTGATGGCGCCCTCCGACGAGAACGAGCTCCGGGTGGCGCTGGCGACGGCGCTCTCGCACGAGGGGCCGGTGGCCTTCCGCTTCCCCCGGGGTTCCGCGGTCGGGTTCGCCATCGAGCCCACGCCCGAGCCGGCTGCCCTCGGGAAGGCGCGCGTGCTGCGCCGGCCGCCCGGGAAGCCCGACCTGCTCATCGCCGCGGCGGGCACGTCCGCCTACGCGGCCCTGGCGGCTGCGGAGCAGCTGGCCGGGCAGGGCATCGAGGCGGTCGTGGTGGATGCACGTTTCGTGAAGCCGCTCGACGAGGAGACGATCTGCGGGCTGGCCGCCCAGGCGGGGCGGGTGGTCACGGTGGAGGAGAACGCGCTGGCCGGCGGGTTCGGCTCGGCGTGCCTGGAGGCCTTCGAGCGGGCCGGCCTGCTGGAGAAGGGCATCGCGGTGCGGCGTCTCGGCATCCCCGACGCCTTCATCACCCACGGGGACGCGGGCAAGCAGCGGGGCGAGCTGGGGATCGACGCCGCCGGCATCGCCCGGGCGGGTCGTGAGCTCGTGACGGAGCACCGGGCGCCGGGGCGGAGCGCCGGGTAGGGGTGGCCGTCCGCCGACAGCGCGCCGACCTGCTGCTCGTCGAGCGGGGGCTCGCGGCGTCGCGCACGCAGGCCCAGGCGCTCATCATGGCCGGGGCGGTGGTCGCCGGCGACGTCGCCTCGGGGGAGTCCCGGGTGGAGAAGCCCGGGCAGCTCCTCGATCCGGAGATTTCACTGAGAGTGAAAGAGGGGGCGGCGCCTCGGCGATACGTGTCGCGCGGGGCCCTCAAGCTGGAGAAGGCGCTGGACGTCCTGCCGCTCGATCCGGCCGGGCTCACCTGCGCCGACCTGGGGGCCTCCACCGGTGGATTCACCGACCTGCTGCTCCAGCGGGGTGCCGTCCGGGTCCACGCGGTGGACGTGGGCTACGGGCAGCTCCACCCCCGGCTGCGGGGGGACCCGCGCGTGGTGGTGCACGAGCGGGTGAACGCCCGGCTGCTCGGGGCGGGGGCGCTCGGCGAGGAGGTGGACCTCGTGGTGGGGGATCTTTCGTTCATCTCGCTCAAGCTCGTGTTGCCTGCGGTGAAGGCGCTCCTGCGGGCCGGCGGCCGGGCCGTGCTGCTCGTGAAGCCGCAGTTCGAGGTGGGGAAGGGGGAGGTGGGGAAGGGCGGGGTGGTGCGGGAGGACGCGAAGCGGATCGCGGCGCTGGAGGGTGTGGTGGCGGCGGCACGGGCGCTGGGGTTCGAGGTGATCGGGCACGCCGAGTCGCCGATCGAGGGGCCCGCGGGGAATCGCGAGTGGTTGCTGGGTTTGACAGCGCCGGCTGCGGAGTAGACGGCGCAATCCTCGCGTACGACCGGTGCGAAGAGATCCATCACTGGTGGCGTTGGGCTGGACGTGCGACTGCCCGGACCGGCCATCTCGCCCTTCCGCTCCTCACCCACCCCGCAACCTCAGGAATCGCCGGGATTTTCCTCTCGCGCTCCGGCCTCCTGCTCCCCGCGCGCACCCTCCGCGCCGCCCCCGGCCCGTCCTTGACTCCGGAGCCCCCCTAGGTTACGAACAGCCCACATTTTCGCCCCCGGGTAGCCGGGACTCGAAAGTGGGCCGCCGTAGCGCCCACTTTTTCTATTTTAGACACATGACCGGAATCGCACAGGAATCCGTCGCCGAACGGGCGCGACAGCTTCTCGAGCCCGTGCTCGCGCGCGACGGCTTCGATCTGGTCGAGGTGGAGTGGCAGCGGGAGGGCGGGGACTGGGTGCTCCGGCTCTTCGTCGACAAGGACGGTGGGATCGGCATCGACGATTGCCAGGCTGCGTCACGGCTCGTGGAAACCCTGCTCGATGTCGAGGACTTCATCGAGCCGGCCTACAGCCTGGAGGTCAGCTCACCGGGCATCGAGCGGCCGCTCCGCAAGCCCCAGGATTTCCGGAAGTTCGCCGGCCAGCGCGCCAAGGTCCGGGCCTTCGGCCCGATCGTGAGCGCGCCCGGGCAGGCGCCGCGCAAGCAGTGGACCGGCACCCTCCGCGATTTCGCGGACGGTGCGGTGGAGATAGAGGTGGACGGTGCCGTCCACCGCATCCCGGTGGACCGGATGGCAAAGGCCCACCTCGAGTACGACTTCGACGCTGATCTGAGGAGGAAGGTCTAGCCATGCAGCCCAACGTCAATCTCAGCCTCATCCTGGACCAGGTCGCGAAGGACAAGGGCATCGACCGGGGGACGCTCGTCGCCATCCTGGAAGAGGCCCTCGCCACCGCCGCCAAGAAGCACTTCGGAATGGAGCGGGCGCTGAAGGCCAACTTCGACGAGGATCGCGGCAAGGTCGACGTCTTCCAGGTCCTCACCATCGTCGCCGATCCCTCCGAGGAGAATCCGCTCCCCGACCCGGTGAACATGATCCCGGTGACCTTTGCCCACGAGAAGGGCATCGAGGTGGAGCCGGGCGACGAGCTCGACTTCCCCATCTACTACAGCCCCGACGACGAGACGCTGGCCCGCGCCCAGGACGAGCAGTGGGGCGACCTCCTCAAGCTGAAGACCTTCCGGCGCAGCTTCGGCCGCATCGCCGCGCAGACCGCCAAGCAGGTGATGATCCAGGGCACCCGCAACGCCGAGCGCGAGAACATCTTCAACGAATACAAGGACCGCAAGGGCGAGGTCATCACCGGCATCGTCCGGCGCTTCGAGCGCGGCAACGTGATCGTGGACCTGGGGCGCGCCGAGGCGGTGCTCCCGGTGCGCGAGCAGGTCCCCCGCGAGAGCTACCGCGCCGGAGACCGCATCCAGGCCTACGTCTTCGACGTGCTGCGCGAGTCCCGCGGCCCCCAGATCATCCTCTCCCGCGCCTCGGTGGAGCTGCTCCGCAAGCTCTTCGAGATGGAGGTCCCGGAGATCGCCGAGGGCGTGGTGGTCATCGAGGCCGCCGCCCGCGAGCCGGGCGGCCGCGCCAAGATCGCGGTCGCCTCGCGGGACAGTGACGTCGACCCCGTGGGAGCCTGCGTGGGCATGAAGGGCAGCCGAGTGCAGGCCGTCGTCCAGGAGCTGCGCGGCGAGAAGATCGACATCGTGCCCTGGCACGAGGACCCGGCCCGCTTCGTCTGCAACGCGCTGGCGCCGGCCGAGGTCTCGCGGGTGCTGCTCGACGACCAGAACCGGGCCATGGAGATCATCGTCCCCGACGACCAGCTCTCGCTGGCCATCGGGCGGCGCGGCCAGAACGTGCGGCTCGCTTCCCAGCTCACCGGCTGGAAGCTCGACATCAACAGCGAGTCGCGCGTGAAGGAGATGCGCGAGTTCGCGACCCGCAGCTTCACGGCCATCGACATCCCCGAGGCGACGCAGGAGATGCTCTACGCCCACGGGTTCCGCAAGGCGCAGGACGTGGCCAACGCCTCGTCCGAGATGCTCACCCAGTTCCCCGGCTTCGCCCTCGACATGATCCCGGCCCTGCAGAAGATGGCCCGGGAACAGGCGATCACGGACGCCGAGGAGGAGATCCGGCTGGAGCAGGAGCGCGAGGCGGCCCGCATCGCCGAGGCCCGCCGCCACCCCGGGACCCTCTCGCAGGAGGAGCGGATGGCGCGCGTGCGCGGGGTCGGGGAGAAGACCATCGAGCAGTTGAAGGGCGCCGGCTACGGGACGGTCGAGGCCATCCACGCCGAGCTCGACGTCAACAAGCTCGGCGACTCCACCGATCTGGGCATCAAGAAGGCGCGCCAGATCAAGCACGCCGTCGGGATCTACCTCGAGGAGGAGAAGCGCCTCCGCGACGAGCTCGACTCGGAGCGAAGCCGCTCGGGGTCCCCGGTCTAGCCATGGCCACCCCGGAGCGCATGTGTGTCGGATGCGGGGAGAAACTGCCCGCGACGACCCTCGTGCGCCTGCGGCTCGAGGGAGCCGGGGTGGTGGTGGATCGGGAGCGCCGCGGCGGACGCGGTGCATGGCTGCATGCGGCGGGCCCGTGCCTGTCGCGCGCGGTGAAGCGAAAGGGCTTCGAGAGGGCCTTCCGGAAGGCCGTTTCGGTCGATGAATCGGGGCTCCGGGAGAAGTTGACGGGCAACGGCGGCAGGGTCTAGGAGAGAGGTTCAATGTCGAAGAAGCGCGTGCACGAGCTGGCAAAGCAGCTCAAGGAGGCGGGGATCGAGCTCTCGAACCAGGGGCTCGTCGAGAAGCTCCACGCCCTCGGATATGACGTGAAGAGCCACTCCTCGTCTCTGGAGGAGGACCAGTGCCAGTCGGCGTACGAGCGCATCGTCGCCGAGAAGAAGCCCAAGGCCCCGGCCCCCCGCCCGTCCGGCCCCGGTTTCGTGGTGCGCAAGCGCGCACACGTGGAGCCGGCCCCGGTGGCCGCCGCTCCCGTCGAGCCGGCCTACGAGCCGCCCGCCGAGGACGAACCAGAGTTCTTCGAGGAGCCGCCCCTCGCCGCCGAGGAGGGCGGAGAGGCCGCCGCGTTCGCCGATGCTCCACCCGCCGAGGCTGGCGCCGAGCCCGCGCCGCCGCTGGATCCGGCCGCACCGCCTC